>SKEF01003352.1_pt1 | contig 11140 bp, 9 predicted proteins | sample 4826691 | NCBI WGS metagenome assembly SKEF01 (sample SAMN11008816, study PRJNA524170) | human gut metagenome | biome: Human fecal sample; material: Feces; isolation source: fecal sample from pouch patient p23, p27 | host: Homo sapiens | place: Israel: Tel-Aviv | collected 2016-08-24
CCAGGGAACAGCTCCTTTTGTGCTTGGCGAAACGTTATGCCTCGTCGTCCTCGTGCAGGCGGCGGCGATAATCGGCGGCCCAGCCCTCGATATTTACCTGACGGGCGCGGCCCAGACCGAGTGCGTCGGCCGGGACCGGCTCGGTGATGACGGATCCGGCGGCCACGAGTGCACCGTCGCCAATCTGGGCGGGCGCGACCATCATGGTGTCGGAACCGATGAAGGCGTCCTTGCCGATGACGGTCTTGTGCTTGTGCACGCCGTCGTAGTTGCAGGTGATGGAGCCCGCGCCCACGTTGACGCCGGAGCCCATGGTGGTGTCGCCGATGTAGGACAGGTGCGGCACCTTGGAGCCCTCGCCGATCGTGGACTTCTTGATCTCCACGTGCGTGCCGGCCTTGGAGCCGTCGAGCATGTGGGTGCCCGGGCGCAGGTAGGCGCGCGGGCCGCAGTCGACGCCGTTCTCGATGACGGCCTCGATGGCGATGGTCTCATCGATGGTGCAGCCGCTGCCGACGGTGGTGGCGGTGAGGCGGCTGTTGGGGCCGAGCTGGCACTCCTCGCCCACGGTGACGTGGCCGATCAGGTGCGTCTGCGGCCACACGACGGTGTCGCGGCCGATGGTGGCATCGGGACCGATCCAGGCCTGCGTGGGGTCGATGAACGTGACGCCTTCGGCCATCCAGTGCTCGTTGATGCGGTCGCGCGCGATGGCGGTGAGCTGCGCGAGCTGGATGCGGCTGTTGACGCCCAGGCCGTCGCGGTAGTCGTCGCAGTGGAAGATGGAGACCGCCTGGCCGTGACCCTTGAGGATTTCGAGCATGTCGGGCAGGTAGTACTCGGACTGCGCGTTGTCGTTGCCGATCTCGTTAATGTGGGCGGCGAGCTGCGCGCCGTCGAAGGCGTAGCAGCCGGCGTTGCACTCCAGCAGCGTGGCGGCCTGCTCGGGCGTGCAGTCCTTCTGCTCGATGATGCGCTCGATCTGACCATCGGCGCCCAGCTTGATGCGGCCGTAGCCAAAAGGATCGGGCGGGGTCATGGTCATGACGGTGCAGGCGAGCTCGCCGGTGGCGACGGTCTGCGCGAACTTGGCGACGGTGTCGGCGGTGATGAGCGGCAGGTCGCCGTTGAGCACGACGACGGGGCCTTGCGCGATGCCGCAGGCCTCGAGCGCGACCTTGACGGCATGGCCGGTGCCCAGGCGCTCGGTCTGCTCGACGCACTCGACCTTGGTGGCGCTGTTGGCGTAGGCGCCGTCGATGAGGGCGCGCATCTCGTCGGCGTGGCTGCCGATGACGACCACGACGCGGCTGCAGCCGGCCTTGATGGTGGCGTCGACGATCCACTGAACCATGGGCTTGCCTAGAATCTTGTGCGAAACCTTGCAGTGGTTCGACTTCATGCGGGTGCCCTCGCCGGCGGCGAGGATAATTGCGGTTGCGTCCATGTGATCTCCTGTTACGTTATAGAGACGTGTGTTTGGAAACGATACACGGCGCAATATGATACCGCAGGCATATGATGAGCGCGTAACGATTGATGCGCGGCAGCTGAGGCTTGGGCCGGCGGTACGGCGTTTGCGCTGGTTGTGTATGGTGGCGGCGCTGCGGCGTTGACGTTTGAGCGAGGGGATGGGGATGCCCGTGGACACCATGCGAGAGGAATCGGGCAACGAACCCGTCGCGGCATTTTCGATGTCGCATCCGGCGGTGCCGGCGCTCTACATGGTGCTGACGTTGGGGCTCACCATGTTCTCGATGCAACCGGTGCTGATTGCGCTATCGCTTGCGGGCGGGTTGGCGTACGGGCTTGCGACGCGCGGTGTTGCGCGCACGTTGGGCGCGCTTCGCTGGCAGCTGCCGGTGATTTTGATCATTGCGGTGCTCAATCCGCTGTTTAGTGCATCGGGCTCGACGGAGCTGTTTCGTATTGGCATGCGTGCGGTGTATCTAGAGAGCATGGTTTACGGCCTGTGCATGGGCGGGCTGTTCGTGGCGAGCGTGCTGTGGTTTGAGGCCGCGGCGTCGATGCTCGAATACGACAAGGTACTTGCGCTTTTGGGCAACGCCGCGCCGGTGCTCGCGCTCATGATCTCGATGTGCATGCGGCTTATCCCGCAGTTTTTACGCCGCGGTCGTACGGTACTGGCGGTGCAGGATGCGATTGATATGCCGGGTCGCGCGCCGGCCGATCCCGTGCGTTCGCGCCTACGGGCATCGAGCGTGTTGATGGGCTGGGGCATGGAAGATTCGCTGGAGCGCGCGGACGCCATGCGCTCCCGTGGATGGGGCGCCGCGACACGTCGCACGACGTACGCGCGGTATCGGCTGGGTCGCGGCGATGTTGCCGCGCTGGTTGGGCTTGCGGTGTTTGGTGCCTCTGCGGTGGCGGTGGCATGGACCGCGACAACGCAGTATTCGTTTTACCCGCAACTATCGGTGCCGGCGCCGTGGCTGGGCTATGTCGTGTACGCTGCCTGGATGATGCTGCCCTGCGTGTTGCATGCGATCGATGAGAAGAGGTTCGGCTGATGGCTCGGTTGGATAGGGGACCGGTGTCGGGCGCGGCATACGGCCCGGATATGCCGGCGATTGAGGTGCGGAGCCTGAGCTTTGCCTACCCCGATGCGGATGCTGCGGTGCTCGAGGGACTCGACTGGTCTGTTCCCCAAGGTGCATTTGCGCTGCTTGTCGGCGGTACCGGATCGGGTAAGTCGACGTTGCTGTCGCTACTCAAGCCCGAGATCGCTCCGGCGGGCGAGCGCACTGGCGAACTGCTCGTGCTGGGCGAGAACGTCGCCGACATGGATGTGCGGGCATCGGCGGAGCGCGTGGGCTATGTGTTCCAGGATCCCGAGAACCAGATCGTGTGCGAAACCGTGTGGCACGAGATGGCGTTTGGCCTGGAAAACTTGGGGCTAGCGCGTGATGAGATGCGCCGTCGCGTAGCTGAGACCAGCTATTTCTTTGGGCTGGAAGATTGGCTTCACCGCGATACTGACACGCTTTCGGGCGGTCGCAAACAGTTGCTGTCGTTGGCGGCCGTTCTGACGCTGCGCCCGCGCGTGCTGCTGCTCGACGAGCCCACGTCTCAGCTTGATCCGGTTGCGGAGAAGAATTTCCTGCATGCGCTGTTTCGTGTGAATCGCGAGCTGGGCTGCACGGTTGTTGTGGCGACGCATCAGCCGCGCCCAATGCTCGAATACGCGACGTGCGCGTATCGGATTGAGGACAGCCGCGTGCGCGAAGTGGCGGACCTGACGAGTTTGGGCGGTCGCGAGGGACTTTTGACTTTGGACTCTTGCCAGCCCGCGCAGGGGGCAGCGACGGGTGCGGCGGCTATCCGCGAGGGCTGGTTTCGCTACGACCGTGCGGCCGGATGGGTGCTGCGCGGGCTCGATGTGGCGTTTTCGGCCGGCGCGGTGCATGCGATCGTGGGCGGTAACGGCTGCGGAAAGTCGACGATGCTCTCGGTGCTGGCCAAGACGGCTAAGCTGCAGCGCGGACGCATGGTGCGCGGGGCGGCTTCGGCGGCATTGCTGCCGCAAAACCCCAAGGCATTGCTGGTCGCCGAAACGGTGCGCGACGAGCTGATGGAATGGGCTTCGACCTGCGGATACGACGAGTTCGCAGCGCGTGAGTTCGCTGTCCGATTGGGGCTCGATAGCCTCGAGGCGCGTCATCCGTACGATCTTTCGGGCGGACAGCGCCAACTGCTCGCGCTGGCAAAGCTGCTGCTGATCGGCCCCGAACTGCTATTGCTCGATGAACCAACCAAGGGGCTGGACCTGGCCAGCCGCCGCATCATCGCCCACGCCCTGTGCGACCACGCGCAGACAGGCGGCACCGTCATCATGGCTACGCATGACTTGGACTTTGCCGAGCAGGTTGCCGACGACGTCGCCATGATGTTCGACGGCGAGATTGCCTGCATGGAGCCGCCGGCAGACTTCTTTGCCGACAACGTGCTCTATAGGGCGTAGATGCATCGACGTCGCCGCGCTTGGGCTTACTGTTTGAGTGCCGTGTACTGCTGAAGGAGCGCCATGAGCCCAACGCGGCTGTTGACCTGCGTCTTTCGAAAGATATTCTCCAGGTGCTTTTTAACGGTGCCGGTGCTGATACAGAGCTCTTCGGCAATGGCCGCGTTGTCCATGCCCGATAGCACACAGCGGCATACGTCGATTTCGCGTGCCGAGACATCGTAGTCGTGGGCGAACACTACCTCGGATGAGCTGCGGTCGGCCTGGACGCGCCATTTGGATAGGCGATTGGTAAGGTGGGGCTCGATCAGCTCCAGAATCTGGACTTCGCGGTCGGTGAAGTCGCCCTCCTCTTTTTTGCGATTGAGATTGAGCGATCCCAAAAAGCCCTCATCGTTAAAGAAACTCACGTTGACGACATGACGGCCGCCAAGGTAGTCCTTCATATAGCTACTCTCGATATCGCCGGGGCTGAGCTGGTCGGATTCGCGCAGCACCGTCGAGCGCGTGAGGTTGCGATGCGCGACGATCGTATCCTGTTGCCAATACTCTTCGGTGTAACGCTCGAGCATCCCGGCGGGGACGTCGATGCCGAGCGGGTCGAGAAAGACGCGCGTCTTCCATTCCTGCGGGGTGGAAACGAGGTCTTTGGAAAGATCGCTCAGGAAAAACGCCGCCGACTCGTAGGGGATAAGAAAACGCAACTTCTTGAGGACGGTCGACCGGAATTCCCGGTCGTTGTCGATGGAATTAATCGAAAGCACAAGATCGTTTAAGCAGAGCCACTCGGAATCGGACAGAAAGCTCAAGATGACCTCCGATGAGATTGCGTAGGGTTTAAGCTGGCGTTTTAGCTATTTAGCGTAGTGATACTACTCCTTTTTTCGCATGATGATAAGCCGGATGCCGAATGGTTTCGGCGAGGGGTCAATCGCAAAATGAGGGCACCGAAGAGCCAGGGCCCGGCTCTCCAAACTGTCTGAATGCTCGACTAACCAAAGGAGTCATCATGGAAGAGAAACTTCCTTCATGGCGCTGGGCAATCGTTTCGGTCGTTTGCTTGCTGTGCTTTATGGCTAACTACATGCAGTATCAGGTCTCGGCGCTTGCCGTCGAGGTCATGCCGATGCTCAACATCGATACCGTTGGCTTCTCGATGCTGTTCCTCGTCCCCATGCTTACCGCCGTTTTCTTCTCGATTCCGCTGGGCGCCCTCGGTGACCGCATCGGTTCCAAGAAGGTCGTTACGGTCTGCACCGCAATTTCGGTTGCCGGCGGCTTCCTCCGCTGCTTTACGCTCGACTCGTTCACGATGCAGATGGCGTCGATGTTCCTGATCGGCATGGGCATCTCGGCGCTCAACGCCAACCTCATCAAGGTGCTCGGCACGTGGTTCCGCGAGCAGACCGGCTTTGCCATGGGCTTGTTCTACGCCGCTTCGTGCGTCGCCATCGTCGTCGCCCAGATCTGCGCCGGCATGTTCGGCAGCGTTTTCAACTCCTACATGGTTGCCGCTGTCGCCATGACCATCTCCTGGGTTCTTTGGATCGTACTCGACCGTGACGTGCCCGAGGGTCAGCCGCTTCCCGAGCCCGAGCCCGTGCTCGACTACCTCAAGGTCGCCATCAAGAGCCCCGGCGTGTGGCTGATCTCCATCGGCGTTGGCTTTGGCCTCGCCTCCACCACTGCCTATGCCGGCTTCCTGCCCCAGGCGCTTCAGCTTGGCAAGGGCATCGATGCCGCTACCGCCGGCTTCATGGCCGCCATCGTCACCGTCGGCAGCTTCTTCGGCTGCATCGTGGGTCCTGCTTTTTGCGACAAGCTTGGCAAGTTCAAGGGTTTCCTCATCGTCACCACGCTCATCGGCGCTGTCTCGATGTTCGTGACGTGGTACACCCCCGTCGGCTTCCTGCTGTGGGCGATCCTGGTCATCAACGGCTTCTTCACTGCAATCAACGGCCCGATCATGCAGTCCATGCCGGTTCTGCTTCCCGAGATCGGTGACACGTACGCCGGTTCCGCTGGCGGCATCGTCGGCCCCATCTCCCTGCTCATGAGCTACTTCCTGCCCATCGGCATCTCCGCTGTCGCCGGCGCCGACTACACCATGAACATGGGCCTCGAGAGCCTCTGCTTCCTGCTTTCCGTGGTGCCGGTCTTCTTCCTGCCCGAGCTCGGCCGCAAGGCTATGCAGGCTGCCGCTGCTAAGGACGGCGAGTAATCATGGAGACGGTGGTTCCTGCCGACATCGTCATTAAGACCACGGCGCTGTTTACGGCGGAGGAGCTTGAGCCTCATGCGGGATGCGTCGCGGTTCGCGGCAACGAGATCGTCGCCGTGGGCGCACCCGACAAGGTGCAGCCGTTTGTCGGCCCCGATACCGAGGTGATTGATGCGGGCAACAAGCTGGTCATGCCCGGATTCAACGATTCGCACATGCACTTTGCGCTCGGTTCCATCCAAAAGGACGAGGACTTCTGCTGCGATTTGATGTTCCTGCCGAGCGAGCGGGCCTGCGTCGATGCCGTGGCGAAGTTTGCCGCTGAGCACCCCGACAACCCGTGGATCTACGGCCAGGGCTGGTATTCGCCCGCATGGGAGGACCCGACCGACCCCGACTGTCGTAGCCTCGATGCACTCGACATCGATCGCCCGATTGTGCTTTCGGACTTTTCGATGCACGTGGTTTGGTGCAATACCGCCGCGCTCAAAGCGGTCGGCATCGACCGTAACACCCCGACGCCCGAGGGCGGCCTCATCCGCCACTTTGACAACGGCGAGCCCAACGGCTTTCTGTCCGAGCCCCAGGCGACGAACATTCTGCTTGATGTGGTGCTCAACAAGCCGGACCTCGATGCTTCGCTGCTCAAGTCGATGCGCAAGTTTAACAGGCTCGGCATCACTTCGATCGGCGATATGTACCCCTTGGGCGTGACCACGCCTGGCGTGTACGACATTTACGACCGACTGGCAAACGAGGGCCTCAGCACACTACGCATTAGCTATTACCCCGCGCTCGATGCTCCCATGGCGGAGTCGCAGACTCTGAGGGCGCGCCATCATGGCGAGCGCGTGCGCATGGCGGGCCTTAAGTACATCCTGGACGGCTGCCCCGAGGCCTACACGGCATACATGCACGAGCCGTATCTCAACGCCCCCATGGGCAAGGACTTCCGCGGCGAGCCGGCGTGCAACCAGGAGGTGCTCGACCGCATGGTGCTCGAGGCCGACAAAAACGGCTTTGATGTCCGCATCCATGCCATTGGCGATGCTTCGGCCACGATGATCATCGATGCTGTCGAGCGCGCCGAGGAGGTGTGCGGCAACAAGGGAACGCGTTTTGCCATCGAGCACACCGATAACCTGCAGTTTGAGGACATCGCTCGCATGAAGCGCCTGGGTATCAACGCGGCGATTCAGCCGCAGCATCCCATTGGAGGCCTTGGCCAGGGCGTGTACGAGGGCTCGCTCGGCGATGAGCGCATGAGCCGCATGTGGCGCTACCGGGAGGAGGCCGACGGCGGAATCCATTTGGGCCTTGGTACCGACTGGCCTGCGGTCATGTCGATCGATCCCATCGACACCGTATATGCCGCGGTGACGCGCAGCGAGTTCGATGGGCATCCAGCGGAGGGCTATTTCCGCGAGAATGCCCTGACGCTTGGCGAGACGCTTCAGGCACATACGCTCGGCTCTGCCTACGTCGAGGGATTCGAGCGCCGTCTGGGCAGTCTTGCCGCCGGCAAGCTGGCCGACATCGTTATCCTGTCGGATAACCCGTTTGAGATGGACCCGATGGCGATTCGCGAGCTGGAGATCGAAACGACCATATTCGATGGGCGTATTGTCTATCGCAAGGACGAGGCGTAGTTAGGGTGATTGACGTGAGCAAAGGGACGGTCGAGAAGTACGCGTTGCTGTTTGTGGTGTGCGGCATCGTGTTTGCCGCCAACTATGCGCAGTACCAGGTGTCGGGGTTGGCGCACATGGTTGTGTCGAGCCTGCGGTTGTCGTCTGCCGAGTTTTCGGCCGTCCTGTTTGCCCCGTTTATTCCTGCCGTGGTGTTTGGTATGCCGGCAGGTGTTTGTGCCGATCGCCGCGGCGTGAAGGCGCTCGTGCTTTTCGCATCGGCGGTCTCTGCGGCCGCGGCGGTTGCGCGCGTCGCGTGTTCCTCGTTTACGGCGCTGTTCGCGGCGAGCGTGCTGTTGGGTGCGGCGCCCTGCGTCATCAACGCCATTGCGTTGAAGGTGTTGGGACCTGCTTTTGGCGATGACACTGATCGCGCCATGGGGTGGTTTTATGCGGCGGGCTCCGCCGGCATCGCCTGCTCGCTTGCGACGTCTCCTCTCTTTGCGGCGGCTGGGCAGGCATACGTGCTCGCCGCTGTCTTGTTTGCGGTATTTGGGCTGCTGTGGCTGCTTGTCGCGCCGTCGGCGGACGCCGTGCGTGCAGCAAGCGATGGCGCCTCCGGTGACTCCGCGCCGACGGCGGGCGCTTTTGGAACGGTGGTCAAGATGCCGATGATTTGGCTTGTGGCGGTGCTGCTTGGAGTCGCCCTCGCGTCGGCTACGGCGTACTCCGGCTATTTGGTGTCGGCGCTTGAGGTTTCGATCGAGCCGCAAACCGCTGGAGTCCTGGCTTCGTTTGTAACCCTCGGATCGATTGTCGGAAGCGTGGTCGGCCCCTATATGCGCGCACAGTTTAAGGACTACCGTGCATTCATGGCTTTGTCGGCGGTTGTCGGGGGCGTGCTCATGTGGGCTGGGGAAGCTTTTATTTCCCAGTCATCGGTGGGGCTGATGTTTGCGATCGGCATCGCGAGTGCCGTTGCCGGGCCTGTCGTCCAGTCGCTGCCGTACATGGTTCCCGGTGTGCGCGATGGCCTTGCGGGAAGCGCTGGCGGTGTGGTGAGTACCGTCTCGCTGGGATTGACGTTTTTGATTCCCGTGGTGCTTTCTTACTGGATTGGCGAGAGCTACGAAACACTTCTTTTGGGATGCTCCGTCCTGTTTGGCGCCACGGCGCTGGTGTCACCGCTTCTGCCCTCGCCCGATTTGCTTACGTAGTGCCATGCCCCGTTTGTTCGATGCCGGTTGGCAAAATACTAGGAGTTGATTTACTTGACGTTGAAAAAGAGCACCGTCGTGACGATCCTCAATGGTATCGTCAACCCTCTACTCATGTGTTCGTTTTTGCCGATTATCGAGGGAAAGGCTGCACTCGATTTTCAAGGCGTTACCGGCTTTTGGGGACAGCTTGCCTTAGCCATTGCCATTGCACAAATTGTGAGCTTTATGCCGCCCTTTGGTAAAACCGTCGGCATGTGCGTCGAGTTTTTTGGCTTTGAGCCAGGTACTCCCGGCGCGCGCATCTGCGGAACCGTTGTGGGCGCTACACTGCTCTTTTGCCTTATCGGACTGTTTGAGATTGCTTTTCAGACGGGCTTTGGCGTGGTCAATGGCATGCCTTATTTTTCGCGCTGGGCACGTCTTGTGACGGGCGGCTGGGCGTTTGTTGTTGTGGGCGGCTTGTTGTTTGACCCTTTTGCCGCGTCGATTGCCGCTAAGGTGGCGGGCGAATAGAGCTTGGTGCCGCCTGTGCAGCGGGCGTAACAGACGAATGGCTGTCGGGGCCGACCGGGGGACTGGTCGGCTTCTATTTTGCGCGTGCTACCATGTACGGGCATTTGTCTGATGGAGGCTGCCGTTGTCGCGTGCATTGCAACATATGGAGATCCCGCTGCTGCTGGCGGTGCCGGCGGTGATGGCTGCGGCGTTGCTGGCGGGCGTTGAGCAGGCGGCGCTTGCCATGCTGGTTGTGGTGGCGCTCGTGCTTGCGCTGTTCTTTGCGGGCTACGAGGCGTCGCGCCCGGGCCTGCGCCAGATCATGCCCACGCTGGTGCTGGCGGCGTTGGCCGCGGCGGGGCGCATCCTGTTCGGGCCCATTCCCGACTTTAAGCCCGTGAGTGCCATCGCCATTATCGCGGGGGCGACGCTTGGCCGACGCAACGGCTTTATGGTTGGCGCGTTGGCGGCGTTGACCAGCAATTTCTTTTTTGGTCAGGGCATGTGGACGCCATGGCAGATGTATGCCTGGGGTCTGGTGGGCTATATCGGTGGCGCACTGGCGCATGCGGGTGCGTTTGACCGCGCCGATGGCACCGTGCGCATGCCGGCGCTGCTGGCGTATGGCTTTGCTTCGTGCCTGCTCTATGGCGCCGTGATCAACGCGTATGACATTATCGGCTTTGTGCAGCCGCTCGCGTGGGCGGGCGCCGTGGCGCGCCTTGCTACGGCAGTGCCGTTCGATATCACACACGGCCTTGCGACCTGCGTGTTTTTGGCTGCCCTGTACAAACCCTGGTGCCGTCGCATCAATCGCGTTGTCGTAAAGTACGGGCTGTAGAGCCGGTTGCACCGGGGCGAGAATCAATACTGCTTTGGTGTCATTTCAAAACCTTGCCGGTTTACGGGGCTAGATTGGCGCAGGCCGACCATACCGGCATTTTTCGAAAAAGGGCACGCTGTCTACCTGCGGTTTTATTTTGCTCGAATTGCGTGTGGTTGGGAATCCGCGATTCAGCCCCGTAAACCGGCATAGTTTTGAAACGAGCGACTCATATGATGGGCGTCACGGCCCCAGAAGGCTAAAAATGGTCCGTTTCCCTCGTCCTCAAGGGATCGGTTGGGAGTGCTCGCCACGAAAGTGGCCTATCTACTACGTTTAAGTCGATACCCCCGACCATAACCGCGTTTATGAAAAACCGCAGGCTTTCTACCTGCGTTTTTGTTTTTGCGTTGTTCGCTGTGGTTGAGGGTGGTGGCTTAAACGTAGTAGATGGGCGTGTTTCGTGGCGGATGGGTCACGCGAATACCCCCACGAGGTCCAAAATGATCCGTTTTCCTTCGTCTCCGGGGGGCAGCTGGGGCTAGAGCTCCAAAGTGAGGGTGACGGGGCAGTGGTCGCTGCCGAAGATGTCGCCGCGGATGCCGGTGTCGCGTACGTTGTCGGCGATTGCGTCGCTTACCAGGAAGTAATCGATGCGCCAGCCGGCGTTGTTCTTGCGGGCATTAAAGCGATAGCTCCACCAGCTGTAGACGCCCTCGACGTCGGGGTTTGCCGCGCGCCAGGTATCGGTAAAGCCGGCGTTGAGCAGCT
>SKEF01003355.1_pt1 | contig 11127 bp, 14 predicted proteins | sample 4826691 | NCBI WGS metagenome assembly SKEF01 (sample SAMN11008816, study PRJNA524170) | human gut metagenome | biome: Human fecal sample; material: Feces; isolation source: fecal sample from pouch patient p23, p27 | host: Homo sapiens | place: Israel: Tel-Aviv | collected 2016-08-24
GCCAAGACGGCGGCGCGCACCTTGTAAGTGTAGGTCCCGGTATCGCCGTTAGCGGTCGTGGCCGTTGGCTGTTCGCCGTTGAGGGTCATCGACTTGATGTAGCCGTTCCCACTGGACAGGGTGAATGTGATCAGGTAGTCATTGCCGTCTTGTTTAATCGTCACCTGCTTGGCAAAGAAACCGGCCGAAGCAGATTGCTGGGTCGGGTCACTGGACTTCATGATCGAAAGGACCCGGGTTTCAGCGTTATCGGAATTGGTGGCCGAACTAGGCTGGGTCGTTGACGTGTTCGAACTCGCCTTGGTGGAACTAGCTTGGGTGCTGGAACTAGTGGCACTGGAGCTAGCCGTTGCCGACTTAGCGCTCGAACTGCTGGAGCTAGCCGCATTAGCACTAGCGCTGGAAGCTGAACTAGCGGCACTAGACGAACTGGAGCTGGCCGTCGCCTGGGTCTTAGTGGTCGAAAAGTCGACCTTTAAGTAGGCCTTTTGGCTCATGGCCCCTATCCCCGGCAAGTTCATCAAGTTCATGTCGATCAGGTAGCTACCGCTGGTGTTAGGCAGGGTAAAGGTGATGGTGGCGTTGTTGCCGTCGTGGTCGATCGTAGCGTACTCGGTTTGCCCGTCGACTTTCATATTCTTAATGTATTGCCCCCCGTCGTTGGTGGTCGTGATCTTCAGCTGGAGCTTACCGTTTTCCACTACTAGCGTGGCGCCCTTATTTAAAAAGCGCTGGGCCAGGGAGTCCTGGTTCTGGTCGTATTGCTGTTTAAAGGACGTCTGCACGTCGTAAGTTCCATCCTGATACTTCTGATCAGCGGCCTTAGCCACCAGGGGTGTCGTGCCCAGTGTTACCACGGCAGGAGCGGCGATCCCCACAGTGAGGGTCGCCGCCATTATCGCTTGGATCAAGTGATAAACCAATCGTCTATTTGTTAACATTGTTATAACTTCCTCCAAAATGACACCGTGTCACAAAATGTTGATTTGACAACGTTTTGAAAGGGTCATTCCCTCAATTTTCGTTAAGATCATGATACCATTTTTTGCTTTTTTAATGTTGTTTTTATTAAATTTATCTGCAATAATTAGAGCAGTTTCAAAATTAATAATCGATCAATTCGGGAGGATTTGTCCATGACTTCACACGTTAAAAATACTTTGGTTACCACCGCTGCCATCGCCGGTGCCCTGGCAGCCACTACCCTATTCAACACCACCACGGTTAAGGCCGACACCACCAGCTCTGCACCGGTGACCACCACGACCAGCGCCACCAAGGACACGGCGATCGCTTCCGCTCAAGCCAAGGTGAACTCCGCTTCCGCCGCCGTTGTTTCCGCCCAAGCAGCGTACGGCTCCGCTTCCACGGCGGCTTCTGACGCCGCTGCCAAGACTGCCGCCGCTTCCGCTAGTGCCGCTGCTACTTCTTCAGCCGTAGCAAATGCCCAAGCCGCCGCCGACGCTGCTGCCACCGCTAAGTCCACGGCCGATGCTAACCTTGCTAAGGCCCAAGCCACCGCTGCCGAAACTAGCCGTGCTCAGTCCGTGACTTCGGCAGCCGTTGTTAGCGCCCAATCCGCTGTTGCTTCTGCCTCCGCTAAGGCATCTGACGCTGACAGCGCGGTGGCTTCCGCTGAAGCATGCCAAACGGTAACCGCCAACCTGATGAGGTCCGATGACCCAACCAAACAATCTGCTGCGGCTGGTTTCTTTGCCAAGCAGGTGACGATCAAACAGGACGGCAGTGACTACCTGATCACCTTAACTTTGTCCAGCGGGAACGGCTTCATCAAGTCGATGACCCTCAACGGCGAACAGCCAACGACCACAACCGCCAACGGCGATACCGGGACCTACACTTACAAGGTGAGCGCCGCCGTCTTGGCCAAGGGGAGTGCCACCCTGGCCTTTGCTTTGCAGACCCCGATGGGTGCGATGAACCAAACGGCCCTCTTAGACATTGATACCACCATCTTCAACGGCTTACTGGCTGATAAGTCTGACGCCGATGCTGCCCTGACCAGCGCCCAAGCTGCTTTAAGCACGGCTAAAACCAACGCCGCTAAGGCTGCCCAAGTCGCTTCTAGCGCCGCTTCCGCTGCCACTGCCGCCGCTACGGTTGCTTCCGACGCCGCCGTTGTTGCCACGAGCGCTGCTACCAACCTGACCAGCGCCCAAGCCGCAAACAGCACCGCTCAAGCCGCTTTGACTAGCGCTCAAGCTGCCCAATCCGCCGTTGACGCTACTTTGGCAACTGCTAAGGCTAACTTGGACAGTGCCAACGCCGCTTTAACCAGCGCCCAAGCTGAACTCAAGTCCGCCCAAAACATCGTGGTGGTAACGCCAGCCTCCAGCGCTTCATCCTCCGCTTCCAGTGCCGCATCTTCGGCTTCCTCAACGGACTCAAGTGCGGCATCCTCCGCTTCCTCTACCGCATCTAGCGCGGGTTCCGCTGCTTCTCCAGCAACTAACTCCGCTGCTAGTACCGCAACCGCCACTTCCAACGTGGCTTCTAGCGCTTCAACGACCACGGTAACTAGTGCCGTTGTCGCAACTCCGGCTACCACTAAGAAGGCAACGTCTAGCATCCCTGCTTCTTCAACCACTGCTAAGACCCTGCCACAAACTGGTAACGAAAACCAAAGCGCCCTGGTTGCCCTTGGTTTAGCCATCTTAACGCTGGGGATCTACCCAATGATGAAGCGGAAGCACGCTTAATAAAGGAGTGCGGACCAACCATTGGCAGGTCGTGGGCTAAGGAGAGGTCACAGGTTAGCGCGGTACGCGGTGTTCTGTGGCCGGACTTAGCCACTAGACCTGCGGTTGAGGAGCACGTTATTGGAAGTTTGGACCAACCATTTAGCAGGACGTGGGCTAAGCTAAGGCAAATAGTTGTCGCCCCCGGCGGCGTTCTTTTCCTGTACTTAGCCACTAGGCCTGCAGTTGGGGAGCACGTTATTGGAAGTGCGACCCAACCTCCCCAAATGAAAAACGCCCGTTCCGTCAGTTTTGATGGGGCGGGCGTTTTTTGCTTATTAAGTAACAGAAGGGCACGGTAACTCACCTAACAAGCCGGGCCACAAAAAATGTGGTCGGGACCGTCCCGCCAATCGAATTAGTGTGGGAGCGCTACCTCGTCGCCACCATTGCCCTCATGGCGTTTAATCTCATTAAGCACCAACCCTGGCACTGGGATAAACGAAACGGCGCCCTGATCATTTGGGCGGGCTTGATTGGCAACACCTTGTCGATCGTCACCCAAGAAACGGGGACCCTGCACGCTTCGGCTCAGGCCGCTTCCGTCATCACAGCGGCAACCCCGACTTTTATGGTCATCTTTGCCTGGCTCCTGTTAAAAGAACGGCTCACCAAGGTCAAATTACTTCCCCTAACTCTGGCCACCCTCGGCGTGCTCGCCATCGTCGGCGTTAACGTGCAGGGGAGCGGATTGGGCATGTTACTACTAGTAATTACGGCCTTAACCTGGGCCTTAATGTCGGTGCTCGTCAAATTAATCAACCCTCACTACAGCGTGCTTCAGGTCACGACCATCGATGCGGACATCGCCGTCGGTTGCTTAACGCCTCACGTGCTTAGCCACTGGGCGACCACCTTTGGCCACTACCGGCTCATCAGCCTGTCGATCGGCGGTTCCTTTTTGTACCTCGGTTTAATTTCGACGGCCCTGGCTTTCGTGTTGTGGAACCGGGGCGTCCAAATGCTTAACGCCGCCACCTCGGGCCTGTACTTCTTATTCCAACCCGTCGTTGGCTCCCTGCTGGGCTGGCTGTGCCTGGGCGAACAAATCACCTGGTCCTTTTTGCTGGGACTGGTCTTGGTCGCCACTAGTATTTGGGTTTCGATTCGCTTTGCAGATTAAATAATTAAAATAGCAACGCCCCGCTGGAGATCTTTTCCACGGGGCGTTGTTTTAAATTAATTTAAGTAAATGGGTCACCAGCCCCGAGTCGTAAAAGACGTAGAGCCCGACCCCAATGTAGCACAGCTTCATCAGCCCTTCGCCGTAACGGTCAATTAGCTTGGTCACCGCGGCCTGACGTTCAACGGCCTTAACTAAAAAGACCACCAAGATCGTCAGGGCGCCCAGATATAACAAAGCTCGGCCAAAGACCGCCACTGATTCGCCGGCCACGACCGGCAAGAAAATCGATAGGTTACAGCCCGCACAAACGGCTAGGTAGGTGGCCAAGACCTGCCAGGTGCCGTGGGCGGTCGTTAGTTCGGCCTTGTCGTCATCATCCTCGTCGTGAAGGGCCATGTAGATCGGCAAGACCCCCAGTACCCCGAGCAACCACCCCGGCAAAAACTGGGCTAAGACCTTACCGGCCAAGAAGCTGGCCACTAAGAGCAAGACCACCCCGCTCAAGTAGCCGACCACCACCTGGCGGACCGAGAATTTCTTCAATAAAAACAGCAGTAACACAAAAAAGTCAAGGTTCACCGCTAAAAAGGTGACCGTCAACAGCCAAATATTCAATTCCTTCGCTCCTCTCATTCCCCTTCATTATTCCTGACCAACCGGCAAATGACAAGGGTATAATCATTAAATTGATAGGGGAAATAACCATGGGATACGCAACAATTGGCAACACCGACATTCAGGTCTCTAAACTCTGCCTGGGCTGCATGAGCTTTGGCGACGGCTCCACCCACTCCTAGGCCTTGGATGAACAAGCGAGCGATCGCATCATCCACCACGCCTTCGACGCCGGAATTAACTTCTTTGACACCGCCAACGTCTACTCCTACGGGACCAGCGAAGAATACCTGGGCCGGGCGCTTAAAGACGTCGCCCGCGACCAAGTTGTTTTGGCCTCCAAGGTCTACTTCAACCATCCGTTATCATCATCCTAGCACCTGAAGTTAACTTGAGGTCAAGTAAATTCGGAAATAAAAAAGGCGCCGATGGGGGCGCCCAAGCCGGCTTGCTGGCTAGAAAGCACCAACGCACCGGACTTTTGCTGTATCTGGAGGTAACCCCCTATGACACACTTTTGCATCTTGATAATGCCTTCAGTGTACCACATTCAGTGTCCTTGGTTACCCCTGATTTTTAAGATTACTTATCAAATTTTTCCTTGATATCCTTAGCGACACCTTCCGCAGTGTCCTTCACGTCTTCTGCGGCTTCTTTTACCTTGCCGACGGTTTTATCTAAGATCCCCTCGGCCTTCAGCTTCTTGTCGTCAGTAACATCGCCTGCGGTCTCTTTTACTGTGCCCTTGATTTTATCTACTTTTCCATTATCTGACATGATAAAATTCCTCCTCAGTTGTGATCCGCTACTTCTTACATCATTTATCCAATTATAACACATTAGTAATCTTCGTCCAAGGTCATGCTGGACGGCCAGCCGGAAAGCGAGAACTTCTCGTCAAGGGCTTACACCCGGGCGAGGTTGGCTGCGGTTAGGGCAAAGTCAAAGATATTGAGGTTAGCGGCCATGTGGGTCGGATTGGTTGAGCGCGGGATCACCATGATCTGGCGCTTGGTCAAATAACGTAGCATCACCTGGGCGGTAGTGTGGTCGTACTTAGCGGCCAGGTCCTTTAGTATCGGGTGGTTGAATAACCGTCCGGCGCCCTCACCCAGTGGGGACCAGGCTTCGTGGACAATCTGGTGATCGGCTAAGTACTGGTGGAGCTTGGTTTGCTGGCGCAAGACACAGGTTTCGATCTGGTCAACCACCGGTACCGTTTGGAAGTTGGCCATGATTTCACCCAGTTGCGCACGGTTAAAATTGCTAACGCCGATCGAACGGAGCTTACCGGCCTAGTAGGCTTCCTCCAGCGCCCGGTAAGTCCCCAGGTCGTCTTGCATCGGCCAGTGGATCAGCATCAAGTCAAAGTAGTCCAGCCCGGCCTCAGTGAGGGAATTGTCGATCCCCAGCTTGGTGGCCCGGTAGCCGGTCGTCATCGCCTTAGTGGTGATGAATAACCCTTCGCGGGGAAGGCCGCTTTCTTTAACCGCCGCCCCGACCCCGGCTTCGTTGCGGTAGTACTGGGCGGTGTCGATGCTGCGGTAGCCCAGCTTAAGGGCCTCAGCCACGGCGGCCTTGGTTTGGCTAGGGCTAATCTGGTAGGTCCCAAAGCCCAAGATCGGCGCCGTTATCCCGTTATTTAACCTTACGTTTTCCATTTTAAACGCCCCCTTTGTTGGCCTTATGATAGCACCTGAACCTAACTTGAGGTCAAGCAACATCATGGGGGCGCCGGCCGGTTAATTAAGCCTGGTTGGTCGGGTAAATTATCACTTCGCTGATGTCGACTTCGGCGGGCTGATCGACGGCGAAGTTAACCACCCGGGCGATCGCTTCCGGGCTCAGGGCGTGCTGCTTGTAAAAGGCCTTCATATTTGCGGCCGTCGTTTCAAAGCCGATGTGATCAAGCAGCTCGGTATCAATGGCGGCCGGGCACAGGGTCGTGCAGCGGATGTTGGTGCCTTCGTTGGCGCTCTCCATCCGGGTGACCTCCATGGCGTTGCGCACGTCCCACTTGGCGGCCCCGTAGATCCCGGAACCGACGTAATTCTTCACCCCGGCCACGGAGGAGGTGGCGATGATGTGGCCGTGCTTTTGGGCCTTAAAGACCGGCAAGACCGCCGCAATCCCGTTTAAGACCCCCTTTAAATCGATCTCGATCATGGCGTTCCACTCGTCAACCCAGACCTCGCTCATCGGCGAGTTCGGCATGATCCCGGCGTTATTGTAGATGACGTCGAGGCCACCAAATTCTGCTTGGGCGGCCGCCACCAAGTCCTTGACGCTTTGCAAGTCGGTGACGTCAACAGTCCGGTAGCTAGCTTGGCCCCCGGCGGCCTTGATTTCATCCACCACCGCCTGGAGCTTGGCCCACAGGAGCGTTTCTTCGCCAGCCCCCTTTAGGACTAACGGCGCCAACACCGAAATGTCGCCGGCGCTTTCAATATGGACCTTGTTGACTTGTTGGCCACTGGCCAGCACCTGCGCCGCCTGCTGGGCCATTAGCGCTTTGGTAGCGGCCTTAAGTTGCTTTTTGAGGGCCTTGTTTTTGGCCAGCAGGTCGCTAGCGGCGGCGACCACCTCTTCCGGGTCGTGCTCAACGCCGTGGCGACCTCCTTCAGCTGCTGATGGGCGGCCTTTAAACGCGCCATGGCGGCCAGGCCGGTCGCAATTAAGACCTTGGTGCCCCCGGGTAGATAAAAGAGGGGTCGTTTTTGCCCCAAGCCGCCAGGTTTTCCGGCTGGTACTGGCGGACATAGTCTTGAAACTGCGGGTACAAGGCGACGTTGGTCTGGTAATCGAAGATCAGGTCGTCTTGGCGCTCGGCGTAACCCGGCTCCGTGGTGTGGGCGATGTCTAAGGAATAGCCATCCGGGCCGACCGTACCGGGCTTTTCGCCGGTCAAATACTGGCCCTTAATCGTCGCCGGGGCAAAGGCGCTTTCGTATTGCGCCCGCGGTTCCGGGGTTGGATTGGCCCAGTACTTAGCCCGTTCTGCCCACTTCGGCCCCAGCCCTTCTTGGTAAATGTTGCCGTTTTGGCTGACGATGCCCAGCACCCGCTCTGGCTGGCGCATCGCCAGGCGAAACCCGATCGGGGCGCCGTAATCAAAGACATACAAAAAGTATTGGTCGACCTTGAGCGCGGCTAAGAAGCCGGTCAGGTTCTCAAAGGTATACTCAAACGATTCGCGACTGGGCGCTGCCGAGTTACCAAAACCGATCAAATCCGGCGCCAGCACGTGGAAATCACGGGCCAACAGCGGCATTAGATTGCGAAACATACTCGATGACGACGGGAAGCCGTGCAAGAGGACAAAGGCCGGCTTACTTGGGTCGCCCGCTTCACGGTAAAAGACGTCGAGGCCGTCGACGTTAACGGTTTTGTATTGGATGATAGTAATCATCGCCCCTATTCTGAAATTTTTAAAACATCACTGAGGTCCGGGCGCTGGGCCCGAAAGGCATTGACCTTGGCCGAGCTTTCGTAGCCGAGCTCGACCCCGACCAGGAGCCGCTCTGTTTCCGGGATCCCCAGTACTTGGCGGACCACCTGCGGGTAGCGGACGCTGTTGTAGGTTGGAATCGACCCCAACCCCTTGGCCGTCGCCGCCAGCAAGAGGCTTTGCATGAAGGCCCCGGCGTCTAGGATCGCCCAGTCCGGCGTTTGCTTAGGGATCGTGACGAAGAGAATCGCCGGGGCGTTATTCAAGGCGTCGCTGGCCCCGGTCATCACCGTGTGGGCCTCGTCAAAGTCGGTAAAGGAATGCACCAGGTCGTGACCCCAGTCCTTCATCAGTTTTTGCGGCCGGGCGTCCCAGTCGTCCCGGCTCATCGTTTTAAGGTCCGGGTTGGTTGCCACCTTTTGGGCGGCCAGGTCTAAACACCCCTGGCGAATTTGGGTCAGCGACTGGCCGGTCGCCGCGTACACCCGCCAGGGCTCGGAGTTGACCCAGGACGGCGTTTGCTGAGCTAAGCGCACGATTTCTTGGATCGTTTCTTTTGTAACGGGTTGGTCGGTAAAATCCCGTACCGCATGGCGGGATTTAAGGGCGTCTTCAACTTGCATAATCCACCTCCGAAATGCTTTACTTCTTTACCTTATCAGGTTATTCTAAGCCCAATTTGCTTTATGTCAAAAGGAGAACTCATCGTGGAAACTTTAATTGACCGTCTGCGGGGCGGTGCGGGCCTTTCGTAATTTACCCGCCAGCGCCCTGACTAAAATCGCGCAAATCGCCAGTCCCCCCAGCACCTACCAGCTAGCGATGACCAAGGGCGAGGTCGCTAACTGGCTGGGCATCACGCCGGCCAACTTAAGCCGTTGCCTCAAGCAACTGGTTACCGAGGGCAAGACCAGCGTGCGGGGCCGCCAAATCACGATGCACCACGGCGCCCTATAGCGCCCCGGTCAAAAACTGGGCGTCACCGCCAAAGAAACTCCAGTCCTCATCGGTGTTTTGGACCATTGAGACCATCACGTCTTCCTTGCGCATCCCCAGTTCGTCGTGGAGGCGATCGACCACCCGGCGGTAAAAGGCCTCCTTTTGGGCGGTCGTCCGCGGCCGGGTAATGACGGTGATTACCACCACTTGGTCGCTACGCTCAACCCCCAGCCCGGTGTCTAAGATGTGTATCTCGTAGGGTTCGTGTTGGTTAACGACTTGGTAACGGTCACCTACGGGGGTACCTAAGGTCTCTAATTGCACCTCGTACACGATGTCCAAAAGGGCGCCGATCTGTTCAGGCGTCCGCCCCTTTAGCATGTCAAACTTCATTAATGGCATAATCTCAAATCCCTTCTTTTTGATACCCCTAGGATACATGATGGAACCGATTTCGTCTTGTCATATGTCAAATCAACAGGGTAAACTAGAAATAGTAAGTGCTTATCCATTGGGAGGAGAGTTTCATGCATAAAATTATTACCAGTACCCTGACCCTGGGGGCCGCCCTGTTCTTATTGGCCGGGTGTTCTAGTTCATCATCGTCATCCAAAACGGCGTCGAGCTCGTCAACCACCGCTAAAAAAAGCAGCAGCGCCCAGACGTCTTCGTCAACCAGCAGCCAAAGTAGCCAAGCAGAGACCAGCTCCGCTAGTTCTAGCCAGGTAGCTGCCACTTCCAGCACCCCTTGGAACTCCGCTAAGGCCCAGCAACTGCGGTCCTTTATGAACTCCTGGGGGCCATCGATGCACCAATCCTACGCCGAACTCAGCCCGGGCGACTACCAGTGGTTCGGCGGCGTCAACAACACGATCGGCTCTTACGAAGGGGACGGCTCGACCTTCGAATGGTCCACCACCGGGACCGGCAACTACGATTACAACGTCGTCGCCATGTACAACTACAACAAGAGCCCGCAAGGCGACGGCAACGCTTCAACCAACATTGGCGAATACCACATCACCTACGCCTTTGCCTACCACAACGGCCAGCCGGTCGCCCTGGTTTCCCAATCAACTAACGGTGGCATGGTCTGGACGCCAACCAAAAACGCCACCGTCCAATCTAACTGGGCCCGGATTGCCGGGTCGGCAACGAATTAAAAACAACAAAAAAGCACTGGCCGCGGCCGGTGCTTTTTTTGAAGCGGTGGTTATTTACCACCGTAATTAAGGCGTTGTGCCGTCAACCGCCCCAAGGTGTACAATTAATTCATTAGACTAACTTATTTTCTTGGGGGAGAATTGGATGCCTTATTCTTTTGTCGACCGACTCTGCGTGGCGAATCGTCTCAGCCAGTGGTAGCGACCGTTCCAATAGCATTTATACTTATCTGTATTCTAATGCCGAACTAATGGTGATCCGCGTCTCTGATCACCGCCACCAAGAGCAGGGAACCTACTTTTACAATAGTTTTTACTGGCGCAATTCGACCAACACAGAACGGCTTACTAAGTTAATCAGGAGACGATTAGCCAGCGACCATTGCCACACCATCCCCTTTGACCTAGCTAGTTTTTTGCTACTTTTCTTGTTTGTGACCGCCTCGGGCGAAACTAACCCGGTCAAGACCCACTACCAATGGAGGCGCCAATTGATGATCACTGGCCCCTTTAAAACCCTGCCAGTGACGATTACCGATCCGAACTTATTGGCAACCACCCAACGGTTACTAGACGCCCGCTTACTTCACCAAATTCATAACGGCGACTGCCTTGCCATCACCCACAACGGCTTAGACATCCTCTACCAGTACGCTTTCGTTAAAAAGGATTACTGGCCGGAATTGTCATTTCAATTCAAGTGGGATCATGTTTTAAGGCTGCTCAACCGCTACCAAAAATTCCACACCAAGAAATCAATTTACGGACCAACAATCACGCCGAAAAAGTTCGAAGTTAAACACAAAAAAAGACCGCCACCGAAGTGACAGTCTTAATTAGTGCTGACTAAAGGATTCGAACCTTCGACCTACGCATTACTAGTGCGTTGCTCTGCCAACTGAGCTAAGTCAGCATATCAATGTCTTTTAATATTTTATCAAAAGACACCGAGAAAGGAAAGACTTTCTTTCCAAAGTTGGCGTGGCAACGTCCTATCCTTGCAGGGGGCGATCCCCCAACTACTTTTGGCGTGCTGAAGCTTAACTTCTGTGTTCGGCATGGGAACAGGTGTATCCT
>SKEF01003372.1_pt1 | contig 11082 bp, 8 predicted proteins | sample 4826691 | NCBI WGS metagenome assembly SKEF01 (sample SAMN11008816, study PRJNA524170) | human gut metagenome | biome: Human fecal sample; material: Feces; isolation source: fecal sample from pouch patient p23, p27 | host: Homo sapiens | place: Israel: Tel-Aviv | collected 2016-08-24
CCGGGAATCGGGAAACGCGACGTCCTCCCGCCGCCACGCCTGCGACGCCTCCCGTGGCCGCGTGGAAGGCGGCGCGCCCAGCATTCACGGCGACGGCGGTCGGCGTGGATCCAACGGCAGACGGTCTCCGGGCACACGCGCATGGCGGAGTCGTCGGGGAACAGGACGCGCAGCCTGCCGCTGACGGGCAGCAGCGACCAGCCGCGACCCAGCCATTCGGCCACCCGCGCCCACAGGCGTTCGCATGACAGGCGGTGGCGCCTGCGCGGTTCGGCGCGCCTGCGGCCGGCCTTGCGCTGCGCGGGGCCGGCGATGTAGTATCTGCCCGTCCACGGGCCCGTCTTCAGCCGTTTCGGCCGGTACGGCCGGTAGGACTCGTTCTCGTTGGACGGGAACCACGTGTCGCGTTTGATCTCCCTGCCGACCGTCGAGGCGTTGCGGCCGAGCATCAGAACGATCCCGCAGATGATGGTGCCGTTGCCGATCTCGATCCGGATGACCCGGCGTTCCTCTTCCGACAGGTGCGAATACACTTCTCCCATAGGTGCAACATCCCTTCGGACTGGTTATCCGGACAATCTCCAATCTAACGGGTGTTGCACTTTCAATTAGACAACGGGGCGGGCATGTCCGTACGAAAAACGTCTATCATGTGCACCATGGGGAACCCAAATGAAATTAGACTGGCGATAGTCGATAACGACGACTTCGTGCTGATGGGTTTGGCAGCGTTCTTGTCGCGTCATCTGCCGAATGTTCGGTTAGCTTGGAAGGCGAATACCGGAACCGATGCTCTGGAATATGCGACGGATCCCGCAAATGAAGCGGACATTCTGCTGGTTGACATGAGTCTGGAGGACATGCCCGGAGACATGGTGTGCCGGGAAATCAGAAGTCGTAACAGGATGTTGCCGTTGCTGGCGGTGACATCGTTCAGTTTAACTCGCTATGCGCGACGTGCTGCTGAGGGTGGTGCTCAAGGCATTGTGTCAAAAGCTGATTTTCCAGCACTGTGTAAAGCGGTCAAGCTCGTCAGCGATGGTCATACTCTCTGTGTTCGAGTAGGAGGGGAGACTATTGGATTCGAGGATGTAGATGCTGCATATCATCGTCTGGTTCGACTTCCCGTGAATAGAATCGAAAGATTGTCGGAACGGGAAAAATATGCCATGGAACTATATTCACAGTCGTATAAGCCCACTCAGATTGCCCGGATGATGGATGTTTCGGCAGGGACGGTGAAAACCTATCTTGACCGTGTTCAGAACAAACTCCATCTTACTTCCAGAGCCGAACTGATTGCCTATTGGTGGAGGCGGGAACGATGGTGAGACGATTGGCAATGAAAACGATACTTGTGGTTCGCAAGAAATGCTTGGGAGTATCGAAAAAAAATCTTGTTCTATCGATAGTGGCCATGACATGTCTTGCCGCATGTATCGCCGAATGGATTCTTGATTCTCCTGAGAGTTTGAATGATGGGTTTATTCGCATCGTGTACATGCTTGCTGTGAGTATGTTGCCGTTATATCCGGTACCGGCAACATGGGGGATTATCGTCATCGCATTCCTGAATGAATTGATGCCTTGCTTATCGCAATGCGATGAGTCATGGGGTGTTCTGGTATCTCTTGCGATTCAAGGCTATGCTGCTGTTTGGTGGAATGGTGTGACGGCAACGGTGCTGTTGTCTATTAGCGCTTTGCTGAATTATGCGATATATCGGGAGAATAGTGAATTTGGTTCGTTCGATGGTTCCATTAATTTGGTGGTGTTGCTTTGGTTTGTGTTTCTTTTAGGGGTTTGGCTACGGCAAAGGAACGGACTTGAAAAGAAAAAAGAGTTAGAAAAGAAAGCTGAAATTGTTCGATATAACTTACAGCTTGCTGAGGGGATGCATGATGCCATGTCTGGTGAGTTGACACGAATGTTGGTCATAGTGCAGGAAGGTATTGATGCATCGAAGGAAGAAGAGCTTAAGCGATGGAGAAAATTGCAGAACGGTATCAATAGGATATTCCAAGATCTGCATTCGGTTATGAATTATCTATCGGATGATGACCATAAACAAGATGATGTATTTCATGTAAGTCTTGCCGAACATATTCAAGCTACATTGAGTGAAAGTGACCGTCGGTTGCATGACAAAGGGTTTTGCGGTCATTCATCTCTTCGCGGTGTATCCAGCGCAATGTTGAACTCGTGGAATCAAATAATCGTTAACCTGTTGCGTGAAATTTACACGAATATTGAACGCTATGCTGACAAAAGTGAATATTCCGTCATTGTCACATTTTCAAATAATGCTGTTGATATTGTTCAGGTGAATAAATGTCGACAAAAGAGTCGGCGATGTGTGACTTTGGGAGCAAGAAAAGGGCTAAGTATATATTCCCGTTTGATATCTGGACAAGGAGGATTCATCAGATATGAAAAAGACGGCGAAGAATGGTCTTTCTATTGCATGTTACCGCTACTGACCTAATTTCTGATATGGCATAATGGAAACCATACAGGGCATAGTGAATATGTTGATATTTCTTCCTCCGTTGAACTGTTGCTTGGAGTGCTGGCTGACGCTCCGAATGTCAAACCAAGTACCGTAAGTATTAAAAGCGGTGTTCTCATGAGGGTTCCTTTGCGTCGGGGTGTGTCAATGATCATTGCACAACATGGATTCATATAAAAGTCCTTGTCCCCTAATGGCATACAAGTCATTGCGAAGCGGGAGAAAGCGCGTCATGCTTACAGTAGCTCTTCGCCTGAAGGGCAGGAATTAGGTAAGGAGGCCTATATGAGCATCAATGAGAAGTCCATTGTCGGTGAATCCTTCGAGGATCTGTCGGCGGCCGATATGGCGATGCTGACCGGTCGCAACGATGATGGCGTCGCGCCGGCGTCGCTGTCGTTCGCGGTTTCCGTTCTGAGCGTGTCTTTCTCGGCATGTTCGGCAACGGTCGTCACCCGACTTGCATCCTGTGGGAACTGCAAGTGAACGTTGCTTTACATGGGTCAGGTATGGATTGCGTAAAACATCCGACCCATACCTGACACTTGTTATCGTTAAGGGGAAGTGGCATGAAGGCGATTCTGTTTCGTGACTGCAAGGCATGTTTCCAGTCATTCAAGAACTGGGGTATGGTTCTTATCATTATGGTCACGGCAATATTCGTGGAGATGGTTGCCAGTGGCGCAGGCATTCTAGACCCATTTACTTGGGCTGTCTTTTTTGGACCGTTTTTCATCTATTCGTCATGCTCGGTGATGGTCTCCATCCTGTATCAGGATTTCCGAGATGGACTGTTTGAGCTCTATATACAGTCTGGTCGTTCCTATTGGAGCTACTGCTGGTGTAAATGCCTGTTTCCTGTTATCCTGACAGTGATTTCCGTGCTTTTGAATCTGGCTTTTATGCGTGTTTTGTCATCAGGCTTTCAGATAACCGCTGGAGCAGATGATGCAATTGGTGCTCTTATCGTATCAGTCTTAGGAACAATCGTCTGTTCTTTGGGCGCAATGCCGATGGTTTATGTCTCCCGGAACAGCGATCCGACAATGGCACAACTGGTTTTGGTGTTGATTGCGGTCCTGCTCCAATTGGCATATATGCTTGTGATCGTCAACGTGATGCCGCTGTGCCTGTTCTCGGTTGGTTATGTCGTATTGGTAGTGGTCGCCATCGGTATTTCAACCGGAGTATTCTCTCGATATTTTATCAACACCAATATCGAGCTGTGACATCTACTGGATTCGAAGCTTTTGGAAAGGTGGATTTCCATGACCAGCATGGTGGCCTATGTCGCTTCGCGTAATCCGCAGTCGCAGACGTTGCGGTCGGTTCGTCTGATACAGGATGCGGTCAGTGCGAACATTGACGCGGAATGGACGATTCTGACGCCGAATGACACGACGATCTTGCCGTCGGATGGTACTGCGAGCGAGTTTTCCACCGGTGTCGATCATATCGAGCTGAACGGACTGGACGATTCCGCCCGGGTCAAAAAAGCAATCGAACGATGCGATTATCTGATTCTCGGTTCGCCGACCTATGGCCATAACGTTTCCGGCGACATGAAGATTCTGATGGATCGACTCACCTATTGGGGGCATTTGTTCCATCTGGCGGGCAAACCGGGCATGGCAATGGTCAGCGCCACAACCAACGGGTTCCTTGAAGTCGGCGAACTGATGGAACGGTTCATGGAATCACTGGGCATCATCATTGATGAAACCGCATACCACACCACTTTTACGCCATTCGATGAGGCAATGGCCGATCAGACCGCCGCGGCTATCGTGCGGGCGCTGAACACACTGCGGGATGGCGTCGTGCCTGAAACCAGCGAAAGGCAGGAGCTGGCATTCCAATCCTACAAGCGTGACTACGCCCGACGAGACGGTAGCGATGCAGAATCGCGGTATTGGCGGGAACGCGGCATGTTCGACTGCGCGACGTTCCATGAATACGTCGAAACGCGGCGGAAGCTGCCGGAATCCGTCCACGCCGAACGGTAGGGGGACTTTCCATGAACGGTAACGTTGGAACGACCTGGGCGGCTTCTGCCACGACCCTTGAGGAACGGTGCATGGCGGCAACCGCTATGCCGGATGCTTTGCGACAGTATCGGGCATCGCACGCGGAAGACATGCTTTCGGCAACGGTGGAATGGAAAAACCGACGGAACCCACTGCGGGACGAGGACTATCAAGGCATCGCCGACGCGCTCGGCGATGACGCATCCGTGGTCGAAACCGTCATCGCGGATCGGGAACGGAAACTGAGCGGCCATGTCGAGCCGGCATGGTCCGTTGAACTGCAGACGATTCTGAACCGTTACGACAGCGAGGAAGAGCGAGTCGAACGCACGGGGTATGCCACCGCCTTCGCACCGTTCGTCGCGTACGTGAAAGCGGAACTGCAAGCGTATATGTCGGCCTGTTCATTGCCGATGAATGACGAGCGCCTTATCGAACAGTGCCTGAGCGCATACGTCGAGCGTCTGTTGGGCATCGGATTGAAAACCGTCGTATGGGAATTGCATGTCGCACGTCAGGCCGGTTCGTTGGGCGACGGCGATGCGAAGCGACAATTGCGGCGATATTTCGAACTGCTGGCCACCGACGAATACCGTGGCCATATGTATGCGAAATATCCGGTACTGCTTCGTTTTGTCACGCAGACGACAGTCCATTACATCGATTTCGTCAAGGAAATGCTCGACCGCGTATCCATGGATCGCGACGAGCTCGCCTCCTTCGCAGGCGTCGGCGATGATTTCAGATTGGAAGATATGTCCATCGACCGTGGCGACGCGCACGACGGTGGAAGAGCCGTGGCCATGCTCACCATCGGCGGACGGAAAATCGTATACAAGCCGCGTGACCTGCATATCCATGAGCTTTTCGCCGGATTGGTGAGGCGATGCGAACGGACGAAGGGTTTCCTTCCGATGCGAGTGTCGGACGTGCTGACGAAATCCGGCTACGCCTATGAGGAATTCGTGGAACACGGCACCTGCGAGGATGCACGTCAGGTGGAGCGCTATTACACCAGATACGGTCAGCTGCTCGGATTGGTATGGCTCCTGCACGGCGACGACATGCACCACGAGAACATCATCGCCAGCGGGGAATATCCGATGGTCGTCGATTTCGAGACGATCGCCACGAACCATGTGACCATGGACATGCCCGACGGCACCGATGCCGACATCCGCGTATCCACGATATTGCGGGATTCACTGGCATCCTCCTGTCTGTTGCCGGCGAAAACGGCGATGTCGGCCGACGGTACATCCGTCGACATCAGCGCCTTCGAAACCGGTGAGCAGACGATGCCCGGCATCGTCGCGTCCCCGGTGGGATTGGACTCCGCCGATGCCCATTACGAGAGGAACGCCGTGACGTTCAGCAAGGACGGCTGCGCGGTGACATTGGATGACGCCGTTGTGGATCCGTATCATTACAAGCGACAGATTCTCCAAGGATTCCGCAATACGGTCGCCGCGGCGATGACCATCGACGCGGATGAATGGGATGCGATGCTGTCCGGCGAGGATACGACCGTGCGTGTGCTGGTGCGCAACACCAGCGCTTACGCCCGATTTGCGGATTTCATCCATCATCCGTCGGCGTTGAAGGACATGCTGGACGTCGAAGCCATACTGGAGAACCTGTATGTCTACCCATTCCGTGACAAGCGCATCTTCGCAAGCGAATACCGGCAGATGCTCGCCGGGGACATCCCCATGTTCACCGCACAGCTGACGGGACATGATCTGCACGCTCCCGATGGAACGACCATTGACGGCGTCTGCGAACGTTCGGTACGCGAACGGGTGCTTGACACCATCGGGCATCTTGACGAACAGGCCGCATTGCAATCGCGCATTATCCGCAACGCCTTGCGCATGGAACCCGGCATGGAGGACGCGCATCCGACGGCTTCGGTGTCGTCGGACACGGATGCGGAGCATTACCCAATCGAACTCGGCACGAGGATAGCCGACACGGCCATCCTCCAGGAAACCGATGGCACCGTATCATGGCTTACAGCGAACCGATCCGACACCATGGCCGCGGACAAGACCGTGGATGAACGGTACGAACCGGGGGCGCCGACTTCGGGACTCTACGACGGCATGGCCGGGACGGGCATGTTCGCCGCCGAACTGTATCGGCGGACACACGATGAGCGCTGGCGTGACCTGTGCACGCGTATGATGCGGAGTCTGATGCGCCGCAAGGACAGAGGCATTACGTATTCCGGCTTCACTTCCGGCCTGTCGCGAAGCTATTGCGCGTTACGCATGGCCAATGCCGGCATCACGTCGCCCGAAGCTCGCCGTTGCATGACGCAGACGGTTCGTATGCTGCCGGCATACATCGACGATATGCTGCCGAAGCTCCTGCAGCGCGACAATCCTCAACCGTCATTCCATCTGGATTACCTGACCGGGGCGGGCAGTTCGATCATGCTGTATCTGCGGCTGTACGACGTATTCCATGACATGCGCATAGTGGAACAAACCAGCCGGCTGGGGAGAACCGTCATCCGTGCGTTTCCCGAAACCCAGCGGAACGCCGACGAATCCGATGACATGCCGTATCCAACCGGTGCCGCGCACGGACTGGAAGGCATGGCCGTGGCGTTCTGGAAGCTCTACGCGGCGACGGGGAATCGCGAATTCGCCGAATTCGCCCGAATGCTTTGGCGGAAATCGGACGCTCGAAGAAGCGGTGCGAAACAGGAGGACGCCGGCAAATGGTGCCGTGGGAAGGTCGGCGTGCTCTGGGCACGCAATGAGCTGGCGGCCACTGCCGGCGCGGACGGCGAACGTTTCTTCGAGGATGAAAACGGACGGGCGTTCCCAGACAAGGCAGATATCACGGCGTTGCTTGGGAACGCGGATTGGGACGACGACGGCGTGTGCCATGGACGATGCGGCATGATCGACACCCTGATATCCATCGGCAATGCCAACGGTGACGAATGGTATCGCATGCAGGCACAGCGTCTGATGGACGACATGATCGCGCAGGCCCGTTCGTCGGGACGTTTCCGGCTGAGGCAATCCCGTGAATTCGTGGATCTGTCGTACTTCCAAGGGCCGGTCGGCGTCGCCTACACGATGCTTCGTCTGAACGACCCGTCCACGCCCTCCATACTCGCACTGGAAACGCGATGACGGACATGACGGATACGAACACAACCGAATCGACGACAAGGAAAGACAATATGACCGCCGACCACATCAACCACGCCGACCGCACCGACAACGGCGAACATGCCATCATCGCCGTCGAACACGTCACCTTCGGCTACAAGAAGAAACAGACCGTGTTGGAGGACATCGACTTCACCGTGCCGCAAGGCCAGTCGCTGGCGATCCTCGGATACAACGGCGTCGGCAAGACCACGCTGTTCAGACTCATCGTCGGACTGCTGCGCCCCCGTGAAGGGCGATGCGTGATCGATAGGCGTCGGGTGCCGTCGATGCGCGACGTGTTCCAGATGACCGAGAACGGCAATCTCGTCGGCACGATGACCGTGCGTGACAACATCCACTTCCGGCAACTGCTGTTCCGGTCCGGCAAGGGAATCGCGGACGGCGGCCATACCGTCGACTCGAAACGGCTGGAGGATGAGCCGCTCGTCCGTGCCTTCGAATTGGAGGGGCATCTCGACAAGAAGGTGGCGGAACTCTCGACCGGTCTGCGCAAACGGGTCGGCATCGTCGCCGGCATGCTGTTCGACCCGCATGTCATCATGCTCGACGAGCCAAGCAACGCCATTGATCCGATCACCCGCTCGCTGCTCGTCGATTACGTCAACCAGCTTCGCGCCGACGAGCGCACTTTGCTCACCGTCACCCATGACCTCGAATACTGTTGGAATGTGGCCGACCGGATCATCATCCTTGACGACAAACACCTCGTCAAGGATATGATGCTCGCCGAATTCGACGACTATGAGGCGTTCACCAAGGCGTCCACGCTCGGGCGTGACCGCACGCACGTCGACTTCGGCCTTCCCGCGCGCGGACGGCAAGCATGAGATCATGGCGTCGTCACCGTGTCCCGTTTATCGAACAAGGCGAGCACAGCGAATGCGGGCTGGCCGCCGCAGCGATGATCCTCGCCGCATTCGGGCATCCCGTGACCATGGACGAGCTGCGCCGCCGGTACGGCGCTCCACGCGGCGGACTGAGCCTCGCGAACATCGTAACGGTGCTGTCCGACTCCGGCATCCGCGTACGCGCGGTCACGACCCCCAGCGCCGAAGCGTTGAAAACCGTCATGACGCCATGCATCCTGCATTGGGACGACAACCATTTCGTCGTGCTCGACCATTACGCATACGGCCGATTCCGCATCGCTGACCCGGCGAACGGGCGCCATGCCTATACGCCCGGCGAACTCGCGGCCCACTGTTCTGGCGCGGTGCTGATTCCGCAACCGACAAACGACGGCTGCGCAACCATTCCCATACGGCCTCGCAGCGGAACCGTCTCCATCCTGACCGGGTTCCTCCGCCGGAACATGCCCGCCATCGGTCTGAGCCTGCTGTTCTCGCTCGTCGTCCAGGGACTGACATTGATCGTGCCCGCAGGCACCGGCTATATGGTCGACCATGGGTCGCTCGCCGCCCAAAGCGGTTTCCCGCCGTTGGTCGCGACGATGCTGCTTGCCTCGCTGCTGGTCTACTATGCGGTCGGCGCGTTGAACACCGTGATGCTCACCCGCGTGCAGGTGCGATTCGGACGATACCTGTCCCGCCGATACATGACCGGCGTGCTCGATCGGGAGTTCCCGTTCTTCGTGAACCGTTCCGGTGGTGACCTGATCTACCGCGCGAACCTGGTCATGGTCGTCGAACAGATCGTGACCGGCAGTCTGCCGTCGACGGTCGTGTCGATGGTGTTCCTCGTGGTCTACCTGATCATGATGATCGCCTATTCAGTGCCATTGACGATGCTGACCCTGACGGTGTGCGCGGCGGTGCTCGTCGTATCCGTCATTTATTCCCTGCGCAACAGGACGCTGGTCGAGCGTGCGACCGTCGCGCAGGCTGACGTGCAACGCGCCTTCATCGAAACCTTCTCCGGCATCGAAACTGTCAAAAGCCTCAATTTGGAAAGCCACTGCTACGACCGCTGGTCAGCGCGTCTGGGAGCGCAGCTCGACTACCAGACTCGGCAAGGGCGGCTTTCGGCATTGCTGTCAAGCCTGTCCTCGGCGCTGGTGTTCGTGTTGCCGCTATGCGTGGTCGCCTTCGGCATGACCTTCGTGGGACGCGGCACGCTCGCACTGGGTGCCGTCGTCGGATTCATGTCATTGGCGTCCGCATTCGTCACGCCATTCTCCGGCATCGTCGGCGTCATCAGCCAGATCATGGCGTTCGCCACCTATATGCGCAAGATTTGCGAGATGATTCCCGCCGGTGAAGGCGGCGGTGCGTCGCTTGAATGCGACGAACCGGGTGGCGAACCGGGTGACGTCGGACTGGGTGACGGCGGACGGTCCGCATGTGGTGGGCCGAGTGGTGACGAATCGGGTGATGGCATACTCGAACGGTTGCATGCCACCGGCGTGGGATACTCGTACACGGCGTTCGACGCTCCCGTTCTCTCCGATGTCGATTGCGACATCCGCAAAGGCGACAAGATCGCCATCGTCGGCCCCACTGGCTCGGGCAAAAGCACGCTGCTGAAACTGCTCGCCGGACTCATCGAACCCGTCTGTGGCACGGTGACCATCAACGACGGCGGATGCCGGATTTACGACGCGGACAGCCGATGGAAGGCCGACAGGCTGGCGTATGTGCATCAGGAATCCACGGTGTTCAACGAAACCTTGCGCGACAATATCACGCTGCACCGTCCGTGGCTGACGGATGACGACATCGTCAGGGCGTGCGAGGTTGCCGGCATCAACGAGGGGATGATGGATCCGGTCGTCGGAAGACCGGACTTCCTACTTATGGACGAACCCACCAGTGCTCTGGACAACGATACCGAGCGACATGTCATGACGGCGTTGCTCGACTCCGACAATGCGTGCATCGTCGTGGCGCACAGACTCGCATCGATTCGGGATTTCGACCGCATCCATGTCATGGATCATGGGCAGATCGTCGAATCCGGTACGCATGACGAACTGCTGCAGGCCGGCGGATTGTATTCGCGGCTGTACCGGCAGGAGTGAGTGTTCCCTTACACCCTTACGCCTTTAAACCCTTACCCTTTACACCTTATCCCTTACACCCTCGGCTCATGAGGCCCCCCGGATTCAATTTGTAAGCGCAACGCTTGTGTTCGGGCTGGCTGCCTTCGATTGTAGCTTGGCGATCTCCTCGTCCCATACCTCGTTGGGCGTTTTGTAGCCGAGGAGCTTCATGGGGGTGTCGTTGATCTCCCCGACGATCGCGTCGAGGTCCTCCTGGGCCAAGTCCTCGAACCCGGTTCCTTTGGGCAGATAGCGGCGGATCCTGCCGTTCCTGTTCTCGTTGCTGCCACGCTGCCAGGAACTGTACGGGTCGGCGAAGTACGTGAGCATGCCCAGCGCCTCGTCCACCAGCAT
>SKEF01003380.1_pt1 | contig 11057 bp, 8 predicted proteins | sample 4826691 | NCBI WGS metagenome assembly SKEF01 (sample SAMN11008816, study PRJNA524170) | human gut metagenome | biome: Human fecal sample; material: Feces; isolation source: fecal sample from pouch patient p23, p27 | host: Homo sapiens | place: Israel: Tel-Aviv | collected 2016-08-24
GAAACAGAAGGTAAGAAAGGATTTGTATGTAAAGTCTGCGGATATATCTACGAAGGCGATGAACTTCCGGAAGATTATATCTGCCCACTGTGTAAACATGGAGCTGTAGACTTCGAGCCGATTGGATAATAATAAATAAAAATCCCTGACAGAAATTAAAAACTGATGATCAGTTAAAATTTCTGTCAGGGATTTTTGTTATACATCACATGTTACACTTGATAAATAGAAACAAATATATACGTGTTTCAATACATAGCTATGTTATTCTTAATGAAGTTCCCAAATTCTATCGTTGCAAACAAGTCTCAGTAGATTTGGATTTGTAACTGTAAAGGTGCTGAACAGTTACGAGTATTTTATTATAAATTAACAGATATTGCAAATAAATTTTTAGAAAAGTAAAAAGATTCAGCTTGATAGAACAAAGCAAACGTGTTACTTTATAACTAAATAAACAAATATTTACGTTGAAAAATATTGGGAGGGTATTGTGGAGCAAAAACTAAATGTATATGAAATGAGAGTGAAGCTTTATCTGCTGCAGGATATTCCATTTAAGGAATTACAGAATGCAGTAGCAAATTTTGTGGATTCAGCACTGTGTCAGAATGAGAGTTTAATTTCTTTTCATGAGACAAATTGTTACAAATTCTACAGTGTAGGGACTCTGTGGCCGTTGGAACGCGGCATGACATATAAAAAAGACCAGATTTATACCTTAACTGTACGAACTGTAGAACCGATTCTTGCGAGATACTTTTCAGAGGTATTAAAAAATCACTATACACAGAAAATGAAAGGCTTAACTGTTGAGAATCGTATTATTCCGCACAAAATGATAAGCGAAATATATACGCTGAGTCCGGTTATTATGAAGTCAGACGAAGGATACTGGAGAAGTTATATGAGTCTTGATGAATATGAAGAAAGATTGTTTTCTAATTTAGTGAAGAAGTATAATTCATTTACAGGAGAGCAGATCGAAGAAGATTTTCCCTTATATACAAATATTACATTTTTAAACAGACATCCAATTAGTTGCAAGTATAAACGTATTAGTTTGTTAGGTGATAAATTAAGTCTTCAGATTGCAGATGATGAGAAGAGTCAGAAACTTGCATATTTCATATTAGGTGTAGGACTTTGTGAATTAAACAGCAGAGGAGCTGGGTTTTGCAATTTCAGGTGGTTCTGATCAGTGCTTGTTGGAACTGACCTGTGGGATAGCCATATGATTTATGGTAATAATAAACTGCTATATAAAAAGTAAAGAGGGTGAGTATGTGCTGAAGGATTGTCTTGAAGTATTCAAAAGACAAATGCAACAGGTAAAAGAAAAAGGCAGGGCAGAAGATGCTTTGATTCTGGATTCCTATATTCCGGCAGATGGGTGTTATATCAGTGTGAATTCTGATGGAATTATCGCATGCCAGATGGATTTGAAATTTAACAAGAAGGCAAAACAAATGGAGGGGATTTCGCAGAGATATTATGGGAAAATGTGTTTTTTTGATTATCACAGCAGGTTAGTAAGCATGGATAAACCTGTAGATCCAAAGAAAGTTATTCATTCAAATAATTACCTTTCATTTTGGGTGAAGCAGGAAAGTCTGGGTAACGGGAAATTAAATCAGGAGGCAATTGACCGATATTTTGATGTATTAAAAAATCCAGAAAAGAAATATGCCAAGTCAAAAGACAGACAAATGTATGACTATATTGCTGCTCAGATTGACGAAATTAATGTAGAAAAACTGGAATGGTGTCGGGATTGGGTAAAGAAGCATATTTTTAGTTTGGAAGATATGGGAATTTCCCTGTCAGGAAAAAATTATCTGAAAATCTTCTTTGAAGATACAGAAGAACGATATATACAGGAAGAACAGAGATATCTGATTACGAAAATCTTTAATAAGAATGATTATAATCAGGAAATAGATGGGAAAATATGGGGACTTCCTAACGACAATCTGGGAATGAACCAGAAGAAACCATATATGGCACATAAAACAAGAAAGACAGAGCTGCCATATATGATTACTGCAGAAGATGCAGTTTTGCAGAGGAAATTTTTTGATTACCTGTACAATCAGGCGTCTGCAGGAAAAGTAAATATCTATATTGATCCGGAAAAAGGAGAAATCAGTGCTTTTTCAAAAGAAGAAAAGATGCAGAAAGATTTCACAGGCTATTATCTGTATGTGCAGAAAGGAAAAGAAGTGCAGATCATGCATCAGGATGTTATTGTAGATTACCGTTATCATCTGCGAAAGCGTTTTCAATATATAAATGTATTCGACAGAAAAACAGAGGAAGAACTCTACAGGGATTACGGAACTGTCGGACAGATGGAGAGTTTACTTAATGAAATCCTGTTTTCAAAATGGCTGGTTACGAATTATTTCACACCTGTTGATGAATTGCAGATTTCCGGTGAGACAGCACGAAATCTGATATGGTCAAGAGACGCAATTTTTGCATGGTTATATAAGAATGAAACACAGAATATTTCAGGAATTTTATCTAAAGTCAGTGTGAACATGATAAAAGATTCTATAAAAAACGGATATATTTCCAAGGCTGTGAAACAGTTTAATCTGAAGTGTTCACTGGAAGAATATTTTTCAGGAGGAGAGCCAATGAGTACGGATTATGAGTCAATACGAAAAGAATTAAGAAGAAAGATACAGAGTAAAGAGACAGAGCAGATTACAAGTGATGAAGAATATTATTATGCAGTCGGACAGCTTGTGAATTACTTTATTTCTCTCAGTAAGGCAAAGGATAAGAAACATTCTCTGGCGAATCCTTTCTTTAACATAAAGAATAATCAGGCTTTAAAAGATAAACTGCGCCAGTATTTTATAAAATATAATTACCAGCTGAATTGTTCAGGAACATGGTTTAATAATCTTTATGCAATGATCTGCAATTATACAAAAGCAGAAAAAACAGATCAGAATTCTATGATTGCGGGATATATTAATAATAACATTTTATATCAGAAAAAGAATATGGAGGAACAGGTAAATGAATAAACGAGTATATGGAATATTAGGCATCTCTTCTATTATGGCAAACTGGAATGCAGATTTTTCCGGATATCCCAAAACAACATCTGATGGCCTGGTATTTGGAAGTGATAAGGCCTTGAAGTATCCGATGAAAAAAATGTGGGATAATGAAGGAAAAAAAGTTCTGTATATTAAATCAATGAAATTTGGCGGAAAAGATGCTTCATTGGTATCTTTGGTGCCACGTTCATTGGGAGAGCGTTATGAATATATCTTTGGAGAAAAGGTGGAAAAGAATCCACAGAAAACTTTAAAAAATCTGTTCTCAGCAGTAGATGTAAAAAACTTTGGTGCAACTTTTGCAGAAGCAAAAAATAACATATCTATTACGGGTGCTGTTCAATTTGGTCAGGGATTCAATAAATATGCAGATACCTGTTCGGAAGAGCAGAATATATTGTCACCGTTCAGGGATTCAAGTAAAGATGATAAGAAGGATGAAGAAGCAAAAAACTCAACGCTTGGAACTAAAATCACCAGCAATGAAGCGCATTATTTTTATCCATTTGTGATTAATCCTCTGGCATATAAAGAGTTTAAGGAGCTGGGAGTTACAGATGGGTACACAGAGGAAGATTACCAGAATTTTAAAAGAACAGCATTAGTATCTGCCACAGCATTTGCCACAAATGCAAAAGAAGGATGTGAAAATGAGTTTGCACTTTTTGTTGAAACAGAATCAGACTTATATCTTCCGAATCTGACAGAATATATTTCTTTTGATAAAGGAGAGGAAAAAAACATAATTAATCTGGAACAGTGTGCTGAGCTTTTACAGGTGCTTAAAACAAGGATTAAAAATGTAGAAATTTATTATAATCCGTATACAACAAAACTTGAAGGAGAAATTGAAGGGGCGAAGATATTTAATATTATTACACAAGAAGAGGTGTGATTTATGCGGGCTTTGAAATTTACTCTCAGTGGAAAAAATGCCTTTTTTAAAAAGCCGGAAGTGAATGCTTACTTTTATTTTACATATGGACAAATCCATAGAGTTGCGCTTTTAGGCATACTTGGAGCTATTGTAGGGTACAAAGGTTATGGCTGTACAGGAACGTATCCGGAGTTTTATGAAAAATTAAAAGATTTGAAAGTTTCTGTTGTACCGCGAAACTCTCAGGGATATATACAGAAGAAAGTACAGATGTTTAATAACACAGTAGGATATGCATCCCAGGAACTGGGAGGAAATCTGATCGTAAGAGAGCAGTGGCTGGAGAATCCGGTATGGGATATCTATATTCTTTTAGATTCCCGGGAAGCGGATAAGATTGCAGAGATGATTCTGGATAAGAAATGCGTATATATCCCATATATGGGAAAAAATGACCATCTGGCGGATATCTGTGCTGCAAAAGTTGTGGAACTGGATGTGGTAACATGCGAAAATGTAGTTTTATCTTGCCTTTATGAGAAAAAAGATGGAAAACTGGGAATTGCTGATGAAGAAGAGGAAGAGTATGAAGATGAAGAGGAAGTTCCGGAGTTTAAATATGAAGAAAAGCTTCCCGTCGGAATAGACAGCCATTTGAATTTGTATCAGTATGAAACGTTTTGTTTTACAAATATGAAAGTGACTTTGAAAGGAAAAAAAATTTTTAAAACAGAAGATCATATGCTTGTATTTTATTAGACAGAATCCCGCAGCCTTTTTGCGGGATTCTGTCGTAAAGGGGGATTTCTTTGAATATTGAATTTATTGATTTAACAGAAGTACAGAAAGATGTTGTGCATTGTTATGCACATAGAACTGGCAATGAAAAGAAGAGCATGGAGCAAAGACAGAAAGAAACACTAATAGAGCATACAGAATTATGCCAGCAATATTATGAGAAAATAGTAGAGCACAAACAGATACAGGTAGTCTTTGAGCAGTTTGAAAAATTGTATTTTTCCGATATGAGTCGGGAAGGAATCCATTTTTTTGAAACAATGAGAGACAATGTTATCACTTTTCATGATATCGGAAAAATTAATCCAAGATTCCAGGAAAAAAATATGGGAAATTATGAATTGAAAGGAAAGGCAAGGCCGGATAACAGTGTAGGAAGTAAACATTCTATTTTGTCTTCAGTTTTGTATCTGGATTATTTCCTTGATCGAGTTTCTCAAATAGAAAATCTGGAAGAAAGAAAAAGTTTAAGAGATCTTGCATATATTCACTCATTTTTAATAGCAAAACATCATGGGGCACTTACTGATTTTCAGACATATCTGGACAGCTTTGCAAGTCTGAATGATACAGAGGGTACAGTATTAGGGTGGCATGCACAGCAATGGCTGAAAAAGTGGAAAGAAGAAAATGAAAATCAGAAAGTAAGAAAGAAGGTGTATTTGAAAAAAGATAAACAGGAGGATATGCTTGAAAGAATATCAGGGGACGATGCTTCCCGTCAGGTATATTTATTTGGATATACCAGACTGCTGTTTTCACTTTTGGTAGCTGTTGACTATTATGCCACATCAGACTATATGAACGGGATAAAATTGAAAGCTTTTGGACAACTGGATGATATTTCAAATATTATACAGGCATATGAAAAAACGGGAACACAACAAAGTATTCGGGAGTATGAAAAAACAAAATATCCACAGAGAAGAGAAAGGCTGGTGAAAAAGAAAAAAGCGGATGTAATCAATGATTTAAGAACAGAAATGTTTCTGGATGCGGAAAATACATTAAAAGAACATATCAATGACCACATATTTTATCTGGAAGAACCTACAGGCGCAGGGAAAAGCAATACTGCATTGAACCTCAGCTTTCAGATTATAAAGAAAGTAAAGAATATCAATAAAATTTTCTACATTTATCCGTTTAACACGCTTGTAGATCAGAATATTGAAAATCTGGGGAAAATATTTGGAAATCAGAAAGATATTATGAACCAGATTGCTGTGGTAAATTCACTGGTACCTATGAAAGAAGAGAAAGACGAGTATGAGGATAAGACAAAAAAATTCTATCAGAAAGTTCTTCTTGACAGACAGTTTTTGAACTATCCAATTGTTTTATCTACACATGTGACTTGGTTTAAAACTTTATTTGGGCATGAGAAAGAGGATGTATTTGCTTTTCATCAGTTATGCAATTCAGTAATTGTGCTGGATGAGATACAAAGTTACAAAAATGCTCTCTGGAGTGAAATCATAACTTTTTTGAAAGGGTATGCGAAATTGCTTAATATGAAAATCATTATCATGTCAGCAACTTTGCCAAATCTGGAAGCACTGACAGATGATAAGGAAGATGCTGTCAATCTGATTCCACAAAAAGAAAGTTACTTTAAACATCCTGTTTTTGCGGAAAGAGTCATACCTGATTATAGTTTACTGAAACAGAAGATGACATTGGAAATTTTGTGTGAACATGTGCAAAAACAGGTACTGCGAAAGAAAAAAATATTGATAGAATTTATCAGCAAAAAGAGTGCAGAAAAATTTTACGGTATGTTAACGGATACAGAAATAGACTGTGAAACGTTGTTTATGAGTGGAGACAGCAGCATCTGGGAAAGACAGAAAATAATTGAAAAACTTTCGAAGCTGAAATCTGTTATTCTGGTGGCAACTCAGGTGATAGAAGCGGGTGTCGATATTGATATGGATATAGGATATAAAGACTGTTCAAAGCTGGACAGTGAAGAGCAGTTTATGGGGCGTATTAATCGTTCCTGTAAAGGGGAAGGAATTGTTTATTTCTTTAATCTTGATTCTGCAAGAATGGTGTATAAAGATGGAGATATTCGTGTTGACACAGAATTTACTGTCATGAAAACAGATATGCAGGAAATTTTGAGAACCAAAAATTTTTCTGATTATTATGGAGAAATTCTGGAGATAGAGAGAAATAACAAAAAAAGCGAAAACGAAAATAATATAGTGCATTTTTTCAAAAAAGAAGTTGGTCAGCTTGCTTATCCTAAAGTTTCAGACAAAATGCATCTGATAGATGAACAGCGAGAAATGATGAATGTATTTCTTTCCAGGACACTTACATTATCTGTTACTGAAAAAATATGCGGAGACGAGATTTGGCAGGAGTATGAATCGTTGTTACATGATCAGGGCATGGATTACAGCGAACAGCGTGTCAAACTTCATGAGATAAAATGTAAAATGAAAATGTTTGTGTATCAGATAGAAAAAGGAAATACATTCGCATGGGATGAATATGAAGCAATTGGTGATATATATTTCATAAAAGACGGTGATTCCTATTTTGAAAATGGAGTTTTAAACAGAGAAAAATTTGGAACAGGCGGAGAGATGTTTTTCTGACAGATGTGGGAGGAATGCAGCAATTTACCAGACACATTTGGACCAGAGAATAAGCTTTTTACATGAACCATCGGAAGGCAGATTCTCATTAAGTCTGGATTTGAGCGAAGTGTTTAAACCAGTTATTGTTTTCAGAACAATTTTTGACTTGGTCAATAATAGAAGACTGCAGGTTGAAAAGCATTTTGAAAAAAAGGTAAACTATTGTATTTTGAATGAAGAGGGACGGAAAATATTTATAGAAGCATTTGAAAATCGTCTGGAAAGTGTATTTCTTCATCCCAAATTGAAAAGAAAAGTTTCTTATCGCACTGCATTGAAACTGGATTGCTATAAGCTGATAAAAAATATTCTTGAAGAAAAAGAGTTTGTTCCATTTTCTCTTAAAGAAGGAATGTAAAAAGGATAGAGAGAAAAGAGTAACGGTATTAATGATTTCTGTGTTAAAAAATGGGGATTTCATGTATGAAAAAACAGTTGAATTATAATTATGCATTCTTATTTTATGATGTAGGAGAAAAAAGGGTACAGAAAGTATTTAAAATCTGCAAAAAATATTTATCTCATTTCCAAAAATCAGTTTTCAGAGGGGACATGACGCCATCAAAATTCATACAATTGAGAAATGAACTGAATCGAGTGATAGATAAGGAAGAAGATTTTGTGTGTATTATAAAATTGATGAATGATAATGTGTTTGGAGAAGAAGTACTTGGAAATGGAAAAAAAGATAATGGAGAAGATTTGATTTTGTAGTAAAAGAATTCTCCTGTCAGTGTGAAAACATGACAGGGGAATTCCTTAAGTAAGTTAAATGAAAAGTTATAAAAATTACCAGGCGGATTTTCATAAAAAAATGAAAAATATTGAAAATACGGGGGTATACCAGGTTTTGATTGAGTAAATAAAAAATGAGATGTCGGTTGGTAAAAATCTTGCAATCCTTTGTATTTTGCTGTATTATAAAAACTGTTAGAAGAAGAAAAGCCTATAAAACGAGGGATAAAGAGTAACATGAGATGTATTGAAACTATGTTCTTCCATAAGTTTCGTGATATTCAATACGATAAAGAGTAACATGAGATGTATTGAAACAATATTCTTCCTGCGTCTTTACAAACACGCTTTTTCCGATAAAGAGTAACATGAGATGTATTGAAACGAATCAGAATGTTTGAACCATCCGTAATATGCTATAGATAAAGAGTAACATGAGATGTATTGAAACCCAATTCAATATCACTGTCTTCATATCCTAATTTGATAAAGAGTAACATGAGATGTATTGAAACACTTCTAATGTAACAGCACCTGTGTCGGCATCTAGATAAAGAGTAACATGAGATGTATTGAAACCGCTGATTGACTTCAAGGGGTCAAGCCGGAGTTCTGATAAAGAGTAACATGAGATGTATTGAAACTACAGTTCGAAAGAAGCATATCGGACAGCTTATAGATAAAGAGTAACATGAGATGTATTGAAACGTTAATGGTTTTTCCTCTATTATTTCACCTTCTAGATAAAGAGTAACATGAGATGTATTGAAACGCTCTGGGCGGATATGGAGCTTACAAGCCTTACACTGATAAAGAGTAACATGAGATGTATTGAAACGCGCAATAAGGTATACTGTCATCTTGCTGTTGATCGATAAAGAGTAACATGAGATGTATTGAAACCCAAAGTGCCACAAGAACCAGAGGATAGCCCATACTTGATAAAGAGTAACATGAGATGTATTGAAACGGCTGTAACTTTTTTTCTGCGCTTCCAGTTTCTTCGATAAAGAGTAATATGAGATGTATTGAAACTGAACGACTGATGTTCCAAGTGCGTCTTGTTCTGCAGATAAAGAGTAACATAAGATGTATTGAAACTATCCCTGGGCAAGTAAATCATCTCTGGAACCGGATAAAGAGTAACATGAGATGTATTGAAACTCTGCACGCGGAGCAGGAGCATAGTCCCCTTACTAGATAAAGAGTAACATGAGATGTATTGAAACGTTTGCACCATCTGCAACTATTAAAGATTACCCCGATAAAGAGTAACATGAGATGTATTGAAACAATATAAAATGTTGTATATAATGAAATTGCTCTGACAATAACAAATATCCAATCCACAACTCATTTATATCTGTTAACATATAGCAACATAAGTATGGAAAATAGAGATTAACATAAAATACAATGTATAATATGTATATAGAACCGAGACAAAAGGGAGGATCATGTATTGAATTCAGTCAAAAAGAAACTTCCAATAGGAATAGAAAATTTTGCAAAGCTTCAGGCGGAAGATTTCTACTATGTAGATAAAACGATGCTTATCAAAGAACTTCTGGATAATTGGGCGGAGGTGAATCTGTTTACACGTCCGAGAAGATTTGGTAAAACATTGAATATGAGTATGCTGAAAGCATTCTTTGAATTAAACGGTGATAAGAACTGCTTTAAAGGAACAAGAATTTCCAGAGAAGTTTATCTTTGCGAACAATACATGGGAAAGTTCCCTGTGATTTTTATTTCCCTGAAGAGTATCAGCGCGCAAACTTATGAAAAAGCATGTGATATGGCAATACAGATTGTAAATGGTGAGGCGCGTAGATTCCAGTATTTACTGGAAAGTGAACGTTTGACAGAATATGATAAGGATGCGTTCAAATCATTGCTTCTGCCGGATATGAAGGAATCTGTTCTGTGTAGTAGTCTGAGGATTCTGTCAGAACTTCTGGAGAAACATCATGGTCAGAAAGTTATCTTATTGATTGATGAATATGATGTGCCTCTGGCGAAAGCATTTGAATTGGGATATTACAATTCAATGACTCTGCTGATCCGTAACTTGTTTGAAAATGCATTAAAAACAAATGACAGTCTGAAGTTTGCTGTGCTTACAGGCTGCATGCGTATCTCAAAGGAGAGTATTTTTACAGGATTAAATAATCTGAAAGTTTTGTCAGTGGCGGATGTACAGTTTGATGAATATTTTGGATTTACGGACAGAGATGTAAAGAATATATTGGAATATTATGAACTTTCTGAGCATTATGATGAAATAAAAATGTGGTATGACGGATATCGGTTTGGGAATGTAGAGGTTTATTGTCCCTGGGATGTGATAAATTATTGTGACGAATTGCGTATAAATAATATGGCGCAGCCACAGAATTACTGGTCTAATACCAGCAGTAATGAAGCGGTAAAACGTTTTATTCAGGAGACTGATAAGGGAACGGTCAGAAAGGAAATTGAGAAACTGATAGCAGGAGAAACAATTGTAAAGGAGATTCATCAGGAACTGACATATCAGGATATGTATGCTTCGATTGAAAACCTGTGGAGTGTTCTTTTTACTACGGGATATCTCACACAGACCGAAAGAAAAGATACAAATACGTTCATGCTTACCATTCCTAATATGGAAATACGTAATATTTTTCTGACACAGATTATGGAATATTTTAAGAAAACTGTTTCTGAGAATGGAGAAGCACTTGAAAAATTCTGTAATGCACTAAAAGATGGAAATTCCGAAGTGGTAGAACAAAGTTTGAACAATTATCTGAAAAGAACCATCAGTATTCGGGATACCTTTGTAAAAAAACAGATGAAAGAGAATTTTTATCATGGGATTTTACTTGGAATTCTTGGATTTCAGCAGAACTGGAGTGTGTCATCAAATAAAGAATC
>SKEF01002705.1_pt1 | contig 11013 bp, 3 predicted proteins | sample 4826691 | NCBI WGS metagenome assembly SKEF01 (sample SAMN11008816, study PRJNA524170) | human gut metagenome | biome: Human fecal sample; material: Feces; isolation source: fecal sample from pouch patient p23, p27 | host: Homo sapiens | place: Israel: Tel-Aviv | collected 2016-08-24
GTTCTCAACCGCGTCGCCAGTCACCTTGACGGCGGCGGCATTGTCGGTGGCGAAGGCCTGCAGCACTGGGTTTGCCTCGGCGTCGACCGGCAGATCAACCGTGTAGTCGGTCTTGGCCGGGTCGAAGCCTTCAACGGTTTCGCCGTCAAGACGCAGGTCGCCCAGCGTGGCATCGGATGCTGGCTGCGGGGTGAGTACCGTGCTGTCTTGTGCGAACACCTGGATCTCAGCCACGTTGATGTACACCTTGGTGTCCTGCAATGTGTTAGTCAGGCGGATGGCCTTGGCCTTTACCGGGGTGCCGAGCACGAAGTCAACGGTCGGGGTGTCGGCGGCGGTGATGCCGTCGGAGCCAGAGCCGGCATCGCCGGCCTGTATCTTCCAGCCATCCTTGGTACCGACTCCATGCCATTCGCCAGCCTCATCCTGGTATTCCAGCGTCTGGCTCTTCGGCCAAGACGCACGACCATCGTAGTAGAAGAAGGTCTTCACTTCGGTGATGGTCTGAGCTTCGTCGAAGGTGAACGTGGCGACCGGGTCCACCGTCGAGGCGGTGGAAGCCCAAGTGGACCAACCCTTTGACGTAGTGTCACCATCGATGGCCTTGGAAGCGGAGGCACCCTCCTGGAAGTTCACCGAGAAGTTCGTGCCAGAGGCCGCGGCGATGTTCTTCACGCCTCCGACAACCGGAACCACAAAGGCTTCGATCTCGGTAGCGTTCATGAAGTCGCCGTTCTGCGTGTTGACGATACGCACCTGCGTGGCCTTGAGTGAACCATCTTCAGGAGTGAACGTAACAGTCTGCCCGGCTTTGGGCTTGACCTCGCTGCCGAACTGCGTCCATGTGGTGCCATCAGTGGTGTACTCAGCCTTGGCGGATGCCGGAGCCTTGTCACCATAGGTGATGGTCAGGCCGGTGACTTCTCGCTCTTCGCCGAAGTTCACCGTGGCGGTCGGGCTGGCAGAGTAATCATTCTTTGCGTTCCACGTCACCCAAGCCTCGGCCGACGTATCGTCATCGGTGAGCTTCTTCCACTGGTCGCCCTTGCTGTATTCCGTCTGCTGGTTGGTCACAGTCAGGTTGGAAGCAGTGTCGGCCACATTCTCAGGCGTGGCGGCGGTGACATAGATCGTACCCTTCAGCGCAATCGTGGTCGTGTCGTCCAGCTGGTAGGTACCGGCCACGGCAATGTTGTCGCCAGCCTTGGCATCGGCGAGCTTGGTATCAAGCCCATCGAAGTTCCACGTAACCTTAGCCGCATCGCCCTCGAATGCAGGCGATGCCTTGACGTGCAGATACACCGGCGCAGCCTCAAGCGCGGCCTTCGCCTCGCTCGCACTGGTGCCGGCCAGCACTGTAGCCGATACCGGATCGGAAACGGTGAGCGCGCCAACGTAGACCGTAGCGGCGACATTGAACTCGTTGCCGTACACATCGGTGGCGGTAGCGGTGGCTTCGTAGGTGCCTTCCTTGGCCACATCGACCTTGGAAGTATCCCAGTTGGCAACCGTGGCCTTGCCTTCGCCCCAGGTGTAGTAGAGCGTGACTTCGGTCGGCAGCGCGGCCTTCTCGTTAACGGCGGTCTGCACGTTCACGGTCTTCTGGCTGGTCGGCGTTACATTGCGTAGAGTCCATGTCTGGTTGGCGGACGGCGAAGTGCCGCTCGGTGACTGCCACAAGCCAACCTTCGTGCCGACTGTGGTACCAGAGTTATCCACATCGAGGTTCGTCTTAGTCGCGGCATTGAGCAGCTGGTAGGTCGAACCATCGGAAGTGTTGAGAATCCACTTGGCAGCCGGGTCGGACTTAGCGGCCTCAACCGTTTCGTTGGAAAGCGCGTTCGTGCCATCCTTGGACACCAGCACCTTGCCTTCGGCGTTAGTAATCACATAAGCCTTGAGATCAGGGCGCTCGGAGTCGGCGGGCTGCTCGATCTGGGTAAAGGTCCAAGTCTGCTTCTTGGCGTTCTCGGCATCGGAAGCGACGTTGGCCAGGGACAGCGCGGAATCACCAGAAGTGGTATCAGCCACGGCCTTGCCGGACTGCTTACCAACGAGCTGGTAAGTGTCGCCGGTCTCGACGGCAGCATCCTTAGCGTAGCCGGTCACGCCAGTGAGCTGGATGGAGGCGATAGAACGGGCGGGCACAGTGACCGTAGCGGTCTTGGCAGCCTTGTCAATCATCACAGAGCCTTCAGCTTGCTTGACGTTGCTGGTCTTGGCGAAGACTTCCGGAGTGGCGGAATCGACACCCGCGTTCTTGTCTTCGGCAGAGGTTTCGGTGGTCAGGTAGAGCTCACCGTAAGCGTTGTCGGCAATCTCGCCGTACTTCGACAGGTCGATGACGAAGGTCTGGTCAGAGGTGCCGGAGTTGCGGTGGATGACGGTCTGTGTCTTGCCATCGTCGGAGGTGGCAGTCATGTTGTTGTCCTCATCGTTGTTGGCGATGACCTTGTCGCCCGCGTGGATGAAGTGGGTGATGGCCTTGACGCCGTTGTACTTGGCGTTTGCAATAACCGTGCACGGTTCAAGTCCATCGGTGGTACCGCCGTTGTTGTTCACGCGGCGCTCGGAGTAGAGCTTGCCGTCCATGCCAGCCACGGTGCAGTCGAAGTCGATGAGCACGGTGCCCCAGTTGGTGTTCTCACCGGCCGGATTCACATTCGAGCCCATCTGCATGTTGTAGAGGTCCTCGACCACCTGCCAGAAGGTGAAGTCCTTGGACTGCAGGCGGGTGACGTTGGAGCTGATCTTGCTCATCATGCCCAGCGCGTTGTCGAAACCGTACGGGTTGTAGGAGCCAGACTGCCAGGAGCCGTCCACCTCGCTCATCGACAGCTTCTTGCCGTCTGCCTGAGCGATATCGCGCGACTGCATCTGGTTGCTGTCGGAGTAGGCGTGAACGTTGTACTGGCCGATAAGGTCCTTGATCGCCTGCGGGTACTGGTTGTACGACTTGACGAAGTCGGCGGAGTTCGTGGCATCGGTGGCTGCGATGATGGTGTCATCATTGTCCTTGAGCGCCTCAGCGAGTGCGGTAATCGTCTGCTGCTGCTGGGCGTTGCTGACATGCATACCCTCCTGCGGCTTCTTCAGCGCGTTGGAGTATGGGGTGACGGACCTATCTTTGTCGGAGTAGTACTTATCCCAGTAGTTGTTAATGAGCTTGGTGTTGTCATCGCTCTCATCGGTGTACTTCGAAGCCATGTCGCCCGGAGTGCCCCAGTAACTGGTCTCGGACTCGTTGAACGGCTCGACCGTGTCAACGTTTGCGCCAAGGCTTTCGAGGTGCTCGACGTTCTTGGTCATGTACTGAGCGAATTTCTCAGGGTTTGCAAGATTATTGCTACCAGAGTTGTATCCACCAGTGGCGTAACCGCTGTTGGTCAGGAACCACGGAGCGGAGTTGGCGAAGGCCTCTACGTCGGTGATGTCGGGGTTATCGCCGGTGGCACCGCGCTCAATCCACCAGTCTTGGGCGGCGGACTTGGAGAAGTCATACTGGTTGTCGTCAGTCGGGTCGAATGCCGCAGCCAGCTTGTCTTTGTCGGCCTGCTTGGTGGTTACGCCATTGCCATACGTGCCGGAGCCGGTGGCGTCATCTTTCCACGTGCCAGGCACGGCAGCGCCTTGGCGCATGAATGGGTAGCCGTAGGCAACATCGGAGGCATTGCCGCCGCCCACGTTGTAGCGGGCCATGTTCAGGTCCAGTCCTTCATCACCGAAGATGGACTGGTAGAACTGTTCGCGCAGCTGTTTGCCGTATTCCACAGCCTTAGCCTTGGAAGCGTCATCGCCGAGATTGGTGGTGATGGCCGATTCCTCGCCGAGGCTGCCGGTGGCGTTGGCGAACCAAGCCAGCGAGGTGCCCCAGCCATCGAAACTGTTGGCATACCACGGGTTCGGGGTCACGGTAATGGCATCGTTATCAGCCGCATACGCAGTGCCGGCAACCGCAAACGCCCCTCCTCCCACTAGTGTTGCCGCCGCAACCATTGCAGCAAGCGATTTGCTCAGTACCCTCATTGGTCTCCTTAGTGTTCCTGCTGTCCGCCTTATACCGGAAAAATCGGCCTTTGCTTCACTGAGCCGGCCTCTTTGCCTGATACATGACCTACGTCGACTCCTTCTTTCGGCGCAGCCAAAATGTTTACGCAAACATTTTGATATGAGCGATTATATCACAAAACCGTCACCCAGCAAACAACTTCAGAGACCACAAACGACGCACAAAGTCATGAGCCATTCGAATTGCGCTGGCCCAATCGCTACGAATCATATTTGCCGTAGCCCTTAAGTGAATCCCACTGCATCGAGATATCGCGCCCGCTATCCCTTCCGATAACGCCGACCACGCGTGTTGCCTTCAGCAATCAGCTTTCCTTGCGCAACTAAACCGTTTAGGAATTTGCGGACTGTTCTGTTATCGAGCTCTGTTATCTTGGCGAGTTCAGGTACAGTCACATAGTCAACCTCTGTCAAGCGTCGATTCATCGCCGACAGCATCGCTGCCCGCGAATCAATTTCACCCGATGCGGTTGCATCTGCTTTCTTACCATCCACACGTTCCCCGCCAATGAGCCTCGCACCCTCTTCGGCATCTTTCTCAACTACAGATCTCACGCTAGCAAAACCAGAACCATCCACGGTCTTCAGCGCAGGAACAATAGGAATCGTCGCCTCGAATATGTCACCATCGCGGAACTCAGGCTCTCGCTCAGTATATTGCCGGGACGCTCTTATCAGATTCCGCAGTCCGCTACCCAGCTGCTCGGCTATGCCGGTCTGCACAAACACATTAGCGATAATCGGATTCTTTGGCATTGGCGTGAACTCGCCCAGCTTCATTCGACCTTCAAAGAATGAGCGCGAAGCATTAACCGTCCGGATGGATTCATTATCAATGGTGACACGCGCCACCACCGGACTGGAATACTCCCGATGCATGAGGCTGTTTGCCACCAATTCACGGGCGATCATCGTACGCGGGCTCACTCGCTTATCGCCCTTTAACACAAAGCGGTCAGGCAGATTCCGCTCAGTAAATTCACGGAGTTGCTCGTACGAATCGAACAAGTTGGTCCGCACCATAAGTCGGTCATCGTATCGGTCAATATTGTCTCGCCGAACCACGGCATCAGTAATATACGCTGGGCAAACCGAGGAAATGACTTCATCCTTGCCCAAGAGCAGCACTGCAGCAAGATTAAAGCCCTCTTCGCCGGTCGTGTAATCACGATCGTATAGCTTGGCGCTGCGGAACAGTTCTTCGTCAGACATAGTTCCCCAAGGGTGCCCAGCTCGCTGAGCGACCGCCAGCTGCCGCATTCGCGCAATCAGCTCAGGACGCAAATCAAACGGAGTCACGTAACGGAAAATTCGCCGTTCGGAATAGTAGTTCTGCTTGCGAATATACATTTGACTAATCTGGATATCGCTTTCGATGTGTGTATCCACATCAGCAATGCGATCAAACACTGCGCCCTTGAACCGCACAACCGAAGAACTCGGAGCTACCCAAATACGAACAATAATCCGTTCGTCGTACTCGATATGTTCCGTTTCCACCATTGGAGCCGGTTCGAACATCTTACGATTAGACACTACGTTGACAACGTTGCGCTCTATCTCACTAACGCGCTTAGAATCGACGCCGAGCACTTGACCGTCATCGTCAACGCCAAGATAAATGCTGCCACCAGAACGATTGGCGAATGAGCATACAGTCTCAAAAGTATCCGTATGAGGCAATTCGCTGCAGCGCTTGAACTCGACCATAGATGATTCACCGGCCTGCAGCACTTGCATAAGTTCATCCTGCGTCATCGCATTCCGCCCTTCATAGCGATAATTCATACATTAGGACATGGCACTTATCGTATTTTAGCATCTAATTAGTACAGTAGGACATTGTTTTATGTCCTAATGTACTAATTAGGCGGCTAATTGTACTAATAATTGCACACTGATGTACTAATCCGATGATCGAATGCACTAATTGTCCGCGCAAATGCACTAATCGGATGACCGAATGTATCAATGAGACCTATAGGCAGCCGATTGGCTGACGATCAGCCCAGTCATTGGCTATCGGCCGCTAGCCAGTCAGCCGCCAGCCGCCAACAGCCACCCAACTAATAACCGCCAGCCAATCAGCCCGTCCAATCACTCCTTGTGTTCCAGTGCGGCCTTCAAATCGCGGCTACGGTAGCGTTCGCGCAGCATAGAGAATCCACCGAAGCCCACAAGCCACACCAGGCCGGCAATCGCGGAATTGCGCGTATCGTCCGCAAGGAACAACGTCAGGTAGATGAACACGAAGAACACGATTGCCACCGTATTGAGCACCTTCCAAGCGGGCATGACGAACCCGTCCGGAATGAAATCAGCGGAGCGACGGTACTTGCGGTGTGCCATCAGCGTCAGGATGTAGATGAACAGGAACACCGCGGAGCTGGCGGACGAGAACAGCACGAACGCTCCGGACACGCCGGGGATGGCGTTGACGATCGGCGACAGCAGTATCAGCGCCGCGGACACCAGGATGGCGCGGGCCGGCACCTTGCGATCGGACACCTTGCCGAGCTTGTTCAGCATCGGGTTCGGCGACACCTCGGACAGCTGGTACAGGTGGCGGCCAGCCGAGTACAGCAGCGAGTTCAGCGCGGAAGATGCGGCGGTGATCACCACGAAGAACACCAGCGCGGACGCCCAATTCAGCCCGGCGTACTGGAACACCATAATGAACGGGGAGGCAAAGGAGCCGTCCTCGTTCGGCTTGAACGAGGTCCACGGCACGATGCACATGATGGCCACCAGTGCGCCCACATAGAAGATGAGCACGCGCACGATAATCTCGTTGATGGCCTTGGGCAGCACCTTGCGCGGATTCTTGGTCTCGGAGACGGTGACGCCCACGAATTCAATCATCTCGTAGGCGAAGAACACCATCTGGAAGCTCATGAGGAAGGCCATCCAACCGTTCGGCGCGAACGAGAAGTTGGCGAACAGGTTGTCGAATCCGGCGTGGCCGGCCGGGCTCACGTGGTCCACGCCGTGAATCTGCACGGCTGGGTAATGGTAGCCGATCACGATCATGACCACGGCGGTGGCGATCATCGCGCAAATCAGCGTGATCTTGATCATCGAGAACCAGAATTCCACCTCGCCGAACACCTTGACGGCAATCAGGTTGATGGAGACCAGCGACACCAGGAAACACAGCTCGATCAGCCATTTCCAATGGGTCAGGTCGATGCCGAACGTGTCGAAGAAGGTGATGAAGTACGTGGAGACGGCCGTGATCTCGGTCATGCCCAGCAGCACGAGCGCGGCCCAATACGTCCAGCCGGCGAAATGCCCCCACCCGTTGCCAAGGTAACGGGTGATGAAATTGATGAAGGTGTGCTGGCTGGGGTCACGGTACATCATTTCGCCGATGGCGCGCATCAGGAAGAACATGATGACACCGACCAGAATGTACACGAAGATGATCGAGGGGCCGGTTAGCGAGATTGACTTGCCCGAGCCCAGGAACAGGCCGGTGCCGATGGTGCCGCCAATGGCGATGAACTGTACGTGGCGATTGCTCAGGCCACGCTCCATCTCGTTGGTCTGGTCCAGGCTTTCGACAGACTTGAGTTTGCCCGTAGCCTGCTGTGTACCACCATTCACATTCGTATCGGCCATACTGATTTCATTTCTCTTCTCTGCCGCCCGATTGTTACGCACCAGACGCGATACTCGTTCAAAACAAGTTCAAACTGTATCACCGAAATATGTCACGAAAACCGCTCAGCTCAAGAATACATGCGATGATACTGTAAATATTCCGCCAAAAAGTTCAATTCATCAACACCAAATTGAACTTCTACCTCTATTCCACGGACTTGAGCGAGCTGACCGGGTCTACGCGATCGAGCACTGGGTTGGTGAACAGCTGCACCAGCAGCGCGAACGCCAGCGTCGCCACCACGGCAATCGCATAGCTGTACCAGTGCACTTCCACTTCGAAATACAGCGACGGCATATTCAACGCAGCAGTCAGTAATCCGCCTATCCACCTGCCAAGCGGCAGACCAACCACCACACCCATACCGGTCAATATCATCATCTCGCGGTTCACGTAGTTGTGCACCTCGCGGTCATAGAAGCCCAGCACCTTCAGTGTGGCCATCTCGCGGATGCGTTCGGACACGTTCGTATTGGCCAACGTAAACAGCACCACCAGCGCCAGGCCGCCGGCGAGCCCCACAATCAGCGCCACCACGGCACCCATCAAATCGAACTTAAACGTGGCGGCCAGATGCGCACAGCTCACGGCCTTGAGCACCGACGATTCCTCGCCCAACCGATCCGCATATTCGGCCTGTTCGGTCTCGGAACCTTTCAGCTTGGCGAGCATCGCGTTCCACGTCAAGGTCGAGGCAGTGCCATCTCCCGAAGCCGAAGACGTCACACCGTCGGCCGCAAACTTCTGGTCGTACAGTCGCTCACTGATGTACACATCAGAGCCGATGAGGTTGCGCGTCACCGCCGCAACCTTCACCTTGGCCCGCCCGCTGCCGCCATTGCTCAACGTGACGGTGTCGCCCGCATGAATATCCAACGAATTGGCTGCGGACTTCGCCACAATCACACCACTATCGTCCAGCGCTACAGTGCCGCCACCCGCTTTGCCGAAGATATTGGGCAGCTCGAACCACCCATCGTCACCGGCCTCTTCCAGCGTGACCATGTCGTTCAGTTTGTTCAACGAATTGTTGGGCACCGTCATCAGCTGCACGGTTTCGCTTTCCTGCGCCGCATTGCTCATCTCGCCACTATCCACGCGCAGATTCAGCGTTTCGGTGGTTTGGCCATCTTGTGCCACCTGCTTGCGCATCGCGGTGGCGTCATCGTCATTGGCCACGACCATCAGGTCGTACTGGTAGATCTGCTCGTATTGTTTGACGCCAATCGTGTCGACGGTGTCATTAATCGCAAATCCGCAGATAATCAACGCTGTGCAACCGGCCACGCCGCCCACGGTCATAATCAAGCGCGACTTGAATCGGAAGATATTGCGCGCGGTGACTTTGCCGAGGAAGTTCAGCCGGCTCCATACCGGGCGAATCCGCTCCAGCAATATGCGAGCGCCCGCTTTCGGTGCCTTCGGCCGCATCAGCGCGGCGGGCGTGTGCCGTATCTCCTCGCGACAGGCGAGCGCGGTGGCCACGCCCACGCCGACCACGAACAGCACGATGCCGGCCGAACCGCACAGCCAGTCGTATTCGAGTCGCACACCGGGCAATATATACAGTCCCTCAATCACCACCAGCAGGAATGCCGGGATGCCAAGGAATCCGACCAGCAGACCGATGCCGCCGCCGACCAAGCAGGCGAGCAACGCGAACAGCAGATACCGGCTGGACACGGCGAGTCCGCCATAGCCGAGTCCAAGGTAGGTGCCGATAAGTCCGCGGTCTTCCTCGACCATGCGGGTCATGGTGGTCAGGCTCATGAGCACGGCGACCAGCAGGAACACAATCGGGAATGCGCGGCCGATGGATTCGATGGAACTGACGTCTGATTTGAGCGAGCTGAATCCGTCGATCGAAGCGCGCGTCTGCACATACCAACGTGCGTTGGCCACATCGTCGATGCGCCGTTGCTGCTTGGCGAATTCGCTTTCCGCTTCGCTTCGCTTCGCATCGAGTTCAGACTGCGCATCATCCAGTTTCGCCTTGCCGTCCGCGAGCTGTTGTTCGCCTTCTTCCAGCTGCCGCTCGCCTTCTTCGAGCTGCTGCTTGCCGCTGGCCAGTTGGGCGGCCTGCGCTTCAAGTTGCGCCGACTGGGTTTCGAGGGTTGCGGCATTCGCTTCGAGTTCCGCGGATTTGGTATTGAGCTGTGCCTCTCCTGCAGCCGCTTCCTGTTCCTTGGCGGTCAGTTGCGCGTTCTGCTGGTCCAAGGTGGATTGTGCGGGGGCAATGGTTTCGTTTAATGTGCGCTGCAAATCGGCTTTCTGCTGGGTCAGACTGTCTCGCTGCGTTTGCAGTTCCGTTTGCTTGGCGGCCAGCTGTTGCCGCAGCTCACTGATTGACGGCACTTCAGGCAGGGTAATGCCAAGGCGCGCGAGCAGTTGCTTGATGGCCTGCCATGTGGGTGAGTTGAAGTCGATATTCGGGTCAAGTTGCGCCAGTAGATTGTTGGCCTGTTGAATCATGGGCAGCATCTGATCAATTTGCGCCATGCCTTGGTCGATTTGGGTAATGCCCTGTTCGATTTTCGTGCGATTGGCGGTCAGTTCCGTTTGCGCCGCATCGAGCTGTTTGCGAGCCGAGGTGAGCTGCGTTTTGCCTGATTCGAGCTGGGTGCGCGCTTCGGCTATCTGCTGGCGACCTTGCGCGATCTGTTGACGGGCCGTTGCAATCTGCGCACGGCCATCGGCGAGCTGCCGTTCGCCATCGGTAATGGTTGTCCTGTTGTTCTCCAATTCGGTACGGCTATCTTGCAATGTCGTTTCGTTGGCTTCCAGCTCGGCCCAGTTGTCGTCGATCTGCTTCTGGGCTTCGTCCAGCTGCTCGTTGGCCTCGTCTTGGGCATCGTCCAGTTTGCGCTGCGCGCTGGAGACGATCTGTTGACGACGGGCTTTCTGGCGTGTGGTCTGTATCTGATGTTCGATACGGTCGGCCACGGTTTTGACGGCTTCATCGTAGGCATCGGAAAACGTGTCAAAATCGGACGCACCAGTGACGGCAACCGATATCGCAGTGTATATATTGCCGGTCACGCCGTCGCTGGGTGCAAAGAACGTATAGTCCTCGGATGAGGTGGACCGGAAGGAGGTCATGCCCGAATAGCCGTCTGGATTGTTGAGGTCGCGCGGGTCAAGTACGACGCCGGTGATGGTGAGTTTCGTGGGGAACTGCGGGGATTGCTCGGCGTCGGCGTCCGTATTGGCGGCGGACTTCGCATCGGATGCCGAGGCATTGGCGGCGACACCTACCGTATCGGCATTATTGGAATCGTCAG
>SKEF01003394.1_pt1 | contig 11012 bp, 6 predicted proteins | sample 4826691 | NCBI WGS metagenome assembly SKEF01 (sample SAMN11008816, study PRJNA524170) | human gut metagenome | biome: Human fecal sample; material: Feces; isolation source: fecal sample from pouch patient p23, p27 | host: Homo sapiens | place: Israel: Tel-Aviv | collected 2016-08-24
GCTGACGACGGAGAGCGGGGGCATCGAGCACTGCGCCGTCATGGGCGTCCCCGATGAGGCCGAACAGCTGCTGCTCCACCTCATCTCCAACGCGCTGCGGGCCTGCGATGCAGGCGGCAGGGTGTGGGTGAGCCTGAAACAGAAAAAGACGGGCGTCGCGCTTCGGGTAGAAGACAACGGCTGCGGCCTGATGGAGGAAGACCCCATCGAGAACAACCGCCGCTTCCTCAGCGGCGCAAAGCTGGGCCTCCGCATCTGCAAGCTCATCTGCCGCCGTGCAGGCTGGAAGCTGACGCTGACGGCCCGTCCGGGCGGCGGCACCCGGGCGCAGGTGGTGTTCCCGCTGGCCTCCTGCGAGGACATCCCGCCGGAAATGGAACTCCACTCCGACGAGGAGAACGACATCCGCGCAGCGCGGTTCGCAAGCCGGGCGGCACAGGAGATCCTTCTGCTGCGGAGATATTGAACGAGACAAAAAGGCATCTGCAATGCGGCCGGGACGGCGCAGCGCAGATGCCTTTGCTTTGTGTGCGGGACAGGGAAGAGAGCAGAAAAATTGACAGACGGTAAAGAATCTTAGCAGAAACAGCCCGGAACTCACAGAAAAGTTTGCGAAATTAACAAAATGTTTAACTTTGAAAGGTGATTTTACTGTTTTTAAGGTGTAAAATAATCCCGAATGATTGATTGTCAGCCGGATTTGGTTTATAATACCCGTGTATGCGAGTCTGAAATTTGATTCGTTAGCAAACAACTTCTGCCCGGGCCGGAGAGCCCTGTGTGCAGAGGGAGAGTGCATTGTCCTTTAGGAGGAAAAACAACTGTGAGAGTAGGTCTTGACATCGGCAGCACTACCATCAAATGCGTGGTGCTGGATGAAAACGATACCCTTTTATATTCGACGTATGAGCGCCACTACAGCCACATTCTGGAAAAGGCGCAGGAGCTGCTGCGCCGCATCGACGCAGAGCAGCTGCATGGCCGGAAAGCGCTGCTCAGCATCTCCGGCTCCGCAGGCATGGGCCTGGCCGACAGCTGCGGCGTGCCTTTCGTGCAGGAGGTGTTCTCCACCCGCGTGGCGGTCAAAAAGTTCGTCCCTGCGACGGACTGCGTCATCGAGCTGGGCGGTGAGGATGCAAAGATCCTGTTCCTGACCAACGGCACCGAAGTCCGGATGAACGGCAGCTGCGCCGGCGGCACGGGCGCTTTCATCGACCAGATGGCGACGTTGCTCAAGATGGGTGCCGATGAGATGAACAAGGCGGCCGAACAGGCCACCCGTACATACACCATCGCATCCCGCTGCGGCGTTTTCGCCAAGAGCGACGTGCAGCCCCTCATCAATCAGGGCGCAAAGACCGAGGACATCGCGGCCAGCATCTACAAGGCCGTGGTCAACCAGACCATCGCCGGTCTGGCACAGGGACGCCCCATTCAGGGCAATATCCTCTATCTGGGAGGTCCGCTGACCTTCAGCACCGTGCTGCGCAAGAGCTTCGACGAGGCACTGGGCGTTACCGGTACCTGCCCCGAGAACAGCCTGCTCTACGTCGCGCTGGGCGCTGCCCTCTACGCCGACAAGGAGTTCGTCCTCTCGGACGTGGCCACTGCGCTGGATGAGTACGCCGCCACGGCGACCTACGCCAGCGAGCCGCCCCTCTTCGCCAGTAAGGAAGAGTACGAGGCATTCCATGCCCGCCATATGTCCCACAGCGTGCCGCGGGTGGCGTTCGGCGCCCAGTGCGGCCCGGTGCATATCGGCATCGACTCCGGCTCCACCACCGTCAAGCTGGTGGTCGTGGACGAGCAGAGCCAGATCCTCTATACCAACTATCAGCCGAACCTCGGCAACCCGCTGCCTCTTATCCGGCAGCAGCTGCTGAAAATCTATAAAGAGCACCCCGGCCTCAAGGTGGCCAGCGTGACCACCACCGGCTACGGCGAAGAACTGGTCAAGAACGCCTTCCGCTGCGACTTCGGGCTGGTGGAGACCGTGGCCCACTTCACGGCAGCAAAATACTTCATGCCGGACGTGGACTTCATCATCGACATCGGCGGTCAGGATATGAAGTGCTTCAAGATCGAAGATGGTGCCATCAGCAACATCTTCCTGAACGAAGCCTGCTCTTCCGGCTGCGGCAGCTTTTTGCAGACCTTCGCGCAGGCACTGGGCTACGACGTCAAGGAGTTCGCAGCCCTCGGCCTCTTCGCCGACCGCCCCGTGGATTTGGGCAGCCGCTGCACCGTCTTTATGAACAGCTCGGTCAAGCAGGCCCAGAAGGACGGCGCGTCCATCGAGAATATCTCGGCAGGCCTGTCCATCAGCGTCGTCAAGAACGCACTGTACAAGGTCATCCGTGCGTCCAGCCCCGAAGAGCTGGGCCGGAAGATCGTCGTGCAGGGCGGTACGTTCTACAATGAGGCCGTTCTCCGCGCCTTCGAGAAGGAGATGGGCGTCGAGGTCATCCGTCCCGACATCGCCGGTCTGATGGGCGCTTACGGTGCGGCCCTCTTCGGTCTGCGCCAGTGCCGCAAGAACGGCCAGACCACCTCCGCCATGATGAGCGAGGAAGAGCTGGAGAACTTCGACCAGAAAGTCGTCAGTGTCAAGTGCGGCGGCTGCGGCAACCACTGCCAGCTCACCGTCAACACCTTCGCCGATGGCCGCAAGTTCATCTCCGGAAACCGCTGCGACAAGCCCGTCACCGGCAAGAGCGAGGACAACAGCCTCAACCTCTATGCCTACAAGCAGCAGCTTCTGGCCAGCTATAAGCCCGTGGCCGGTAAGCGCGGCTCCATCGGCATCCCGCTCTGCCTGAATATGTACGAGCTGCTGCCGTTCTGGCACGCCTTCTGGACAAAGCTGGGCTTTGCCGTCCACACCAGCCCGGTGTCCAGCCGCGGCCTCTATCTGGCCGGTCAGGCTACCATCCCCAGCGACACCGCCTGCTTCCCGGCCAAGCTCAGCCACGGCCACATCAAGGCCCTGACCCAGATGCATCTGGACGCCATCTTCTACCCCTGCCTGACCTACAACATCGACGAGGGTCTGGGCGACAACCACTACAACTGCCCCGTCGTGGCCTACTATCCCGAAGTCCTCGCCGGCAACTGCCCCGAGCTGGAAGGCCAGAAGTTCATCTACGACTACGTCGGCATCCACCGTCCGAAGGATTTCGTCCACAAGATGGCGAAGGACGTGCTGCCCAAGTATTTCGGCGGCATCTCCGAGAAGGAAGTGCAGGAGGCTGCCAACGCTGCCTACGCTGAGTATGAAGCCCACATGGCACAGATCCGGGTCAAGGGCAGCGAGATCATAGATGAGGCCCGCCGTCAGGGCAGGCGCATCATCGTGCTGGCCGGACGCCCCTACCATGTGGACCCGGAGATCAACCACGGCATCGACCACCTCATCACCCGCCACGGCGCGGCGGTGGTCACCGAGGACAGCATCTCCAACCGCGTGGAGAAGTTCCCCACCAGCGTGCTGAACCAGTGGACTTACCACAGCCGCCTCTATGCCGCCGCAAAGTACTGCACCACCCAGAACGATATGGACCTGGTGCAGCTGGTGTCCTTCGGCTGCGGCGTGGACGCCATCACCACCGATGAGACCCGCGAGATCCTGCAGGAGGGCGGCAAGCTCTACACCCAGCTGAAAATTGACGAGATCACAAACCTGGGCGCTGTCAATATCCGCCTGCGCAGCCTGTTCGCCGCGCTGGATGAGCGAGACGAAGATAAGAAGTGACATAGGAGGAACCTATGGAATACAATTACCCCAAATTCACCCCGGAGATGAAGAAGACTCACACCATCCTCATCCCCAACATGGCCATCACCCAGTTCCGCCTGCTGGAATACGCCCTGCGCTACGACGGCTACAAGTGCGAGATCCTGGGCAACTGCGGCAGCGCTGTGGCGCAGCTGGGCCTGAAATATGTCCACAACGACACCTGCTATCCGGCACTGCTGGTCATCGGCCAGTTCCTCGACGCGCTGAACAGCGGCAAGTACGACCTCGAGCATACAGCCCTGCTCATCACCCAGACGGGCGGCGGCTGCCGTGCCTCCAACTACATCCACCTGCTCCGCAAGGCACTGGTCAAGGCAGGCTATCCGAACATCCCGGTGGCCAGCCTGAACTTCTCGGGCCTCGAGAAGGACAGCGGCTTCCAGATGACTCTGCCTCTGGCCCGCCGGGCCATCGCCAGCGTGTTCTACGGCGATATGCTCTGCGCCCTGCGCAATCAGGTCGCTCCGTATGAGAACGAAAAAGGCGCTGCGGATAAGATGGTAGACCTCTGGGTCGAGCGTCTGGGCCGTGTGCTGCTGGCAGGCAAGGGTTTCACCTCCCGTGAAATGAAGCACACCTTCCCCCTCATCGCAAAGGACTTCAAGTCCATTCCCGTCACCCGTGTGCCGAAGGTCAAAGTCGGCGTCGTGGGCGAAATTTATGTCAAGTACAGCCCGCTGGGCAACAACGACCTGCAGAAGTTCCTCGAGAGCCAGGACTGCGAGGTCAACTTCCCGGGTCTGATGGGCTTCGTGCAGTACTGCATCTTCAACATGGGCGAGGACCATGTCCTCTACGGCGGCAAGCTGGCCATGAAGATGGGTACCGACCAGCTGCTCAACTGGCTGGACAGCGTGGAGCGCTCCATGCTCAAGGCCGAGGCCGACGCCGGTTTCTACGCCCCCGGCCCCTTCAAGGAGCTGGTGGAAAAGCCCGAGGGCATCATCTCGCTGGGTGCCAAGATGGGCGAGGGCTGGCTGCTGACGGCTGAGATGATCGAGCTGGTACAGGGCGGTTACGGCAACATCATCTGCGCACAGCCTTTTGGCTGCCTGCCGAACCACATCGTGGGCAAGGGCATGGTAAACAAGATCCGCGCGATGTACCCCAGCGCCAACATCACCCCCATCGACTACGACCCCAGCGCCACCAGGGTCAATCAGGAGAACCGCATCAAACTGATGCTGGCCGTAGCAAAGGAGCGTCTGAACGCCCCTGCCGAGGCGAAGCCCCTGACCGCCGAGGAGATCGCGGGCGGTGCGCCCAGCCTGTCTCACGTCTGAGAAACCACAGAAGAAACAAAGAAGCCGCACGGTACAGTTTTTCGCTGTACTGTGCGGCTTTTCTTATGCGCCGGAGCGCTTATTTCTTGTGATACTTGCGGTCTTCCTGCTCATAGGCGGGCTCGCAGGTGAGGTACATTCCCAGACGCTTGATGGTGTCCGTATCCACGCTGGACAGGATGACCGTGGAGTGCATATCGCAGCCCTTGAGCTTGGAGAGCTGCTGAAGAGCGGCAGCAGCCGTCTCATTCTCGGCGGCAGAGCTGGACAGCGCGATCAGGATCTCATCGGTGTGCAGGCGGGGATTCCGGCTGCCGAGGTAGTTGGTCTTGAGGGTCTGGATGGGCTCGATGGCGCGGGCGGAGACCAGGTCGATCTCATGGTCGATGCCGGCCAGCTTCTTGAGGGCGTTGAGCAGGGCAGAAGAGGCTGCGCCCAGCAGGGGACCGTTCTTGCCGGTGACGACAGTGCCGTCCGGCAGCTCGATGGCGGCAGCGGGTGCGCCGCCGGTGCGCTCGGCCACGGCGTGAGCCTGCTTTTCCACGGCACGGTCGCCGACAGCCAGACCGGCCTGATTCAGCAGCAGCTCCAGTTTGAAGATCTCACTGTCCACGTTCTTGCCGGTCTTGTGGTCGCAGAGAGCCTTGAAGTAGCGGCGGATGATCTCGTTGCGGGAGGCCTCGCGGCAGACTTCGTCGTCCACGATGCAGTTGCCGGCCATGTTCACGCCCATGTCCGTGGGGGACTTGTAGGGGCTCTTGCCCGCGATGAGCTCGAACATCGCGTTGACCACCGGGAAGATCTCGATGTCGCGGTTGTAGTTGACGGTGGTGACGCCGTAGGCCTCCAGATGGAAGGGGTCGATCATGTTCACGTCGTTCAGGTCGGCGGTAGCGGCCTCGTAGGCGAGGTTGACCGGGTGCTTGAGGGGCAGGTTCCAGATGGGGAAGGTCTCGAACTTGGCGTAACCGGCCTTGACGCCCCGCTTGTGCTCGTGGTAGAGCTGGGACAGGCAGGTGGCCATCTTGCCGCTGCCGGGGCCGGGGGCCGTGATGACGACGAGGGGACGCTGGGTCTCGATGTAGTCGTTCTTGCCGTAGCCCTCGTCGCTGACGATGCGGGCCACGTCGTTGGGGTAGCCGGGGATCTTATAGTGGCGGAAGGTGCGCACGCCCACGCTGTTCAGCTTGTGCTCAAAGGCTTCGACCTCGGGGGCGGCGGTGTACATGGTCACGCAGACGCTGCCCACGAACAGGCCCATGCCCTGGAAGGCGTCGATGAGGCGGAGAACGTCGAGGTCGTAGGTGATGCCGTAGTCGCCGCGCACCTTGCTGCTGATGATGTCCTGCGCGCTGATGACGATGACGATCTCGGCCTGCTCCTTGAGCTGCAGCAGCATCTGCAGCTTGGAGTCCGGCTCAAAGCCCGGCAGCACGCGGGAGGCGTGGTAGTCGTCGAACAGCTTGCCGCCAAACTCGAGGTAGAGCTTGTTGTCGAACTGTGCGATGCGCTCCCGGATGTGCTGGGACTGCATCTGAAGATATTTCGCGTTGTCAAAGCCTTTTTTCATGGAATGCTCCTCTTCCTGATTCTACAACTTCATCTCCGGCACGTCGGTGGTGCGGCGGGCCGGAGGGTCACACAAACACTCTATAGTATAGCATACGACAGGCTTCGGCGCAATTATTTTTTGAGAGCTTCCTCGTGCTCCAGGTGCTCAAATTCTTCCAGCTCCTCAATGTCCTCTTTCAGGAACATCAGGCAGAAGCTGATGAAGAGCAGCAGGCAGGAAAGCCAGATGGCCCGGCTGCCCATGGGGGCCAGTGCAAGGCTGCCAAGGCCGGCACCCAGCGCGAACAGGAAGATGATAGCGAAGTAGTGAAGCGCCTTGCCGAAGGCTTTGGTGTTGCCGCCCACCAGCCATGCGCAGAAGGAATCCATGCCGCTGCGCAGATTGCCGATGCACATGGTGCTGGCGAAGGCATAGCCGTTCACCTTGCGGAAGGATTGTACCTGCATGGCGCAGGAGAAGGAGACGAGGGAGTTGGCCAGCAGATTCAGCTCCTGCGGCAAAAAGCCCACGACGAAGAGCATCAGGATCTCGAACAGCACCACCAGCTGACGCCAGTGGAGCCACTGCATCCGCTTGAGCTTGAGGCGGATGAACTCGGCCACAAAAATGCCCAGTGCAAAGGCGCAAAGGGGCATCAGGTAGCGCAGGGCCTCGCCCCACTCGCCCGCAAACAGCTTGACGGCCATCAGCACGATGTTGCCGGTCTGGGCGTTGGCGAAGACCTTGCCGCGGTATAAATAGGTATAAACATCCTGTAAGCCGCCCGAGACGGAGAGAAACAGAGCGGTGATAAAGGCTTCGGACATCTGTCCGTGAGGTTTGAGAGATGGCATAAAAGCTCCTCCTTGTATCCAGAAAATAATTCCATGCCATACTATAACGCAAAACCGGCGTTTTGTCAAAAACTGCGCCATATTTTTTATAGATAATGACGATTCCGGGCGGGTATCGCAGGATGCGCTTTGTTTTGCAATGCGGCGCAGACTGTGGTAGAATACAGAAAACAGCTTTTTTCAGGAGAAGGAGGGGCTTTCTGTATGCCCAATATCATCGAGATCACGGATTTCCACGCGCCGGAGCTGGACCCTTATGCCCGGCTGACCCAGAACCAGCTGCGCAATCGCCTCGAGCCGGAGAAAGGCATCTTCATCGCCGAGAGCCCCAAGGTCATCGACCGTGCGCTGGACGCAGGCTACAAGCCCGTGTCCCTGCTGATGGAGCGCAAGCAGATCACCGGCCCGGCAGCGGGCATTCTGAGCCGCTGCGGCGACGCGCCGGTGTACACGGCAGATCGGGAGATGCTGGCAGAGCTCACCGGCTTTGAGCTGACCCGGGGCGTCCTCTGTGCCTTCCACCGCCCGGCACCCCGCCCGGTGGAAGAGCTCTGCAAAAACGCCCGCCGGGTGGCCGTGCTGGAGGGCATCGTGGACTCCACCAATGTGGGCGCCATCTTCCGCTCGGCGGCGGCACTGAACATGGACGCTGTCCTCATCAACCCTTCCTGCTGCGACCCGCTCTGCCGCCGCGCCGTCCGCGTCAGCATGGGTACGGTGTTCCAGGTGCCTTGGGGGCAGTTGGGCGAGACCCCGGCAGACTGGCCGGAGAAGGGAATGGACATCCTCCACTCCCTCGGCTTCAAGACCGCCGCGATGGCCCTCAGCGACCGCTCGGTGAGCATCGACGACGAGCATCTTGCAAAAGAGCCGAAGCTTGCCATCGTGCTTGGCACCGAGGGCGACGGCCTCGCCGCCGGCACCATCGCTTCCTGCGACTACACGGTCAAGATCCCCATGTCCCACGGCGTGGATTCGCTGAATGTCGCTGCCGCCAGCGCCGTTGCGTTCTGGCAGCTGGGCAAACAATAAACGAAAAAGGAATGCCTCCCCGCCGGGGAGGCATTCCTTTTTATGCTCAGATACTTGCTAAGAATCGCTCAAAGCCTGCGCGGCCTGCCGTGTCCATCTTGTAGACGCCGGCGTCTACGAGGACTTCGGCAAAGACATGGCCGATCTCGTCCTGCACGATGGTGTGGACATTTTCGGCGTTCAGCTCCGGATGGCGGGCGAGGATGTCCATCGCCCACTCGGCGTGCTTCTGGATGTTCTCGCCGTACTCAGCGGCGGGGGTGTGGGCCACGAGGGCGGCTTCCACATCGGTCATCTCGGCTTTCAGGCGGCTGGGCAGAACAGCCAGACCCATGACCTCGATGAGGCCGATGTTCTCCTTTTTGATGTGGTGGAGCTTTGCGTGGGGGTGATAGACGCCCAGCGGATGCTCCGGCGTGGTGATGTTGTTGCGCAGCACCAAATCCAGCTGGAACTTGCCGTCCCGCATCCGGGCGATGGGGGTGATGGTGTTGTGGGGTTCGCCGTCGGTCTCGGCGTAGACAAAGCAGCTCTCGTCGGTGTAGCTCCGCCATGCGGTCAAAATCTGATCGGCCAGCTCCACAAGGCGCTCGTCGTCGGCGCAGGTCAGGCGGATGCAGCTCATGGGCCAGTGGACGCTGCCGGCGTCCACATCCTCAAAGCCGGGGAAGACCCACTTCTTCTCGATGGGCGCTTTGGCCATGGCGAACTCGTAGTGGCCGCCCTGGAAGTGGTCGTGGCTCAGGATGCTGCCGCCCACGATGGGCAGGTCGGCGTTGCTGCCCACGAAGTAGTGGGGGAAGAGGGCCACGAAGTCCAGCAGTTTGCGGAAGGTGGCACGCTCGATCTTCATGGGGGTGTGCTGGTTGTTAAAGACGATGCAGTGCTCATTGTAGTAGACATAGGGGCTGTACTGGAAATTCCACGCACTGTCGTTGATGGTCAGCGGGATGATGCGGTGATTCTCCCGGGCGGGATGGTTCAGCCGGCCGGCATAGCCCTCGTTCTCCACGCAGAGCTGGCACTTGGGGTAGGCGCTCTGAGGAGCCAGCTTTGCGGCTGCGATGGCTTTGGGGTCTTTTTCGGGCTTCGACAGGTTGATGGTGATGTCGAGGTCGCCATAAGGAGTCCGGGTCACCCACTTGACGTCCCGCTTGATGCGGTAGCGGCGGATGTAATCGGTGTCCTGGCTGAACTTGTAGAACCAGTCGGTGGCGGCCTGGGGGCCGTCGGTCTCGTACCGCTCTTCGAAGTTGGCGCGGACGATGCTGGGGCGGGGCGTCAGCACACCCATGAGCCGGGTGTCGAAGAGGTCGCGGGCCGTGGGGCTGTCGTCGCAGACGCCCCGGGCCGCGGCATCATCCACCAGCGTTTTCAGGATGCTCTCGAGGTCGGCGTAGCAGACGTCGCCCTCCGGCTCCGTGAAGCTGTCGAGCTGCATGGTCATGAGCAGCTGGTTGCGGATGTAGATCTCGTCGTCAGGCAGGATGAGGCCGGTGTCCAGACCGTAGTTGACGAGCTGCTGGATGGCAGTGGAGATCACAGGACAGCGCCTCCCTCCGGGCGGATGGACAGGACGTGGCCGCGGCCCTCGCCGAGAATGGCTTCCATACCGGCCTTGAACTCATCCAGCATCTCCACAGGCACGAAAGCCTGCACCGTGCCGGCGAAACCGCCGCCGTGGACGCGGACAGCGCCCTTATCGCCCAGCAGATGCTTGGCGGCAGCGATGGTCACGCCCACTTCCTGATGCTCCTTGTAGCCTGCGGGGATGACGTTCTGCAGATACTCCCAGCTGCTGCAGCCGGACTCGTTCACAAGGGAGAGGAAGGTGCCGAAGTCGCCATCGTGGAGTGCGGCCACCTGCTTTGCCACACGGTCGTTGTCGGCGTAGACGTGGAAGGCACGGAGGACGGCGCGGTCGCCGCACTGCCTGCGGCACTCGGGCAGCTTTGCAAGGAAGGTCTCGAAGGGCACATCCCGCAGCACCTCGCCGCCGCAGACAGCGGCCACGGCGCGGCACTCAGCCGGGATGGCGGCGTACTCGTCGGTCAGATCGGCGTGGTCTGCGCCGGAGTCAAGGATGCAGAGGGCCAGACCAGCTTTGGAAAAGTCCACAGCCACAGGCTCTACCACGGGCTTTGCGGGGCTGGCGAAGTCGATGGTGATGATGTTGCCCACGCTGGAAGCCATCTGGTCCATCAGGCCGCAGGGCTTGCCGAAGTAGACGTTCTCAGCCCACTGGCCGATCTGCGCGATGGCGATGGGGGAGACCTTCTCGGTCATGAAGCAGTCGTTCAGGATGACGCCGATGAGCACCTCAAAGGCGGCAGAAGAGGAGACACCGCTGCCCTTCGGCACGTTGGAAGAGACGTAGACGTCCAGACCGGCCAGCTTTGCGCCCCGCTGGGTGAAGGCGGCGCATTCGCCGCGCAGCAGGGCGGCGGTGGTGTTCTCCTCTTCTTTGCGGGCCTCGAGGTCATTCAGATCAATGA
>SKEF01003399.1_pt1 | contig 11005 bp, 8 predicted proteins | sample 4826691 | NCBI WGS metagenome assembly SKEF01 (sample SAMN11008816, study PRJNA524170) | human gut metagenome | biome: Human fecal sample; material: Feces; isolation source: fecal sample from pouch patient p23, p27 | host: Homo sapiens | place: Israel: Tel-Aviv | collected 2016-08-24
TCATATTCGGTAATTCAATATTCAGATATCTTGCCATATCCTGTACTAAATCAATCTGTTTCTGGCTTGGTAGCATAATTCCTACTCCTGTTCTCCCTGCTTATATTCTTCTATTTTCTTATTATGTTCTTCTATTTTTGCCTCATATTCTGTAATCTCACTATCGAAATCTGCAATCGCTTCCTGATATGCAACAATATCCGCTTCTAGCTGCTGTATCAAGATATCCGTATTTAACTGTTCTTCTTCGGTTTGATACTTCTTAGCACCCAGCAAAGAGTTGATACGTTCGTTCGCATTGTTTATTTTTGTTTCCTGTTCTGCAATCGCATTTCTGTTTTCTTCTATTTTTGTTGCCGGATTATTCCAGGTTTTCTCGGTATCTCCATTCTCCTGTGCGCCATTTTCTTTCTCCTCCAGCCCAAAGAATTCATTAATCCTATGGATTCCAGCTACCGCGGACTGGATGGTCTGAATCTCCATTCCAAGACTTTCCACCGGCGAAAAAATCTGTGAAATATAGTTGATCACAGCCACTGCAGTTCCCGCAGACATTCCAAAAAACGTGAGCACCATCTTATTTCCAGATGCTGAAAGCAGCATCACAGCTGCAACCACGACTGCATTTAAAATCAAGATCACCGGTGAATATACTGCATCATAAAAATTGGTTCTCTCCATTGCCTGGTAACTTTCACCGATGTAAGTGTCGTAACGCTCTTCCATATATTTTTCCCTGCCAAGGCAATGGATGGTACGGATATTATGAAGGGTTTCCGGCACATGTCCAGAGGCTCTTCCCACAGCCTTACGGTTTTCGATCTGGGCTGCCAGCATGTTTTTCTGCACATGTCTGGTAAACCAGAAAAGAAATGGCAGTATTACAAGAAGCACCACAGCGAGACCCTTATTTTCAAACCAGATCACCACCAGAATACTGATAATCTTGCAGGCGTCAGCAAACATACTGATGATCCCTGAGGTAAAAAGATTTTCCACAGTATCTACATCACCAACAAAGCGTGAAGCCAGAGTTCCAGGTTCCAGCCCTGTCAGTTTGTCAGAAGTAAGGCATATGAATTTTTCCATAAGGCTGCTTCTAAGTGCATGTGTGATTTTCTGCCCAAATACGGTAAGCAGACCTTCCCTGGCAGATTCCATGAATCCGGTAAGTGCAAGCATTGCAAAATAAAGGAAAATCACCCAGAATGTCACGGCTTTTCCCGCTGTGACTGTATCTACGATTTTTGCCAGGATCAGCGGCGGGATAAGAGCCGTTACCACTGCGCCTGCTACAGCAAAGACAATACCCATAGACAGCCATTTCTGCTGCAGAACTGTTTTCCAGATCACACCTTTTACCTGTCTTTTTTTCGCTTTTGCAATTTTCCCTTTTCCCTTGTTTTCTACCGGAAAAACATTTGCATCTGACCTTCTGCTCTTTTCCAAAATCATATTTTCTTCTGATTTCACGTTGTTCTTATTTCTGTCTGTCTTCACTCTCTGCACCTCCTTCCTCAGTAAATAATTTCTTATACTCCGGTACCTTCACAAGTAATTCTTCATGCGTACCCACCACTGTTTTTCCATCTTCCATCCAGATGATCTGATTCATCTGCGGAAACAGATACAGACGGTGGGAAATCAGCAGCACAATATTCTCTTTCGCCTGTGCTTTCAAATTGGCAAAAATCTGTCTCTCGGTGCTCTTATCCAAAGCCGAAAAAGGATCATCCAGAACCAGAACTGGCTTTTTGTGGCAAAGAGTTCTTGCAAGAGCCAGACGTTTTCCCTGTCCGCCCGAAAGACGTACGCCACCATTTCCTACCAGAGTCTGTAAACCATCATCCATCTCATTTACTTCTTCTGCCATGCAAACCATTTTCAGGAAATCCTCTGTCTTTTTCTGTTCACCCATAAGCACATTGTTTTCCACGCTGTCGTTAAACAGCTCCGGATCATGACCAAGATAGCCTATGATATTCGTCTGCCAGGATTGGGGCATATTCTGAAGCTCTTTGCCATCCACAAGAATCTGACCTTCATATGGATACTCGCACAAAAATACTTTTCCCAAAGTAGACTTTCCGCAGGCCACTGGTCCGGTAATTCCGATTATCTGCCCTTTTTCAGCCTTGAAGGAAATATCCTTCAGAATCTGTTTCCCATCCGGATAAGCAAAATTCAGATGACGGACCTGCAATTGTTTTACGTTCCTGTAACGAATTTCTGACTGGGCTATCTCTAGCTGAGATAGTTCCTTCTGCGACAATGTTTCTTCTGCATGTTTAGCAGACACATTTTCGATCTTTTCCACTTTCCCATTTTCCAGAATTCCAGACACATTTTTCTCACTCTTTGGAATTTCTTCCTGCTTTGTCAAAAGCGGCTTAATACGCTTCCAGGAAATCTGCGCCTTGTGCACTGCATTAAACAGCTTCGCTGCACTGGATGACTTCACGGACAGCTTCACAAAACATGCCAGGAAAGTAGTAAAAGATGCAATCGTCCATGTGCTCCAGCCTGTTCCCAGAACATTTTTCTGTCCAAAATACAGGATAAACAGTACCCCGGTCATGGAAATGATCCGGTACAAAGGCGGCATGATGGAATTCCAGATATTCGCTTTTACTGCTGACTTTTCATAAGCGGTAAGATTTTCTTCATATGCCTTGCGGCGATCCTCTTCACATCCAAAAACACGGTATGTAACAGCATTTTCCGCCCGATCCAGAGTCGCTGTACTTAAATGTCCAGACTGCTCTTTGTATGCAGTTCCGGTTATCTGGATCATTTTTTTCATTTTTTCCGCCGTCATATAAGAAACCGGCGGGAAAATCATGCAAAGCAAGGCAAGCCTGAAATCATACCACAAAAGCATTCCTGCATAAGCAGCCAGGGCAACTCCTGTATCAAAAATCTCCGTAGTGAATTTGCGCATTCCCTCTACGCAGTCATCCACATCCAGTATTGCCTTGGTCATAATGCTTCCCTCCCCCTCTTCCCGAAGGCTTGCACGACTTTTCCGCACCAGACTGGCATACAGGATTTCTTTCATTCTGCGATTTACATTGTTGGCAAAACGCCGCACATAAAACCTCTTGATATATCTGGCAGTCTGGACAATTGCAATGGCGGTCACATAGCCCAGCACCAGAACCAGCATATCTGAAAACTGGTCAGCCCCTTTCAGGATATCCACCAGGCAGCCGGTCATTTTCCCCTCAAACCAGGGACCTGCCAGAAGGCCGATATTATAGATCAAACCGGATATAGTCACTGCCAGAAGCACTTTCCATTCTTTCTGAAAATAGGAAAACACCCTGTCCGGCAGAAAATTTGTATGATGTTTCGCTTTCATCTGACATTTCCTTTCTGCCTTAAAGCATAACGATACAAAAATGAGACAAAACACACTATGTAAGCTTTACCTCTTATCGCAGCAGCCGTCAGCGTCTCATGCAGGCATGAACCTGGTCACGTCGCTTGCGTAAAGAAAAAAGGAGCCGCTCACTTCCAGCTTTTCCAGAAAGTGCCGCAGCCCCATACCACAGACCATGCCCTCATAATCTGCTTATTATTTTATTACATCTTATCCGGTGCCTCGAATCCAAGAAGATCAATACTTGTCTCAAGCACTCTCTTGGTCAGCTGCAGAAGACGGATATAGGATTCCTTCTGCGCCTGATTCTCTTCGCTGAGGATCTTGGTCTCATGATAAAAGCTGTTGAATGCATTGGAAACCTCATAAATATATGCACAGATTTTATGCGGAGCTTTTTCCTCAAATGCACTCTCGATCATACTTCCAAATCCACTGAGCTGAAGCATCAGGTTCTTCTCGCTGCCGTTAGATGCCGGAAGGATCTCACCTGCTTCAAGGTTTCCGCCTGCTTCCACATAACGGTTCAGGATGGATTTGATACGAACGATTGTATAAAGGATGTACGGACCTGTATTTCCCTCGAAAGAGGTGAAGCGGTCTACATCAAAAATATAATCCTTGGTAGCCTGATTGGAAAGATCGCCATATTTAATTGCTGCCAGACCTACAATCTTAGCAGTATCTCTTGCATCTTTATCACGGACACTTCTGTTCTCTACGATCTTTGTGAACATTTCCTCATCAATATCGGCAATCAGGTTCTCAAGGCGCATAACACCGCCCTCTCTTGTTTTGAACGGTTTGCCATCTTTTCCATTCATAGTACCGAAGCCAAGGAAGGAAAGCCTTGTGTCTTCTTTCACAAGACCGGTCTTTCTTGCGCAGCGGAAGACCTGAATAAAATGAAGCTCCTGACGTTTGTCAACAACGTAAAGGATCTCATCTGGCTGGAACAGCTTCATACGCTCTACAATTGTGGCAAGGTCTGTAGTAGTATAAAGAGATGCTCCATCTGATTTCAGAAGCATACATGGCGGGATTTCCTTGGTATCGGTCTCCTCTTTAACGTCTACAACAAGCGCTCCCTGATCCTCATATGCAAAGCCTTTTTCCTTCATCATCTCTACCATGTCCGGAATGTAAGGCTGCGCATCAGACTCTTTTTTCCACAGATCAAAGGATACGTTCAGATTCGCATAGTTTCTCTTAAGGTCTGTAACAGAAACACTCATAATGTGGTTCCAGAGAGCCATGTACCCCGGCTTACCCTGCTGAAGAAGATGAGTTGCCTCCAGTGCTTCCTGACGGTATGCCTCATCCTCCTTGGATTTGCCGCTTGCACATGGATAAATCTCCTCAAGCTCACTGATAGTAAAAGGTGCCTCTGCAGGATATTCACCTGTATAGCTGTCATCAAAATATACAAGCTCCGGCTGTCTGTGCTTCAGCTCTGTAATGATCAGTCCCATCTGAAGTCCCCAGTCACCAAGATGAACATCACCGATCACCTTATGGCCTACGAAACGACCGATTCTCTTAATACTTTCACCAATAATTGCAGAACGGAGATGACCTACATGAAGCGGTTTGGCAACATTCGGTCCGCCGTAATCGATTACGATGGTCTTCGGCTCTTGGGCTGTGTCTGCACCAAGCTTCTCATCCTTCTCCATCTCTTTCAGATAATCTGCAAGAAACTCTTCGCTGACTTTCAGGTTGATAAATCCGGGCTTTACCATTTCTTTCATGGAAAATACTTTGGAATCTGCCAGATTGCCCACTACGTCATCTGCGATCATAAATGGTGCTTTCTTATAAGCCTTAGCTCCCGCCATGGCACCATTGCACTGGTATTCGCAAAGATCAGGACGGTTGGAAACGCCTACTTTACCGTAGGATGAATCGTATCCTGCTTTTTCAAATGCTGCAGAAAGCTCTTCTGCCATGTAGTCTGTAAGTTTTTTCATAAATCCTCCTAAATTTTCTTCTCAGAGAGAATACTTCTGTTTTCTTCTGAATTCGTTCCGAAAATATATATTCTATTTCGGAATCTTTTCTAAAAAAATCAATTCTTTTCAATTACTATCTATAGGTGACATCCAAAACTAATGTTTATAAACTATAGCCATTTCTTAGCTTCTATGCAGTCACTTTCTTAGAACATGCGATTGCAAGAGAACCATATCCAATATGGCATGCCACACTAAGTGACAGCGGATCCATATGGATTTCCATACCAGGAAAGGTTTCCTGCATCTCCTGCTTCCACTCTTCTGCCTCTTCCGGATTACCTGTGTAAGCAGCCTGAAGACACATTTCTCCATTCTGGACAAACGGTGCAAAGCGTCCCTCAAAATCTGCCTTCATAGCCTTCAGCATAGTACGTCTGGCCTGCTTCTTGCCTCTTACCTTGGCAAAAGCATCCAGCTTCTCACCCTGGAGCTGCAGCACCGGCTTCAGATTCAAAACGGTACCTATTGCAGCTGCAGCAGGTGTGATCCTGCCGCCCTTTTTCAGATATTTCAGGGTTTCCAAGGTAATATAAATACTGGAATTAAATTTCTCTTCTTCCAGGATCTTCTTAATTTCAGCTCCGCTTTTACCTGCATCCCGAAGGGCAATCGCGTCCACCACAGATTGACGCTGGGTTACGGAAATTCTCTGATTATCTACCACGTGCACTCTGCCCTCATACTCCTGGGCAAGTCCCATTGCAGTAGCACAGGTAGCGCTGAGACCACTTGACATGGGGATCTGTACAATCTCATCATACTCTTTCAGAAGGTTGTCCCATAATCCCATAGTCTCTCCCGGGCTTGGCTGGGAAGTGGAAATAGAAGCATCCGACTTCAGCCACTGATAAAATTCATCCTGGCTCAGGGTAATTCCCTCCAGGTACATTTTCTCATTAATAAAAAAAGGCATAGGAATAACAGACACTCCAAGTCTGCGTCCTTCCTCCTGTGTAATGCCGCTGTTACTGTCCGTTACAATGGCAATCTTACTCATTCAATCTCTCCTTATCTCATAAAAACTCATGTTCCTGTTCACTTCGTTCACAGCAACAGGCTTCGCGAACCTTACCAATGAACAGTAACAAACTTGCCGCCGTCCTGCCTTTTCTTCTGGCAGCTGGTTCTTTTTTTCCCAGTAAACAGCGACTGTAAATCTTCTTTCCCTATTCAGGGTCTTAAAGTCTATTATAATACCTGCGCTCCAGTCTGGCAAACACTTTAAAGAAAAGTCTCGAAAAAAATGTACCAAAATATTTCTTCATCTGTAAAATTCTTTTGGCAAAAAAGAAAAAAAGACAGCCTACACCGCCCCTATAAGCAGTGCTGCTGCCCCACATTTTATAATACAGCCAATTCCGCTCATCAGCCGCTCCGCCTGCGCCATAGTTTTCGGGAACATGATGTACCAGCGGAAAGCTTCCATTGTTTTCCGGATCTTCGCAGGCCAGAAAGAAAAATCTGACCATTTGTCCGGCAGCCAGCTCTGGGGAATATGGGATAAAAGCCTTACGCAAAAAAAAAGGCCGATTCCCCACAGTAAAATTCTAATAACAAAGCAACTGCATTTTCTAAAATCAATTTTCTTTTCTCTATTTCTTTGAATTCCATTTTCCCAGATTTCGTGCTCCATCTCATACAGCCACCTGGAAACAGTTATTATAAGCATTACAAGAAAAGCCACTGGAAACCAGGGCAAAATCACTTCCAGCCAGCTGTCATCCACTAATATTCCGGATAGTCCGTTTCCCACGAGAAAATCAGATGCAGCACCCTCCAGATTCTGACCTTTTTTCCCTCTGATCAGAACCTGAGTACAAACCTGATTTTTTTGTGACGGACGGATAAGCATCGTATGCTGATTCCAGGATACCACACCTCGCACTTCGTAAATCTGCTCTCCCACAGTCAACTGACTTCCCGCACAATTTTCACTGCCGAAAAGCTCCAGGGCTGTGTCTTTATCGATCACGCATCCGGTTTCATCATTCTCTTCTAATAAAGCAGCCTGTCGGTCATACAAAGCAGCCATTCCCACAATGCCTGTCACCCGGGCATTTGTCTGTCTGAAATCCTCTGGATTCGTAACCACCTGAACTCCTCCATTCCACACAAAACAGAAATCTGTAATCTCATCACTACTTTGATAATTTTCCCAGATCTGCTTCGCCAGGTTTACTGCAGGATAATCTCCATACAGTTCAACCACCGCTGTATCTGTTTTTCCCACCTTCACATAATCTTTCATTCCAGAATAAAATAAAGCTGCGGCCAGCAATACTGCCATAACAACCTTCAGATATTTGAAACAGTAATTCTTCTTTTCACTTTCCATGCTAATTTTCAGAAATCCTCACCCTGCTTCCATCCTTCAGTTCCCTGTCTGCCTGGACGATCACAGCCTGATCCGTAGAAAGGCTTCCCTCACCCAATGCAGCAGTTGTCTGGTTTCTATCCTGCACAGTAACTTCCACTTTTCTTGCAACCATTACCGTTCCAAGCACTGTATTTTCTGTGTCTGTAACATACACATAAACCTTCCCATTCTCCTGGTACAGCGCTGAAAGCGGAACGCAGCAGGAATAAGGCCCAGCATCTTTTGATATGGAAAAATCTCCGCTCTGACCGATGGACAGACTGTTCGCCGGCATTATGATGGACAGGTCGCGAATATCATTATCCTCCTTATTTTCTGTTATATTTTCCACTGTTGCACCAGAAATATCATTATTGTTATTGTCTGTGATTTTCACGTCTGCACCGGCAGACACATATTTTATATCATCTTTTGAGATGGTACCAGTCATTCGAAGAGCACCATCGGCTGAATATAAAACTACTGCTGCAGTCTGTCCTGTAAGGTCTCCGGTTTGCACGGACAGACTTTTGATCACACCGTCAGAAGGAGACGAAATCACTCCCTCTGTACTTTGAAGCACTGTAACCTTTTCCATATCTGCTCTGGCATTTTCCAATTCTCTTTGTACGTTCTCCAAGGTACTGTCTGAAGCCTCCGGCGTACTGGCATCGGACAGAGCTTTTCCAGCACTTGCCAGAGTCTGGTTTCTTCCCGCGATCACTTCATTTAATGCTTCCTGTCTGGCTCGCAGATCATCCTGAAGGGCAGTTTCTGTGGCGGAATCATCCTCCTGTGTTACAGTGGTCTCACCATCATTAAACCCTTCCTCTCCATCTGTGAAGCCACTTAAATCATCCCCGGAAGTCTTTGCTTCCTTTTCCCTGTAAAATTCATCAAGTCTCTGTTGGGCTATCTGAACTTCCGCCCTTGCATTATCCACGGAATCATTTCCGCTTTGCACAGCCAGATCATAAGAATTTCCAGCCCATGTCTGCTCCGCTGCACGCTTCTGGCTGTTCACCTTTTTCTGGCTTTCCAGATCCTTTGCCTGCCCTTCCAGAGTTTTTACTTTATCGTCCAGATTCTTCAAAGCCGCCTGAATGCTGTTCTGGGATAGCTTCAATAAAATATCCCCCTTTTTCACAGTCTGCCCTGCATGTACCATCACCTGCTCCACCTGCAGATTTTCCAGTACAAACACCGCCACTTCCTGACTGCCCTCCACTTTTCCAGAACCTTTCACCTCATGAGTGATCATCTGATTTGCCGGGTTCTTAGTCTGGATCTGTATCACATTTACAGAATCCGAAACTCTTGACAATATGGTAAAAATCAGCATCATTACAAAAAACAGGCAAGTTGCCTGAATTAATTTTTTCTTCATGTCAAACTCCCATTCTGTTCCTGAACATATTTGTAAAACACTCTGCATTCTAACTATTTCTTTTAAATTCCATTGACAATATATTTTATCAAACTGTCGTTTTTTATCGTCACTTTCCAGTTGTTTCTCTTTTTATTCTTTTACCGCCGTAGAGACAATTCCCTGCTCCAGGTAGTCCTGTCCGGACAAAAATACCAGAACTGCCGGGGCCAGCGCCACCACAGAGGCCGCAAATGCAAACCCTGCCTGCTCCAACTCAATATTAGGCAGGTACAAAGACAACGGCCACAATTCTTTTGTTTTCAAAAATGCCATCGGCTGTTCGATCAGATTCCAGTATTCCAGAAAGCCCAGAACAATGGCAGAAATGACGCCAGGTGAGCCCAAGGGGATGGCAACTATAAAAAACAGTTTAAGCTCACCTGCACCGTCAAGTCTTGCCGCTTCCAGAAACGCCAGAGGAATCCCTTTGAAAAAGCGGTACATAATAAATATGGGGAATGTAGAAAAAACCGCCGGGAAAATAATCCCCAAAAGCGAGTCAAGAAGCCCAATTTTATCCAACACCAGATAATTGCCAAGAAGCATAACCTGAAACGGCATCATCATCAGTGCAATATACAAAGTAAACAATATATTTTTCCCTGGAAAATCAAATTTGGCAAATCCCCATGCAGCAGGCATTCCAACCAGAAGCCCGCCAGCGAGGGCACCAGCCGTAATCTTCACCGAGTTCCAGAACATTACGAAAAATTCCGGTGAATCCAGCAGTACTTCCACATAATGTTTCAGAGTCGGATATTCCGGAAACAGCTTCCAGGAAGCATATCCTTTCGCCCCCTCCTGCAGCACTGGAAACAGCAGATCTGTAAGCTCATTTTTTCCCATAAGAGAACCAACTACCAGAAATAAAACAGGAAATATAAAGACCAAAGCTAAAAGTACAAGAAAAAAACAAGTTATCTTTTTCACTTCTTAATCCTCTCTTTCCCATGCTTTTTGCAGTAAAAGTACCAGAACCATGATCGCAATTCCAGTAACAACTGCCGCAGCCGCCATCTTATCCATGGCCAGGTCTCTGTACCAGTTATTGAACAGATGCTGCAGAAGATACATGTTCTCCTGTGGATAATCTCCTGCGACCAGATAAGCCTCCCGGAATACTTTAAAGCCGTTCAGCAGCGACAGAACTACAATGGTAAAAAGAGAGGGTAAAAGATTGGGACAGGTAATCCTGGTAAAGCATTTCCAGGCACCTGCTCCATCCACCTTTGCTGCCTCATAAAGAGATTCCGGAATTGTGGAAAGGCCTGCCAGCCACAGTACAATGTCATACCCTAAATTTCGCCAAATATAACTGATCACCAGCACCCAGAAGGTAGCCTTTGTATTCAACCAGTCTATACTTTTCAACGACAACATTTCCAGAAAATGGTTCAAAAGCCCCTGTCCATTAAAGAGTACTTTCCATAAAATTGCCACAGAAGCAACTGGAATGGCCATTGGAAGCAGAAATGCGGTTTTCATCAGCTGCTTCTGATTTTTTCCAAGTCCATTTAGCAGGACAGCAGCTGCCAGTGACAAAACCACCAGTAACGGAATACAGATTCCGAAAAACCGCAAGGTATTTTTCCCGGCAAGAAGAAATGCCTGATTGGAAAATATCATCTGATAATTCATAAATCCAGTAAACACTCCATTTACAGCTCCCAAAAAAGATCTGCGGATCACATCCACATAAGGAAGCAGCCAGAATACACAGACTCCTGCAAAGCTAGGGAGAATAAATAAAATCCCTTTCAGGGCATGTTTTCTTTTCAAAAAATTTCCTCTTTTCTATCTTTCATTCAGCATTATAAAAATAG
>SKEF01003408.1_pt1 | contig 10982 bp, 8 predicted proteins | sample 4826691 | NCBI WGS metagenome assembly SKEF01 (sample SAMN11008816, study PRJNA524170) | human gut metagenome | biome: Human fecal sample; material: Feces; isolation source: fecal sample from pouch patient p23, p27 | host: Homo sapiens | place: Israel: Tel-Aviv | collected 2016-08-24
CTGACAGCGAGGAGGAACTTGAGCGATTCAAGAAGCGCAAATATCAGTATATGGCGAAGGATATCGAGGGTCGCGACGTCTTCCTGGCCGATTCTGGCTATGTACTAAGCATGGCGCAACAAGACTTCGAACACGTTAAGTTCCACTTCACCAGCGAGTTTTAACCCATCTGTATCCATTGACGGAGGCGTCAAGAGGCGCCTAATCTATGGATGTTTTTTAGCGTTCTCTAACAACAGAAGCGTTGTTGGAGGACGTTATCTTTAGCTATAGTTGGTGGCTGGCAATTTAATGCACCTTGTTGCAGTCTTCTTGATGAACAAGGAAACAACCTATGCAAACAGTAAATCTTACTCCTTGTAGAACCAAGAGAGAATACGGTTGAACCATCCTATCGTGAAGTGGAACCAGCGGTAGGTCGAGGTGGGCTTGCCACCGAAGCCAAGTATGAATTCGCGGTAGGGGTTGCGGCGAAACGGCAGCCCTACGTTGAGAAAGAAAACATGTCTGAGTTTCTGGGCATGACAATATTCCAGCGCATGCCAGACAGTGGCCGTTAGCGGCCGTGCCGTCGGGTAGCGTTTGCCCTGCGCTGCTATGTACCAAAGATAGCCGTCGCCCTTCGACTCCATGACCGACGCCCCGCCGACCACACGCCCCTTGTAGTATGCCACGAGAATATGGGCTCGTGGTGTGTGGAGAAGTCGCTGGAAGAAGTCCTCTCCTGGCAAATAGCGGTGGAGTTTCGTGCGGTAGTAGGCGTGTAGTACTTTGTAGTAAGCATTGACCTCCAGTTCGGTCCTGGCCTCGTGCACAGTCACCCCTGCCCGCTCGCTACGCAGGACGTTGTGGGCAGTGCGGTCAGATAGTCGCTCACGAGGTGTTCGGCTATGCAGAGAGTTGTGTATCTGCATCCAGCGGATGGGAAAGTAGCCGTTATGGCGCAGCGAACGGTAGCCGAACATCTTTTTCTCCAGGTCGCTCACCTCAATATAGAGGCAGAGCTTGCGATGGAGGAATCGTGTCAAGGCAGCCATCATCCTATTAAAGAGCGCTGCCTTGTCCACACCAGGGGCGTACACACCCGCCCCAATGACACGTGCGAAGGTGAACAAATAGGGAGGAAGCAGACTGCCCCGTCGGCGCAACTCTGCCAGTAGGTGGGCCTTCACTCTCCCCTCTTCGTCGGTGACAACCACCATATAAGGCCACGTGCCGGCTGTCTGCTCGATGAGCAGAAAACGCTCGCGGCTATGAAAGAGGTCGTTGCCTTCGACGATGGGCAAGTCCTTGCTTTGCGTGATGATATGGACGCTCAGCTCGTTCATGCTGCAAAAATAGTAAATGTTTTCTAAAAAAAGGTCGTTGCCAAGGATTATTTGTACTAAATTGGCTAACTTTGTGGTTAGGAATCTGCCCTACTCCACAAGAACGACGGCAGTTTCTGTTGTAGTATCGAATAAACATGAAACGCTAACATAGTCAAAATGAAAATAGTAATGATTGGTGCGGGCAATTTAGCCACACAATTTGCCAAGGCCTGTCTTCGCGCAGGACACGACATCTTGCAGGTCTTTAGTCGGACGGCGGAAGCTGCCAATGTCCTCTCCCAACAGGTTGGCGGTGCTCCCGTGACCGATGTGAACCTTCTAACCTATGACGCCGATGTCTATGTCTTTGCCCTCCGCGACAGCGCGCTGGGCGAGATGATACCCAAGGTGTGCCATGGGCGTGAGCAGCATGTCTTCCTCCATACTGCAGGATCCGTGCCGATGAGTGTCTTTGAGGGCATGGCTTTGCACTACGGTGTCCTCTACCCCCTGCAGACGTTTTCCAAGACCCGCGACGTTGACTTTGCCAGCATTCCCTGCTTCACCGAGGCCAACGACGACTTTGCCCGCATTACGGTGGAGGGACTTGCGAAGAGTCTCTCTCAGCATGTGCGCCCCCTCGGTAGCGAACAGCGTAAATATGTCCACTTGGCAGCAGTATGGGCGTGCAACTTTGTCAACCATTGCTATGATGTGGCTGCTGACGTGCTTGCACGGCAACACATTCCCTTCGATGTACTATTGCCGCTCATCGACGAGACCGCGCGCAAGGTCCATGAGTTGCCTCCTGGCGAGGCCCAGACTGGTCCCGCCATCCGTTACGACGAGCACGTCATCAGGGAACAGTCCCAGCTGATGCGGCTGAATCCACTGGAGAAAGACCTCTACGAGCGGCTGTCGGTCAGCATTCATCAGAAGAACTCATAGCGCAGCTGCCATCCATCACGCGAATCGTTTCCCCATTATTATATAGAACGCTAAGTATCCATCAGAAGAATATACAGACATGATCAATTATGATTTGACCCAAATACGCGCCATTGTCTTCGACGTGGACGGCGTCTTGTCGTGTTCCACCATCCCTATGGACAGTCGGGGTGAGCCTGTCCGCACTATCAATATCAAGGACGGCTATGCCATACAGTTGGCTGAGAAACACGGACTGCGCATTGCCATCATGACGGGTGGTCACAATGAGGACATCCGCCTGCGCTATGAGTATCTCGGCGTGGAGGACGTCTATCTCAGCTGCGCTGTCAAAGTGCGCACGTGGGAGGCGTTTAAGGAGCGTTACGGCTTGCGCGACGAAGAGATCGTCTATGTAGGAGATGACATCCCCGACTATGAAGTGATGCAGCTTGCTGGCTGCGCATGTTGTCCGAAGGATGCCTGTCAGGAGGTGAAGGACATTTCCACCTACGTCAGCGACCGCCCTGGTGGGCAGGGAGTGGCGCGCGACGTCATCGAGCAGGTGCTGAAGGCACAAGGCAAGTGGGTGCTCAATGCGAAAGCCTTCGGCTGGTAGGAGCCTGACAGGGCAATATCTAAACACAAACAGAGGAAGTAATGAAAAAGATCATATTAGGAAGTCAGTCACCGCGCCGTCGTGAGTTGCTGGCAGGACTGGGGCTGCCCTTTGAGGTAAGGGTGATTGATGGCATCTCCGAGGGTTATCCCGACGGGCTGAGTCCGATGGAGATTGCTCGCTACATTGCCGCAGAGAAAGCCCAGCCCTATGCTGTGTCGCTGGGCGCGGATGACCTTCTCGTCTGTGCTGACACCATCGTGGTTGTCGATGAGGCCATCTTGGGCAAGCCTCATGATGCAGCAGATGCCCAACGGATGCTCCGTCTGCTCAGCGGGCGCACCCATCAGGTCATCACCGGGGTCTGCCTCACTACGACAAAGCGACAGAAGCGTTTTGCTGTGGCTACGGATGTTACCTTCAAGCAGCTCTCTGATGAGGAGATCGACTATTACGTCTCCCATTTCAAGCCTTTCGACAAGGCTGGGGCTTATGGTATTCAAGAGTGGATAGGCTACATCGGTGTCACAGGCATCAAGGGTAGCTATTTCAACGTCATGGGGCTGCCTGTTCAGCGGCTCTACGAGGAAATACAGGATATGTTGTAGTATCCGACAGGATGTCTTGTAGACAGTGTGCCTCGTCAATGAAACCAACGTTTAAGTACCCCTCATCGTGCTGCGTTTTTTGTTTCCTCCCGAGGTTTCAAAATTTTCTCCCCGAGGAAACGCATTTTCTCTTTTCTGAGCAGGCACAGAGGGAGGCAGGCGAGGACGAAAGAGAGAGGGCAGTTACCGGAGTAACCAGGACCACACACTGTCCAAAGAGACTGCGTCAGAGTTTCACGGCAGAGATATCCACCAGATGGTTGACGATGGCATAGATGGTGAGGCCGGCCGGTGAATGGATCTGTAGTTTGCGGGCAATATTCCGACGGTGGGTAATGACGGTATTGGTCGAGATGCACAGGTGGTCGGCAATCTCCTTGTTTGTCATTCCCTGGACGACTCCGATGACCACGTCGCGCTCGCGGTCGGAAAGGGCCTCGCCATTGTCGGCATTCTGACCCAGCATCGATGAGATCTTGACGCTGACGTCGTCGCGCTTCAACTTCTTCTCATGGCGACGTACGGCGGGGATGAAGATGTGGTCCTCCACCTCAGCATGGGAGGAGAGCCAACGCTCACAGTTATATAGATTGTAAAGCGTGGCGGTGAGCTGGTTGTTGTGGAGGCTGTCGGAGGGAAGATACTTGATGATAATGCTCTTCAACTCACGAAGTTTCAACTCGTTCTGTCCGTGGTGGCGGGAGAAGGTGTGGATGTCGTACTGGTCGCTGGCCTTGCCCTGGATCAGTTGCTCGACATAGGGGAAGAGGGACTTCTCCTCAAACTGCATGTGATTGCGAATAGAGCGGGCATACTCGTCGAAGAGTTTCATGATCAAGCGAGCGAGGTTGTTGCTCTCGTCGAGGGCGCGTTCCAGTTCGCGCCGGATGGCCGGAAGCTGGTAGTCGAGGTAGTACTCGTGGCTCGCACGGAGATACTTGACGAGCGTGGGCAGGGAAATGCGGTCGGTATCGTCGAAGTCGCGATAGCCATTGATCGTGAAATTGACGACGGTGAGGAAGGTATAGGTATCTACCTGCTCCTGCTCGCAGACCTCGCGGACCGTCTTGTCGCCAAAACCGAGATGGATGCCAAAGCTGCCGAGACTTTGGAGCAAGTCGTAATTGTCGCGGATAAGGCTGATCATCTTATCCTCTTCCTGGTATGTTTTCTGAATTTTCATCTTGTTCTTTCTTTTGCCTACACTGCAGGGGTTATTTCACGTTGCAAAGTAACATAATTTCCTGCTATTATACAATCATCATTTATGGGTATTTTAGCTTCGCGCCCTGTCGGTGGAAATCGTCCTTCGACGAGGCCTCCTCACAGGAAGCCACCGCATTATTCGTCCGCAAAGGTACGAAAAAACTCTTTTTCCGAAGTCTCTTCGCAGGGAAATATACACAAAACAATGTGCCTTATCCCCATGATTAGGTATAGTGCACCATCCCTTGCACGGGGCCTTGGAGCGATTTTTGCACATTCATTGCTCACAAAGAGGCTTTACGATTTGCAGATATGGATGTTTTTAAGTATTTTTGCATCGGAAATCGGTCATGAGAACGTTTGGGCACCCCGGTGGACGGAACACGAAGCTGGCTGCCGCCGCGTCCAAGCACATGCCGCAAGTGGAACAACAATCTAAAGACAGACATCCATACAGCGCATCAAATAATCTAAAATAGTAACAATGGAAAATCAAGAAAAAAAGCCAATTGAGTTGTCCGAGAGCGCGTTTCGCGAGCTCAAGCCGGACGAAGAGTACGAGCCGGTGATGAGTCCGGGCAGAAACTATCCCGAGGTCAACGCCTGGTCCGTGACCTGGGGCGTGCTCATGGCGGTGCTCTTCTCTGCCGCCGCTGCCTATCTGGGACTGAAGGTGGGCCAGGTCTTCGAGGCCGCTATCCCCATCGCTATCATCGCCATCGGCCTTTCCTCGGCGGCAAAGCGCAAGAACGCTCTCGGCGAGAACGTCATCATCCAGAGTATCGGAGCTTGCTCGGGCGCTATCGTGGCAGGCGGCATCTTCGTCATGCCGGCCATCTACATGCTCGACCTGCATGCCGACTTCCTCAGGATCTTCATCGCCGCGGCCCTCGGTGGTGTCTTGGGTATTCTGTTCCTGATTCCTTTCCGCAAGTATTTCGTCAAGGACATGCACGGAAAGTATCCCTTCCCCGAGGCAACGGCTACGACCCAGGTGCTCGTCTCGGGCGAGAAGGGCGGCAGCCAAGCCAAACCGTTGTTGCTAGCAGGCATCATCGGCGGACTCTATGACTTCACCGTGGCCACCTTCGGATGGTGGAACGAGCAGGTGACAAGCCGCGCCGTGGCCTTTGGCGAGACGATAGCCGAGAAGGCCAAGCTGGTCGTGAAACTCAACACGGGTGCTGCCGTACTCGGACTGGGATACATCATCGGCCTCCGTTACGCCTTCATTATCTGCATGGGCTCCATCTGCGTATGGTGGATCATCGTGCCCGCCATGGCCATTATCTTCCCCGACACGGTTCTGAACCAATGGGATCCGACCATCACCACCGCCGTGGGTGACATGACGCCTGAGCAAATCTTCACTTCCTACGCCCGCTCCATCGGCATCGGCGGCATCGCCATGGCCGGCATCATCGGTATCGTCAAGAGCTGGGGCATCATCAAGGGTGCTGTGGGCCTGGCGGCACGCGAGATGAAGGGCAAAGGCGCCGCTGACAAGGACGTCATCCGCACGCAGCGCGACATTTCCTTCAAGATCATCGCAGTGGGATCGGTCCTCACCCTGATCATCACCTTCCTCTTCTTCTACTTTGGCGTGATGAACTTCAACCTTCTCCATGCCGTAGTGGCCATTCTCCTGGTGGCTATCATCGCTTTCTTGTTCACCACCGTGGCTGCCAACGCCATTGCCATCGTCGGCTCCAACCCAGTATCGGGCATGACGCTGATGACGCTGATTCTCGCCTCGGTCGTCATGGTGGCGGTCGGTCTGACGGGAAAGGCTGGTATGCTGGCCGCACTCCTGATGGGTGGCGTGGTCTGCACGGCACTGTCTATGGCTGGTGCTTTCGTCACCGACCTCAAGATCGGCTACTGGCTCGGTACCACGCCGAAGAAGCAGGAGACCTGGAAGTTCCTTGGCACGATCATCTCTGCCGCCACCGTCGCTGGCGTGATGATGCTTTTGGACAAGACCTACGGCTTCAAGGGCGACGCACTGGCTGCTCCGCAGGCCCACGCCATGGCTGCCGTCATTGAGCCACTGATGAGCGGACAGGGCGCACCGTGGCTGCTCTACGGCATTGGCGCCGTCATGGCCTTGGTGCTCGACCGCTGCAAGGTGCCTGCACTGGCCTTCGCACTCGGTATGTTTATCCCCATCCAGCTCAACTTGCCGCTGCTTGTGGGTGGCGCAGTCAACTGGTTTGTCACCACACGCAGCAAGGATGAGGAGCTGAACAAGGCGCGTGGCGAAAAGGGTACGCTTATCGCGTCGGGCTTCATCGCCGGTGGTGCGCTGATGGGTGTGGTCTCCGCCCTGCTGAAGTTTAGCGGCGTGGAGTTTGACTACACCGACTGGTGGAACAACCACCTCTCAGAAGTACTCTCGCTGGTGGCCTACATCGCATTGATCATCTATTTCGTCTTTGCGACCAGGGTCAGCAAGAAGGACATACAGTAAACTTCTTTGATGCTCGGCGCATCGGCGCCGGGCATCATTACGACAGAAATCACAACGACAGACATCATTACGACAGACGGGCGGCTGCTATCATGCAACCGCCCGTCTCTTCGTATAGGGTTTCTGTTCTACCGACTACATCTTGCCTGCGTCGCCCAGGTAGCTGTCCTTGAAGCCAAGGAAATAGAGCACGCCGTCGAGACCAATCGTCTTAAGGTTCTGCGGCGCATTGGCCTGGACACGGGGCTTGGCATGGAAGGCAATGCCCAGTCCGGCCTCACTAATCATCGGCAGGTCATTGGCGCCATCGCCTACGGCAATGGTCTGGGCGAGGTTGACCTTCTCCACCTGGGCGATGAGACGCAAGAGTTCGGCCTTGCGCTTGCCATCGACGATCTCGCCAAGGTAGCGACCGGTCAACTTGCCGTCTTCTCCCACCTCCAGCTCGTTGGCATAGACATAATCGATACCATAGCGACGCTGCAGGGCCTCGCCAAAATAGGTGAATCCACCACTGAGGATAGCGATTTTGTAGCCGTAGGTCTTCAGGACGCGCATCAAGCGGTCCGTACCCTCCGTGATCGGCATCTCGTCCACGATCTCAGCCATGACACTGGCATCAAGACCTTTGAGCAAAGCCACGCGACGGGTAAAACTCTCCTTGAAGTCTATCTCGCCACGCATGGCACTCGCCGTGATGGCAGCCACCTCGTCATAGACACCATTGCGACGCGCCAGCTCGTCGATACACTCCGCCTGAATCAGCGTAGAGTCCATATCGAAGCAGATCAAACGGCGCATGCGGCGATACATATCATCCTTCTGGAAAGAAAAGTCCATCTCCTTCTCCTGAGACAAGCGCATCAGTTCGCGCTGCATCTCCTCTCGGTCGCGGGGATTGCCACGCAATGAGAACTCCACACAAGCTCGCATGTTCTTCTGCGGATGGACGATGCTCTGACGGCCTGTGAGGCGACGGATGGCATCAATGTTCAGTTCCTGACGGGTCACGACGTCGGTGGCAGCAGCAATCTGACTGGCTGACAAGCCGCGGCCGATGATCGTAAGGATGTAGCGATTTTTGCCCTGCCGGTCCACCCACTTCTCATACTCCTCGTCACCAATGGGCTCGAACTCGATGTTCACACCCAGCTCGGTAGCCTTGAAGAGCAGATTCTTCATCACATTGCCCGATGTCTGCTCGTCAATGCGAAACAAAATGCCTAGACAGAGCGTACTATGGATATCAGACTGGCCAATATCCAAAATCTGCGCATTGCCCTGCGCGAGAATATCCATGATGGAGGCTGTCAGACCAGGACGGTCCACACCCGTTATACTAACCAAGATTTGTTCTCTCTTTACCTTGTTGTCTTCCATATTAAACTAAAACCATTATTTACTGCGGCGTCGCAAGGCGTGGTAGGCCCTTGCGACAGTCGGGGTGCGGACAAGATCAATCTGCCTTGCCGCTAAGCCCCATTGCTTGTCATTGATTATCCTTTATGGGTGAAGTGTATACTATCACTACCAAAATTCTCTTTTTACCTATATTTTATTGTATGCCCCGCTTGTCGAGCGCATCGGCATAGTCCTTGGCGTTGCGCTGGTGCTCCTCGTAGGTCTTGGCAAAATTGTGGGATCCACTGAAGTCGGGCTTGGCACACATATACATATAATCGTGGTGCGCATAGTCGAGCACGGCGTCGATAGCTGCCACGGAGGGGATGCGAATCGGGCCCGGTGGAAGTCCTTTGTGGCGGTAGGTGTTGTAAGGACTGTCGGCGGAAAGCATATCCTTATAGATGCGCTTGGCTTTGAAATTGCCCGTGGCAAATTTCACGGTCGGGTCGGCCTGGAGGCGCATGCCATCGTTGAGGCGGTTAATGTACATACCCGCCACCTTCGGCATTTCGCTCTCATCATTGGTCTCCTCATCGACAATGCTCGCCAAGGTAATCACCTCGTTTTGCGAAAGTCCCATGTCCTGGGCCTTCTTCATGCGGTCCTCATTCCAAAAGCGCTTGCTCTCTTTGTCCATCCGCTTAAGAAAATCGCTCACGCTGATGTCCCAATACAAATCATAAGAGTTGGGAATAAACATTCCGACAACGGTCTCCGGGGTGTACCCGTAGCGCTTGCAGACCTTCGGATCGTTGAGGGAGTCGAGTAGCTCGGCAGAGGTGAACATCAGTACACGGCTCACCTCGCGGGCCAAGTCGGCCTTCGTGCGCACCGACTTCAACGTCAGCGTCTCCGAGGCCTGGGCTCCATTGTGGATATGGCGGTAGGTTTGAAGCGCACCCTCACTTCCCACGCGGTAACGGCCGGTCTGAATGTTGTCGGCATAGTCGGACCACAGCAGCAGCCTGCGGAACACTTGGTAGGGGACGGGCTTTGAAACGCGTTTCACTTTGACCAACACGGAATCGATGTTGTCGTCAGTATCAATACGGATGCAGGTATTGCCAGCACCACCAGCCATACTTGAAAAGAACAAATAATAGACGATAGCGGCGAGCACAACAGCCACGACGGCCAATGCCTTCCACTTGTTACCGGAACTTCCCTTGCGTCGGGTGGAGCGTCTTTTCTTCTTTACCATGATATACTGCTATTCGATTAGCGAGTGCAAAGGTAGCTAAAATCAAATAAAAGACGCTTCTTTGAAACCACGTTTTATCTTTTTTTGAACTTAAAAAGCACTTATGTCTATAAAAAACGGTAATTTTGCGGCATCATGTACAGAGTGCGCCACCAAACGAAAGCGATAGGGAAAGCCATTGGGAGAACAGTCATGCTGCTACTCCTGCTGGCAGGATGGGGTACGACGGAAGCAAAACGGCACGCAAAGACGGACGACGTGCTCAACCTGGTGGCCTCCTATCCCGCGCTGATATGCTCTACCCCACCCGACTCCTTCACCACCTTTAGCTATGCCAAGGTGCTGATCAACGTCGATCGGCGCAACCTGACACTCGCCACCGCGCCTACCTTGTTCTATCTGATGCATGACAACCGCCGCCACTTTCTCTCTGAAAGTTATGTGCGGCTCACCTACCGCCGCGACCGAGACGACGTCATCGAACCGTTGCTCTATCTCTCAACCATCTACAACCGCCACCGAACGCTCCCCAACCTGCGCGTCTATCTCCTACCGTCTCCCTACGAACCCACACTGTTTGCCGGGCATATTCTCTCGCCGCTCTGTCCGGAGAACCGCAGCTTCTACCGCTATCGCACACGGACGGACGAGGACGGACTGCTGCGACTGTTCTTCAAAAGTCGCATACGCAACACCCAACTGCTACGCCGAGGATGGGTGACGATCGAGAAGGGTACGGGCAGAATCCGAAGATTCCGATTCGAGGGCGAATATGACATGGTGGCTTTCATCACGGAAGGGAAGATGGGCTCGGAGGGGATCCCGTCGCTCTTCCCGAAGGAGTGCAGCCTCAACGGTACGTTCAACTACTTGGGCAACCGGCTGCATGCGTACGTCAGTACTTTTCCTCAGCTCCCCGAGCTGCTTCCCAACCTACCCAAAGTCAGCAACGACCCGATGCTCATGGACAGTATCCGGCCCGTAGCACTGGACAGCCTCGAACTACAACTGGCTGCCACCTACAACCGCCCAGCCAAGGACACAACCGCCAAGGACACCATAGCCTCAGACAGCATGGCGAGGAAACGGCCCAACTGGGTCAAGCGCATACTGTGGGACATGATCGGCGACAATATCCTCAACCGTATCAGCGCGCGCTTCGGTAGCAACGACCAGGGATACGTGCGCTTCAACCCGCTCTTCAACCCGCTCTATATGGGATATAGCGAGCGACGCG
>SKEF01003416.1_pt1 | contig 10969 bp, 10 predicted proteins | sample 4826691 | NCBI WGS metagenome assembly SKEF01 (sample SAMN11008816, study PRJNA524170) | human gut metagenome | biome: Human fecal sample; material: Feces; isolation source: fecal sample from pouch patient p23, p27 | host: Homo sapiens | place: Israel: Tel-Aviv | collected 2016-08-24
CATATCTGGCAGCTCCATTAAATTCATATTGACATTTATACCGTAAGCTGCCGATCGACTGATCAATTTGTGTACAAGATAAAATTTTTACTGTTTCCTGTTTGAATTTGAAATACAGAGGCAGCACTTCTCCTCTTGTATTAAAAGACACAATAACTGGAACTGCTATAAGATTTGGATTGTCGCGCATACTATCTGATGTCATTTTTACGGCCTCCTTTTATACATCGATATTTTACCATGAAATATGGGAATGTAATAGGAGATATTTGCGAAAATTCCAACCGATTTAAACTTTTCTCACATACTAATATTAGGAAGTGTGAAAGGAGAATTTTGATGAGAAAAAAAGCATTTTTGGCATTGATGTTAACTCTTACGATTATAAGTTCGTCAGGATGTCAAACTGAAATAAAGCCAGCTGATCCAAAAGATGGCAAATATGCAACACAGACCTCCATGACTTCGTTGGAATATGCCCTGTATATGAATAAACAGATAACCGTATTTACCAACCAGTTGAGTACCAGAATGGCAGTTGCAGCAAATCACAAAGACGTGCAGTCATCAAATGAAAGCTATATGACGCAGCAGAGTATCGAAACTTTACAGGATACACTGGACGAAGTGACGGTAACAAAACCATCGAAAGAAAAAGATGATTCAAGAGAAGCGGTGATGACTGCGATGGAAACCGCAATTGAACATTTAAAAAGCTACAAATCGGATTTAGATGAGGGTAAGGATATATCTGGATATGCGGATGAATTTCAAAATGACTTTAATGAACTGACCGGTCTTGCAAATCTTTACAATCAATAAGAAAGGAGGCTGATATTATGGCTAGAGAAAATACCGTATATTTATATGGTCGTCTGATTGCTGATCCAAAAAACCGGATGGATAAAGAAAACAATCCGATTAGTTCCAGAATGATTCTGCAAACACTCAGAAGAAGTTACGCTAATGATGAAATGATTCTGCAGGGGAAAATCATACCAGATACACCAATTGTAATATCAAGAAATCCGGAACTGATTGAGAGAATGCATCTATCTGAACTGGAAAAGGGAGATTTTGTATATGTAAAGGGAACAGTATGCACTATGGAAACAAGAAAACGATATATTTGTCCAAGGTGCGGGCATGAAAATGTCAAACAGGAAGGAGTTATTGTATATATTGATCCTATTTATGTGAGAAAAACAGAAAATGATTTTAATGAGCATATAAAAATTATAGAGCAATATCTGGAAGAACGCATTTGGAACCTGAGTCAGTTTTCAGAAGATTACCGGCTAATGGAAGTGAATCGCATAGTACAGATTCTTCCCAGTTGTAAAGAACTTCGGGCTTATTTAATACAGCAGTATCCGGGAAAACGGTTTATCAAAGAAAATATGGATGATGTCGGAAATCATTTATCCAATTATAAGAAAGCACTGGAAGCCGGAGATGACGTTTCTGATTTTAAAGATATTTTCTTAGGGGATAAACAGTCGTTAGAACAGTATGCATTTCATCATTTGAAAAACCGGCAGGAAATCAGTAACCAGGTATTTATTATGGGAACTCTTTGCATGGAACCGGAATATTATGCAAATGAGGACAGCAGGCTGCAGACCTGTCAGTTTCCAATTGCTTCTAACCGGTTGAGAAGAATCAAAGAAGATGGAGCAGATAAAAAAACAGATTATCCTTGGGTAAAATGTTTCGGACCGATGGCAGAGCAGCATAGCATATGTCTGCATACCAATTCTACAATTTACATTAATGGTGCGATTGAAGCAAGGGATATTGAAATTGAAATGTGCTGTGAGCAGTGTCAGCAGAATTTCCTTGCAAAAAGCAGTTCCATTGAAATCGTACCGTATCATATCGAATACATTGATGACTGTATTATTCCGGAAAGTGACCGTGCTTATGAAGAGGATGGTTTGATGGAGGGGGAGGCATATGAAACAGAATAAGAATCTGCTTTCTTCCAGATTGACAGAAAACCGGATAGATAATCAAAATATCATTCAGAGTAATACGGATTTATCTAACCAAAAGAGCAGTGCTCCGATATCAGATAAAAAGCAGTACAAAACTTGGGGCAAAAGGAAAAAAAAGGAAGAACCGGCATATTTTCAATATGCGGACTCTTCAAATTTAACGGATCGAAATCTGGAAGATTATGCAGAAATTCGAGATAATACGAAAATGAAACGTGGTAATCTGCATACAAGGATTATTAATTTCATCCTGATTGCAGGATGTATTTACTTATTAGTCTTAATCTTTGGTGCTGCAGTAACAAAATATCAGTATAATTCAGACGGAAAAGCAGTCCCAGAAAAAATGTCTGTAGATGATATCCGGCAGAAACATAATTTTGATACGATATTGACACAGTACGAATATTGCAGGTCATTATATGAAAAAACATTATTACTGGACTACAGGGTTGCACAGGGGCAGGAGGACACTCTGGAGATTGCCCCGGAATATGAAGCCCTTTTAGATGATGTACAAAATCTATCCGTGAAGACAGACGCAATTTCCGTAGATACAAAGTATGATCAGGTAAAATCAATGATGGTTAACTGGATCAAAAATGACATTGCAGTATATCTCCAGAATATTTCAGCTGCGATTTCTGAAAATAATACTGAAAAAGCAAATAATGCATTGCAGGATAAAGACAGAGTATATGATGATTTCTCTCTGATCACACAGAACATTGTTGCTCTTGGAAGTTCGATATCCGGTGCAGATTTAACAGATATCAAGTCATGGACCCCGGAAGATTATGTTGATCAGGAAATCAACGGAAAGTGAGGAAGGTAATATGGCGAAAAATCAAAAGACACTGGAAAATCAATACCATATGGTAGTAGCAAGATGTAAGGATTTGGAAGAACAAATGCGCATCCGGCAGAAACAATGGGATCAGCGGGAAGTGGAGTCCAAAACAACAGAAAAACTAATGCGCGAATTGTGTGAAGATATTCTTGCAAAGGACAGTAAGGAAATGGTGCTGGGAACGGATTATTCCTGGAGTTCAATTCAAATCAATGAATTGATTCGTAAATCAAAGCAGTCCTTTACAAATTATATTGCTTCACGCACGGATTTCATGCAAAAACTTGTCGATCAGCTGGAAGAACGCCGATTGGAGATTGAAGGGTTAAAGGATCAGATTTCTGTCATGCAGTTATCTCCGGTGCAAGCATCATTATCGGAAACAGAGTTAGAAGAAAAAGCCAGACAGGAAAGAGAACGGAAAAAGCAAATGAGTGATAGACCCATGCAGTTCCCTGCAAATGCAATTATGCTGACAATGGTCCTCAGATTGTTATGGAAGAGACCGATTTTTGTGATCCGGTTGAAGAACGTGTGATGGGTAAGATTGCTGAAAAAGGCGCAAAACTGCAGATCAATCCTAAAGCAACACCTGTTACAGAATCCAGAAAAGTAATAGAACAGAAAAAGGCAAGAAAAACCAGGTCTATGAAGCATATGATCGATCTCAAAGACTATGAAAAGAAAATGGATGAACTGTCATGGATGATTCTGGATGCAATCGGAACGAAAGGTCATTCAACATATTTGGATATAGAAGCTGATATAACCGAAAAGGATGCGACATACACACAGGGAAAAATACGAAGTACAATTACGATTCTTTCCAGTCTGGGAGTTATTAACAAGGAAGTAGTCAAAACCCCGAAAGGAGCTTTAAACGTACACCAATTGTCTACGGTTGGAACCAGATTATATCAGGAAAAGTATGGGCAGTCTGCAGTAATGTCAGAAATGGATCAGATTATGGCAGAACATGATAATTGTACACACGGATACGGAATAAAAATCGTAGCAGAAATGTTACGGGAATCTGGCTTTTATAAATCAGTAAGTGACCGTAATCGGAAAAATCCGATCAAAATCAAAGAGGGAATTTCTTATATTCCGGATATCATCTGTATTGATAACAATGATGTGAAAAGTTACTATGAGTACGAATGTGTAAACCATACCCAGACGAATTTTAATGGGAAATGCAATAAAATGTGCAGTGTGACATCGGTATTGAATTTCATTGTACCGAACAGGACATGTGCGGATAAGATCCGTGGGGAAATAGGAAAATGGATTGAAAATCGTGGGGAAGGATCGCTAAAAAATGTAACCATCCGTATCAATACAGTATCACAGCTTGGCGAAAAAAATCTCCAGGAAAACAAGAACTGGAAATATGTTTTTGAACCGGGAAAGAAAGGAAAAGAACCTTATGTGAATTTCTGATATTGCATTTTGAGGAAGATGTTCATAAAATATAGGTAAGAAAGTTGTTCTGTATGAGATAAATCACTCTATAAATGTATGGATGATATCGATGAGAGGAGTGGTCTTCATTGATATGAGTCTGTATTAGAAACTGCATAAAGGGATATTTCCTAAGTATGTAAGAATGGGAAATGTCCACACCACTTTTCCATTTAAACAAGCGTTTGCAGATGAAAAGAGGTGAGAAAACATAAAGCAGAAGTTAAGTCTTGAAGAAAAGAAAGAGAAAATCAAAGAATTCAGACCAATTGATGACGTTTTTTTTGAGGTTTTGGCAAATAAGCCCGTTTGTCAGGAAATGTTACGAACCATCTTAGAAGATGAGGAACTGATTGTGAAAGATGTAATTACCCAAAACAGCGAAAAGAACTTATATGGCAGATCCGTTAGACTTGATGCACTTTGTACACTGGGAAACGGAGAAAAATGCAATATAGAAATCCAAAGGTCGGATAATGATGATCATCTGAGACGTGTGCGTTACAATGCATCCAGCATCACCTTACGTGATTCTCAAAGCGGAACAAAATTCAATAAGATCCCAGAAGTATACGTTGTATTTATTTCAGAATTCGATGTATTTAAAATGGGGAAAACAGTATACCATGTAGATAACGTGGTAAGAGAAACAAAGGAAATCGTACAGGATGGCTTACATAGAATTTTTGTGAATACAGAAATTAATGATGGAACAAAAACATCCCGTCTTATGAGCCATTTTACAGAAAAAACAGTAGAAGACGTAGAATTCCCTGAGTTATCAGCACGTATGCATGAACTTAAGGAAGAAGAAGGAGGGATTACAGTTATGAGTGGTGTGATGGAGAAATACGAAAAAATTGCTGCGGAAGAAGCAACTCAAGAAGCAATTCGAAATATGCTAGAACTCGGGTTGACTAAAGAACAAATTTTGACAAAATATTCAGAAGAGGAATTCAACAAAGCTGTGGAAGCAGAAAATGTTCTCATGATCTAAATTACAATAACAATACAGAAATTAATCATATCATAGTAAAGGGCAGGGTGTGCTGCCCTTTTTTGCTATAGAGAAAAAGAAGTAAGAATCATAAATGTTATGATGGAAAATCTAAATAATGATTATCACTAATGATATCATCATATAATGCATAATTAAGAGCAGGATGCATTTTCCCTAAAATCAGACATTCTTCTTGTATAAGTAAATCTGAGGATGAAAGGAGTGAAGAAGATTCTCTCGGCTTATAAAATTAAAATCAGGAGGAATTAATAATGAACTATTGGGAAACAGTTGCGGGACAGGAATTACTTAATTTGATCAGAATGGAGGTAAGTAGATATTCTGCAAGAAAACAGTATACGATCAAAACAAAGTTGCAAAATTCAGAAGAAACATTGGAAAAGGAACTGGCAGAAGGGGCAAAATATATTTCGTCTTACCAGTATAAGCTAAAAAACATCGATTACGTTGTGTTCATATTGGAAAAATAAGCTGAGGTAAAAAAGTTCGGAGAAATCCGGGCTTTTTTTATTGCATTCGCTTTCAAACACACTATTGATAAGGGCAGATGAAATAATCATTCGGAAGGAGGATGCCTATGTCAGATATTTTGGTTTTCCAATATAACGCAGCGAGTAGTTTTGCTTATATGCTGACATCCAATTTATGGTTCTTTCTGCTTGTTGTAGGGGTAGCAGGAACCATTTTTCTTTTACTGAAAGAAGAAATCGATACTTCCGTTCGTGAAGAACAGAACATCATTTAGAAAGGAGAGAGAGTATGTCAAGAAAAGAAGAGACGCTTACATATAAGCAGAACATGAGTAAAACAGAGGTTTTCCATGTGATCAAAGCAATTGGATGCCCTCTGATTGTATTCGGACTTGGAATATTTACCATTTCTAACTTCGCAAATTTTGGCACGAAACTGATCTGTCCGGCAGCAGGGATTATGTGGTTCCTTGGATTTTTTGTTGCTCTTTTGATGCCATCTCAGCGAAAAGAAGTTTTAAATCAGACATTAATTATCTGCACTGTTTATTTTTGCACCTTACTCGGATTTAAGGTTGCTCTTGGAATTGTTTCCGGAGTCAGTGCGGAAATGATAGCAGCTTCTTTTAATCAATCTATTCCAACATCTACAGGAAATGCAATGCCAGGATATCTGCAGAATCTCTTATGGTTTTCCGCTATTGGAATTCCAATCGGGCAAGTAGGAATGCAGGGAAAACGGTTGCTGCAGTTTCACCATAACAAGTCGTTGCAAAAGACATTTGGTCAAAAACGTGGCATGCGCGATAGCGGAAATGGTAATAGCAGGATGATTTAAGGAAGGTGATAATATATGCTGTCATTATATGAATTAAAAAAGATATTAAATCCGAAACAGGACAGTACACCGGAAGATGATTTTCGTATTATTCAGAGCTGGGCCGAGTATGATGAAAAATCTTCAAAGCCGCCGGAGGAAAGAAATCTGAAATATCTGTGTTATGAATTGGAGGTTATGAACCCGGATACTGGAGAAATTACACATTTCTATAAAGCAATCAAATTTGCAAGGGTGATCCGTCTTCCGGCAAATGCGAAACAGTCTACTGCGTTCATGGATATGCAGGAACAGATTCTTGCCGGTGTACATGAGCGGAATTATAACATGATCACGATAATCGCCAATGTGATCAAACCGGTTGCTCTTGGCTTATTGTATTTGTACGGAATCCAGGGCGTGGCGGAGAGCTTGGAGAAGGCAAAAGAAAAGGCATATTACGACTTTAAAGGATTTGTAGGTATGCTCCAGGGAACTTTCCGTGTTCTGGAAATCAAATGTGTTGAAGCACAGGAAACGGAATGGCTGCGGGAAAAAATGTACAACATGGATTATATGACGGTAGTACGTGGCATTCCAAAAGCGAATAAAGCGGGTGAAGATGCCGGGAACCGTGGGATGGGAGGTTCTAACATTAACCCGGATTCACAGGGAACGCTGGAAGAAATGATCACCGGTATGGCTGATTACGAATATGTAATAGAAGTTCTTTCAACACCGGTATATCTGGACACTCTGACAGGATGGCAGAGGCAGTCTCAAAGGGAAATGACTGCTTGGTACAGCCAGCTGCAGGGAACAAAGTCATTAAGTATGAATCTGTCTATTCCAATGATGTATATGGCTAATGCCAGCCAGAGCCAGGGATGGAGTAAAGCTTATACAGATGCAAACTCGGTAAGTTATGCCCACGGAGAAAGCTTTTCACAATCCGAAGGACAGTCAGTAGGAGAAAGCTTATCCAGATCATTTGGACAATCGATCGGACATTCACAGGGACAGTCTCTAACTAACTCAGTAAGCCACGGACTTTCTACATCACATGGCGTATCATTTGGAGAAAGTTTCGGTCACAATACAGGGATTTCAGCCGGAATGGGAACCAGTGCAAATCATGGAACAAATGTTGGAGCCGGTGTTAATTCCAGTCAAGGAATGAATGCAAGCGAAGGATTAAATGCCAGTCATGGTACGAATACAAGTCAAGGCATTAATGCCAGTCATGGTGCGAATCAAAGTATGAGCATGAATGAGAGCCAGGGCTACAGTGAAGGAACGAATGTTTCTCAGAGTCATGGATATAGTCAGGGCAGCAGTTACAATCTTTCCCATGGACAGAATGTGAGCACTTCCCATAATCTATCACACAGTCAAAACGTGGGGTATGGAGAATCAGAATCCATGAACGTAGGAAATAGTGCCAGTTATGGTCAGAGTTCATCGAATTCATTCTCTCAAAATCTTGGAGAAAGCTTCAATTTTGGTAAGAACTATGGTGTCAGCCAAAATCATGGTGTATCAAGCTCTCATGGAACAAACAGCGGCAGTTCCACAAATTTTGGCGGAAGCGGAACAATTCCTGTTATTGGTGGAATAGGGGTTAATGCAGGTCACGGCTGGAGCAGCGGGACGAGCGATTCTGCAGGTACTTCTATGGGATACGGAAGCAGTTACGGTAGTTCTTATGGACACGGATTGTCATCTGGCATTTCGAATGGAATAACAAATGGACAAAGTACCAGCATTGGTGCAAGTATGTCGCATGGCAACAGTGTCAGTCATAACGTTGGCTATGGTGCATCGGAAAGTTACGGAACCAGTGTAGGAGAGAGTGTATCACAGGGATGGGGAGTGAATCAGTCAGAAAGTACTTCGCAAAGCATTGGTCATTCCGTAGGCATGAGTTCATCTGTAGGAAGAGGATACAGTATGGGACAATCTCAGAGTGTCGGAGAATCATTAAGCATGGGTCAGTCAGACAGTATGGGAATGTCCAGAAGTCTTGGCTCATCTGTAAGCATGGGATCTTCATTAAGCACTGGAGCTTCCCAGAGCGAAGGCGTTTCTGCAAATGTAGGACAAAGTGCCGGAGAAAGCTATTCGCAGAATGTGGGACAGAATTATGGCGTATCCCAGTCAGAGACATTGGGACAGAGTATGGGTCAGTCAGTATCTGATTCTGTTACGCAGTCAGCTTCATCCGGTTACGGAGAAACAGTAGGAAGAACACAAGGCGTTTCCAATGGACAGTCTTATACATCAAGCAATGGAACCAGTAAAGGTACAAGTAATGGAACCAGTGGAACAATGACCAGCGGAACCAGCAGCTCAATGGGACTCGGACCATCTATTGGCTACAGCAAATCTTATCAGTGGCTGGATCAGGGAGTAAAGGATCTGCTGGAGTTGATGGAATTCCAGAACGAAAGAATCAAAAAGGCATTAAGAGGACAAGGAGCTTTTTATACATATGTATATATTGGATGTCCATCCTTAGATGCGTTATCTACAGCACAAGCTGTTGCAAAGAGTACGTGGCAGAACGAATATGCCATGGTGGAACCAATTCAGGTACTGGATCTTTCTGAAACGGAACAGAAACATCTCTTGTATCATTTCGCAGCATTTTCTGCAGATGTTACCAGGGAAGATGTTTTCGGAGTACAGCAATATAAGTATTGTACGGTGCTTCTTCCGGAAGAATATACCGCATATACACACCTGCCAAGAGTATCTGAAGGTGGAGTATTCTCTATTGTGCAGGATATTCCAAAGTTCTCTGTTCCATCTATGTTGAAAGGCGAGATTTACATGGGAACGATTCTGAATCCGGAACGGTGGACTTTTGAAAATGGATATCGTACACAGTTTGATTACAGAATTGCCGAAGAAACATTATTACATGGATTCTTTACTGGAGCATCCAGATCAGGTAAGACGGTGGCAGCAATCCGATTTATCGCAGAGTTGTCAAAAGTAAGACGAAAGAAAACCGGAAAACGTCTTCGTATCGTAGCAATGGATCCAAAACAGGATTGGCGGACACTTGCAAGATTTGTAGAGCCGGAGAGGTTCAAATTCTATTCTATGGGAAATGTAAATTTCCGACCTATCAAATTAAATCCATGGAAGATTCCGAAAGGTGTATATCCGCAGATCTGGATCGATGGAGTTATAGACATCTACTGTAGGGCTTATGGCCTTCTGGAACGTGGTAAGCAGATGATTGCCGATGTCGTCTTTGAATTATATGAAGAAGCAGGTGTAATGAAAGCGATTGATAAAGAGGACTGGAAAGAAACAGTTCCGGAATTATCAAAACAGGTTAATTTCGCTGCTATTTATAAAAGAATGGAAAAGAAGAAGGATGACTTGGACAGTCCGGGAAAAGGACGGGCCGGAAATGATACCAGGGATGCATATGCACGTCTTCTGGATCGTTTGAACTGCTTTGACCGTAAATATTCGATTGAAAGCCGTTTATACGGAACATCTGATGGTCTGGGGATTGATGACCTGATTGGAGACGATGATGTTACGGTACTGGAGTCAAAAGGACTGGAGAATACATTCAAGAACTTTATCTTTGGTGTAATCACTTCCGGATTCTACAAATTTGCTTTGGCACATGAAGGTGGATTTTTAGCGGAAGACCAGTATGAAACGGTACTGGTTATTGAAGAAGCAAATGAAGTCTTGACCGGTAATGATTGTGCCGGAACTGGTGGCGGCCAGACGTTTGGTATGTCTGGACAGTCTGAATTTGAGCAGATTTTGGATCAGTCTGCTGGATACGGATTATTTATTATGGCAATAACGCAGAAGATAGCAGATATGCCGTCTTCAATCATTGCAAACAGCGGTTTAGTATTTGCTGGAAGGCTGAAACGAACCGATGATATCAATGTAGTAGTACGGACGGTTGGACGTGAAGAGCGTATCGATGACCGTGATCTGGTCAAATGGTTTCCTCGAAGTCCTACAGGCTGGTTTGTATGCCAGACTTCTCGAACATTTGACTTTAAGGATGCAGAACCGATCCTGGTACAGATCAGCCGGTTGAATATCAACCCACCATCAAATCTGGAACTGGATGAAATCCTGATTCAGAAAGAAGCAGAACAGAAATTAAAGAGTGCGTAAAAAAGAACAGCTTCCTTAAAAAAGGAGGCTGTTTTATCATTATGAGATACGGAATAATCTGTTCTGATGTAAGTACTGAATTTGTGCTTTGTACCCATGTCAAATCATAGGCTTCCAAAACTCCTGTTCTTTTTTATAGACTTTCTGCTGTGCTTTGTACCCATGTCAAATCATAGACTTCCAGAA
>SKEF01003420.1_pt1 | contig 10957 bp, 8 predicted proteins | sample 4826691 | NCBI WGS metagenome assembly SKEF01 (sample SAMN11008816, study PRJNA524170) | human gut metagenome | biome: Human fecal sample; material: Feces; isolation source: fecal sample from pouch patient p23, p27 | host: Homo sapiens | place: Israel: Tel-Aviv | collected 2016-08-24
GTGGTTCATAGCGGCCATGGTGATTGTGGCGGGCGGTTTATCCGCGGCGTGTATCGCGTGTTTCCTGAGCTCGAGTCCCGCGCTCCTATGGGGCTGGCTCGCGCTGCTGCCCATCCCGGCCCTCGTGGCCCTGGCTGCCCTTCCCGTCCGCAGCAATCGCCTCGAGCTCTACGGCGACCGCCTCGTCGTCGTGTACGCTAGGACGCGTTCGGTGATACCCTACGCCCACGTGCGGGGCGTCCGACGCACCAGGACGCTCTGGGCGGGGACGGCCAACTCGCTCGACCGCGTCTACATCGAGGCGCCCTACGACGGCGACGCCATCGTCTCGGTCAGAGACAACGACGCCCTCGTGGCGGAGCTGGGGCGCAGGTGCGGCCTTGGGCCCGGCGCCTGACGCCCCGAAAGGAAGAGAGGATGGACGTCCCGCACTGGCCCTACTGGAGGAAGTATTCCCTCGGCGGCACACAGGTCTGGTACGCGGACTGGGGCGACTGCCCCTTCGACACTGGTCTACATGAGCCCAGTTGAGTTCAGGAACGCAGGGCTGTCCCTGTAAAAAATGTTTAAGCAACCGTTGCAAATCCATTCTCCCGCGCAGAGAGCCCCGGGTAGGCCGAGCTCGCGTCGGGCATGTAGCCCATACGCCTCCGGGCGGCGGCAAGCCCGCGCCCGCCGCGCTCGCCGAACAGCTCAACCGAGCCCGAGCTGGGGCTGGCGGTGCCAGTGACGATACAGATGAGCGTTGACTTCCCGGCGCCGTTTTCGCCGATGAGCCCGTAGACGCGCCCCGCCTCGAGGGCGAGGTCGATGGGGCCGAGGACGGTCCTCCCGCGGTACGCCTTCGTGACCCCGTGAAGGCGGAAGGGCATGGTTGTCGTCATTGCGTTCCTTTCTCCTCGGATGGATTTTGGGTATGCGTCATGGGCCCCCGCGCGGGACGGGGAGCGAATCGACGCAGGCTCGAGGCCGGTTGGGTTGGGGTTGAGGTCCGGGTTCCACAGGCTTGCACAGCCCGACGGACGGGGCGTCCGGGCACGCTATGCTTAGGGAGCGGTGGGCGCCTCCGGGGCAGCAGGGGACTCGGACGCGGTGATGCCGGAGGTGTCGACCTCGCCGATTCCGGCGAGCTGCTCGATGAGGGGGAGGCCCATCGGGTCGTCCACCTCGACGCCGCCGAGCACGATGGTGCTGTCGCGCGTGTCGATATGGGTTGTGAACACGGCCGGGTCGAAACCCGAAGCGATAAAGCCAATGCCCGCAAGGACAACACCCGCGACAACGAGCCCGCCCGCCACGGCGAGGTAGATCTTCTTCGCGCTGGTCATGGTACTCACTCCTTTCTACGCCGCGAGATGCGCGGCAGCGCCGCCCTTCTCGCCCTTACCCTTCCAGAAGGGCGAGGCGGCCTTCCTCGCCCAGAGCGCCGAGAGGCGCGCAATTTGTTTTGAGGCGGCCCAAGCGCCAGCACCAACGAAGAGCGCCACGCCGACGAGGCCGAGCCCCACGCCCGCCGAGGCGAGGGCGTACGGGAAGTGGCCGATGGTGACGCCGCTTACGGCAAGCAGGAGCTCAACTACGCCCACGCCCCCGAGTGCCGCTGCGACGATCCACACGCAGAGCGCCAGCACCCAGATGCAGATATAGACCGTGACGGCCACGGCGGCGAAGGCGGCGAGCAGCGGCACCCACACCGGGGAGCCCACGATGGTCAGCACCCACAGCAGCGCGGTGCTGCGCCGGCGCGTCCTCGCGATCGCGCGCGGCACGGCGGGCAGGTCGTCGAGCGTGGCCTCCGCTACCTCGCCGGGCGTGCCCATGGCGGCCACGGCCTCCTCCTCGCTCATACCGTCCTCCATGCGGTCGGCGATGGCCTCCGCATAGAACGCCTTGGTCTCCTCCACCTGCTCGGCCGGCAGGCAGGCGAGCAGCTCGCCCAACCGGCCCAGAAACTCATCGCGCGTCACGGTGCGCCCCCTCAACGTATGCGTAAATCTCCCGTACGGACGGCCACTCGGCCAGGAACTCCTCGATGCGCGCTCGCCCGTCGTCCGTGATGCGGTAGTACCGGCGCAGCCGCCCGTTGTGCTCGGCGGAGCGCGCCGTGATGCACCCGGCCTTCTCCAGGCGCTTGAGTAGTGGGTAGAGCGTCGACTCCGTGAGCCCCATGCTCGCCGGTACGTCCTTCACGATCTGGTAGCCGTAGGACTCCTCGCCGGAGACGGCCGCGAGCACGCAGGCCTCCAGGAAGCCGCGCTTCATCTGTGCCTCCATCCGCACACCTCCTCTCGTCACATACTATGCTATACAAACTATACGATGCAAGGTATTAGACGTCAACTCTCATAGCGAAGATTCTCCGGCCCCTGCGCGCTGCGAACGTGATGTCGCGGGGCGGTTGGCATTATGCATGAAACGTCAAGTAACGCTCTTTTGATCCACTTCCACTCGGCCCCATTCGCCTTGTACAACGCCCCCTTTCAACCTTGGGTTCAAGAGAGCCGCTAGGCTGGACGTGCCGGACGGTAAAGTCCTGGACGCCATGGTGAACTTCTCCGATGCCATGGGGGTCATGGGTCTACGCCGATGGAGTCCCACGTACGCGGCAGGGCTCGCCCGTCACCGCTGGTCGCCGGACGGTCCCCACGCCCCGCTCGCCAACGCGCAGGCGACAGCAGCAGTCCAGCGCTGGCTGGAGACGCCGGAATGCCCAGAAGATGCGTTTCCCATCGCTGCGGCAGAGCTTTTTGCAGGGGTGGCAGTTTTTCTATATCCCAAGGTCAGATAGGCTTCGGTAGCCACCTTGGAAGCATCGCCAATAGACTCTTCCTTTATACGTTCGGCATAATCGTAGGCGATACCCACAAATTCCAGTCCCGAGCAACAGGAGTACAATTGCTGCAATTGTTGCCAGCTGTTGGGAGATGGAAGATGGACTGCGATGGCTACCCGCGCATTCCCATGCCGTTGATGTGCACCGCCTTTGTGCCGGGGCAGATTGACGCTGCGGTTGCAGGCATTTCCGACCCCGATTCACGCACCATCGCCACGGCAGAAGCGCTGTACTTTCGCGGACAGGCCACGCTCGCTGCCAAGACGGCGCGCCCCTATCTTGACGCCACCGATCCCGCACTGCGCTATTCCGCATGCCTTATCTGCGGATATGCCAGTCTGTCGCTCAACCGTATCGCCGACGCCCGCCGGTGCCTTGCTGGCATCCTCGATACGCCAACTGACGAGGAATCGCCCGCCGTCCACGCCACGCATATCCTGTTCGCCTCGGCCGCGAGCGTCCTGCTGCACTTGCCTTCCCCGTATTCTGCCGAAGAGTTTTATCCACTTGCGGCGCATCTGCCCGAAGGCCTGCGCCTATTCGCCAGCTACGTGATGGCGCACGCCTTGTACCTGCGCGGCGATTACGGCCGCAGCCTGGGCATGGCGGAAAACGCCCTGATTATGAAACAGGGAAGCTATCCCATCTCGGAGCTGTTCCTGCACCTGGCAGCTTCCATGGCATGCATGAGCCTCAAGGACATCGACGCCGCAAAAACGCACTTCGGAGCTGCTTGGAACATTGCGCGCCCCGACGGCCTTATCGAGCTCATTGGCGAGCACCACGGCCTTTTGCAGGGGCTCATCGAGGCATGCCTAAAATCGCAATACCCTGACGATTTCGCACGCATCATCGAGATTACGTATCGATTCAGCTACGGCTGGCGGCGCATCCACAACCCCGATTCGGGCGAGGACGTGGCCGACGATCTAACGACCACGGAATTCACCATGGCCATGCTCGCCTGTCGTGGGTGGACCAACGCCGAAATCGCACGCCATATGGGAGTATCGCCGGGCACCGTCAAAAACCGCCTATCCGGCGTATACGCAAAGCTTGGCATCGGCACACGCGCCGAGCTGGTCGCGCATATGTTGCGTTAGCGACCGGACTGCCCGGCGTATCGAAAGCACTCCGGGGGCCTAGCGCTTTCGCGCGCTCAAATTGGACATTTTGACCCTCGAACGGCACTACCGCCACGAGGCGCCTTCTCGCAAAATTGGATTATTTCCACCGATACTTGCGGGATGGGAGCCCAAGATGCTTGATCGCCGTTCGTTACTTGTTGCCGGAGCGTCCTCGCTGGCAGGCATCATGCTGCCTCGCGTGCCAGGAAGCGAAAATGCCTTCCTGCTGCCGTTCGCGCCCACCGCGGCATATGCCGACGAAGAAGACCCCTTCAAGGTCCTGGTGCTCTCGCGCACCATGTTCGGTGTGGTCGTGGTCGACGTCGCCAACAAGAATACGCCCATCACGGGTGCCCAGGTCACGCTCACATCGCGCTATGCCGCAGGCAAGCAGCTCACCGCCACGACCGATGACGAAGGCACGGCCATCTTTGAGGTCGCGCCGCTTTCGGAAGGCTACGTGGACGAGGCAACGCTTCTCGACGCGTACGACTTTAACGGCGGCATCTCCATTAGCATGGCGGGCTACCGTGATGTCGAGATTCCCCTTGCACGTATCCAGGGCGGCACCGCCATAACCGCGCCCACGCGTCCGCTTTCCGACGGCGAGCCGTACTTCCGCCAGCTCACATTCGACGAATGGGACATCCAGTACGCCGACGCCACGTTTATGGCAATGCCAGCGGACGCAGCAGCAAACGACCAGCCCGATACGCACGCCTTTACCGTGCAGGCACATCTGCCACAGGGTGGACAGGCAACGCTGCACATCAACAAGGTAATGCCCGCCACGGACAGCTCGCCCGAAACCGTCACGCAGATTGGCCAAGTCAAGGCCAGTGCATCGGGTTCGGACAATCTGGCAACGTTCACACTCGAAGACAAGTTTCTCGACGCGGCATCGGTCCTTCTGGAAGAAGGATGCAAGCTGCGCTTTGTCCTCGACTATCAGGGCAAAACCTACACGCTCTCCTCCCCCATGGTCGTTGTCACCGCGCCGGCGGCAAAGGCGGAATCGGGCTCGACCACTATCGTCCCCACCACCATGGACCAAGAGGTCACTCCGTTTGATTTCCCAGCGGCGTTTCCCGGCATCGGCGGCAACAAGTTCACCTGCTGGATGCCCTCGTTCCCCATTTTGTTCGATTTCTCTTTTGCCGGGTACGTGCTGTTTGGCGGAGGATACAAACCGGTCGGCTACATGAACGATTCAGGCAATCCGGATCCGGAGTACTGGAAGAAATCGCCGCGCGAGTCGGGCGCCAAGCAGGCAAACCGCTACCTCGACGAAATGGAGGGGAAGTGGAATCAATATAAGAGTATGAGTGCCGGTTCGGGTACCGATCCAAGAAACACCAAGCTCCTTCGCCACCATTGCACGCTGCTGTTCACGATGGATATCGCCACACAGCTGTACGGCTCGCTCGCCTACGATTGGGTGGGCAAAACCTGGGGTAACAACAACGACCCCGCATACGGCAATATCAAGGCCCTCTTCCAGATAAGAACCGACCTCAATTGGACCGAGCAGTTTACCCTAGGACCGGTGCCGTTTTTCCTAAACGTCAACCCCTGGGTGCTGGCGAAGCTGGCGCTCGCCGTGGGTGCCCACACGCACGGCAGCGGCGCGGCGTTTTTTAAAAACATTTCGCTCGACTATTCAAACACCTCGGGCTCGTTCACCATCCAGATCGGGCTTGCCGTCACCTTTGGCGCCGGTGTTGCAGGCGTCGCTTCGTCTGCCGTGCGCGGCGCTGCATCCCTCACACTGTTCATTGGGTACGAGAAGGCAGATGGACACCAGCTTCCGCGACTGCGCGTGGGTGCGGACGTCGATGTCGATGTGATACTCCAGTTCGTAATGTTCAAGTGGACCACCAAGGCTTGGTCGGGGTCGTGGCCCACACTCCTCGATTCGTGGAATATGTCGGTGAACAATGGCGACCAGTATGTGCTCCATCGCTCTGAGCTCGCATTGGGTGGAGATACGCCTTACACGCTGGATGCCTGCTTCGGCACGCCCGGCAACATCGAGGCGGGCGGCGTGCCGCAATTTATCGCATCGGCCACCATCGTCACCAACGCCGAGCTACTCGCACGTGCCGAGGTTAAGGCCACCGCCGTAAACGTCGCGCCTGTCGTGCGCGATTGGGATCAAGCGGTCACGCGCATTGAGCTCGAGGCGGATGCAGAAAGCGACGACACGGGACAGATCGAGCATTTCGTCCATGCACTGATAGGGAACGACGAAAACGCCGCGCCGATGTATGAGTACACCTATATCGGGCAGGCGACGAACGCTGTTGCGGACCCCAACGCCAATTCTGCTGGTGTATCGGAGGACGAGCGTGGCGGCATCAAGCCCTCGAGCGACAACGTGCTGTTTACCGGCGCGCTCAGCGAAGCTCACATGAAGCTGGCGATTATCGCCGGCGTAGAATGCCTGTTCCGTATCGCCTCGGTGCGCTACGGCGACAATGGCCGCTCGCGCCTAGTGGTGCACACAAAGGCAAACGGCACGTGGTCTGCCCCCATGCCCGTGGACTTCCCCCTTGGCTTTGGCGAGGGCGACGTGGAGCGCGACGGCATATTCGATTACGACTTCGACGTAGTGGAATATACGGACGGAAGAGAAAACCAGGACGCCTACGTGTTGCTGGTCTCGGGCGAGCGACGCGACGGCGACAACACCCTTTTCGATACGGCAAGCACAGCCGGCATACTGTCCGTTGTGCGCCTGCGCATAAGCAACGACGGAGTTCGCGTGATGTCTCATACGTCGTGGCGCAGCATCTCGCGCGGCCGCCTTCAGGAGGATGGCCACCATTGTCTGCAGTGTCCACGCATCACGGTGGGCAAGACGCTGGTCGACGGGCGCCTGTCGGGCGCTTACCTCCACCGCCGCGGAACCACCGCAGAAAAGGCGCTGGGCAATGAGGCAGAGGTTGCGCTGGAGTGCTTCACCCTGTGGTCGGACGTTTCGGGCGACAGCCTCACGTTCCGTCAGGTCCTCCGCTTTCCGCAAGCGCCATCGAGCATCGAGCTGGGCGTACCCGAGAATATCAACGGCAAAATGGTGGTGCCCGTTGCATACGAAACTGCAAACGGTAGTGGCTGCGCATCGTATGCCGTGATCGGCCAGTCCATCGCGGGTTGGGGCGTTATGCCACCAGATGCCACAGTACCCCACGCGGTGCCGTGGCCACAACATTCGGGCTTTTTGGCAACCGTCAACGAGCAACTGCAGCATATTACTTGGGCGCGAGGCGCATCGGCATTTGCAACGCAGCCCGTGGGCGCCGCAGGCTGTGGCCCGGCATCGTTTAGCGTAAGCAACAACGGCAGGTGCGTGCTCTATGTAGAGAACACCGATGGCAAGGTGGGACAAACCTACGACGAAGAAGGCAACCCGGTAGCAGTGATGGGCAAGCACTTCCGCATCTTCGCCAGCACCTTGGCAGGCGATCTGTTCACGGAGCCGTTCGTGATGTGCGAGCTGGACCATCCCGCCGATCAGATAACGACTTTTTTGACGTCGGGAGGCATGCTCTCCGCGCTCGCCACGCACATTGTGAGCGCGGAGAAGAGCGAGGCAAATCTGCACGGCATCGAAGTTCCCTTGGTGGCGTGTGCCACCCCGACGGGCGCGGTCGCTACCTCGGGCGCGGTGGTGCCCGGAGCAGCAGGCGAATCCTTCATGGTCACGGTGCGAAACGACGGCAACACCTTGCTGACCGCCGGCACGATCGATCTGTACCGAGAGGGCTCCAGCCAGCCGTTCTCCAGCGCATCCATCGGATTCGGAGTGAACGCACGCATGGTTTCGATCTACGATCCAGAGCTTGCCGAGGACGCTTCGGCCAACGACATGGCACACGTGAAGTACGCGCTCGAGACGCTGGGCGCACGTTTTGCAATGCACCCGCTGGTAGCCGACATCGGCAACGCCGTGCTGGCACCGGGTTGCACGGCACAGTTTCGCATGAGCTTCGCCATCCCCGAGAGTTGGAGCGACGAAGCTGGCAAACGCGTAACGCTGTATGCGAAGGCGCGTAATCTGGTGGCGCTCGATCCCGCAACGCTCGAGGAAATTCGACCGGGTGCAAACTCGGCGCTGGGTGCCGTGCTGCACGAGCTTCATGTGCCCGACGCGGCATGCGAGCGCTCAGAAGTTCAGGTCGGCGTATGCGGCAGCGCGGATACGACAGGACTTCACGACGCCCCGATGACAGCAGACGGCGATGGTGGCTCGAGTGGCGGCGGTGCTGACAAGGGCGGCGACTCCGGCGGAAGCAGCTCCGGCAGCGGCAAGGACCACGGCAATAACAAGCGCTCCGGAAAAGCGGGCGCGCTTGCGGGCACGGGCGATGTCAACGCTCCCCTTACGGCAGCCGCCGCAGCACTCGCCGCGGCAGGCGCCGGCCTCGTCGCCTACAGCGCCCGCCGCACGGCGCTCGAAAAAGACACCGCCAATGAGGCCAATTTGGATAAGCCTCGCTAGCTCCTAGTTACTTTCGTGAGAGACGCCGACTCGGCTCATCGAACATGAAAATGGGCTGGTTCTGGATACCCAGAGCCAGCCCATTACGCATTAGATATCATCAGGGGAGTCGAGTTCTGCCTCGAGCTTGGCACGGCGTCTTTTCGCCGTGAAAAACGTTGCGCACAGAGCGGCGAATGTGGCTATGAAAATCGTCGCGCCGCAGAACACGCCCGTGGCCAGGTTCGCCAACCAAAAGACGCTTTCGAGCGGTACGATCTGCGCCTCAGCGATACAGCGCATTGCGGCAATAACAAGCGCGAACGCGGCGCCGCTAAGACCGCTGACAAGCAGGAAATATCCAACAGGAAGATGCTCGGTTTGCCCAAAACGATTGGTATCGACATAGCCCTTCCGCGTTTGCAGTCCTGCGCAAATCAACATCACGAGAACGAGCCACAAATACATGGCTGCCTCGAACGGCGTTGCAAAGCCATGCGGCATTTCACTGGCGTCGCTGTGAACCCACGCAACCTGTCGAGCTATAAACTGGTAGAAAAAGATCATTAACATGCCAAACGAAAGCAGCACGAAACCAATCTTGTAGATCTTCGCGCTCTCAGCCTCCAGGCGCTCATCCTTTGGGCCGGCATATTCACGCCACTTTTGCACGAGTTTTAAATCTTCAAATTTCATAGCGAACTCCTAAAGAGCGTTAGGGTCGACGTCGATCTCGTCTTCCCAAAACAGATCGTTCAACGTAACGCGTAGCGCTTTGCAGATCGCCACACATAAATTGAGCGTGGGGTTGTAGCCGCCCGCCTCGATCAGGCCGATGGTCTGGCGCGTAACGCCCACGGCCTCGGCCAAGTCAGCTTGCGAAAGGCCAACCGCCGCGCGCGCCGCCTTCATGCGTAGGTTCTTTTTGCCCGGCATGGAGTTCCTTTCGTAGTAATGGACAGATATCCGTTGCAACATGACGGAAATATATTGCATCCATCAGAAGATGTCTACTATATCTGTCATTACGGAAACCATATCCGTCGTCGCCATGCGGACATTACAACTTCGGTTCACTATTCAAACTTACTCGGACAGAGCCGACTCGGTCTTGTCCGAGTAAACGCCGTTACATCTAATTCCGAACGATTGTTCGATGGATTTCGTGTTGGTTGGAATCGCCCAAGGGCTGGGCTATGCTAACTTTACTATCTATATGACTTAAACGCAGCAAGGGAACACCGAGAGAGCGAGTATGGCAAAAAACACCGCAAACTATGGTAACGACAGTATCCGCCAGCTCAAGGACGAGGAGCGCGTACGCCTGCGCCCTGCCGTCATCTTTGGCTCGGACGGGCTCGACGGCTGCGCGCATGCCGCCTTCGAGATCCTGTCCAACGCCGTTGACGAGGCGCGCCAGGGCTACGGCAAGCTCATCACCCTTACCGCCTTTCGCGATGGCTCTATCCAGGTAGAGGACAATGGCCGTGGCTGCCCGCTCGACTGGAACCCTTCCGAGAAGCGCTTTAACTGGGAGCTCGTCTTCTGCGAGCTCTACGCCGGCGGCAAGTATAACAACAACCAGGGCGGCGACTACGACTTCTCGCTCGGCACCAACGGCCTGGGCTCCTGCGCGACCCAGTACGCTTCCGAGTACATGGACGTCACCGTCTGGCGTGACGGTAACAAGTACTCCTTACACTTTAAGAAGGGCAAGGTCGTCGGCGCCAAGAAGAAGGCACTCGAGATTGAGCCTAGCGACGAGAACCGCACCGGCACCACTATCAAGTGGCGCCCCGATCTTGAGGTCTTTACCTCGATCAGCATTCCCCACGATTGGTATCGCGAGACCATGCGCCGCCAGGCCGTGGTCAACGCCAACGTGACCTTCCGCCTGCGCATCGAAGGCGACGATGGCGAGTTTTCCGAAGAGGACTTTTGCTATCCCAAGGGCATCGAGGACTATGTGCTCGAAAAGGTCGGTGCCGACTACCTCACCGAGCCCTTCTTTATCGAGGCCGACCGTCGCGGTCGCGATCGCGAGGACCTGCCCGATTACAACGTCAAGATTACCGCGTGCATGTGCTTCTCGCGCACCTTCATGATGCAGGAGTACTACCACAACTCATCGTGGCTCGAGAACGGCGGCTCACCCGAGAAGGCGGCCCGTAGTGCTCTGACCAGCGCCATCGATGCTTACATTAAGCAACAGGGCAAGTACAACAAAAACGAGAGCAGCATTAAGTGGCAGGACGTCCAGGACTGTCTGGTGCTGGTGACCAACTGCTTCTCCACCCAGACGTCCTACGAAAACCAGACCAAAAAGGCCATCAATAACCGCTTTATCCAGCAGGCCATGACGGCCTTCTTTAAGGAGCGCCTCTCGACCTACTTGATCGAGAACAAGGACGCCGCCAATAAGATCATGGAGCAGGTGCTCATCAACAAGCGCTCGCGCGAGAACGCCGAGAAGACGCGTCAGAGCATCAAGACCAACCTGCAGCAGAAGACCGACAT
>SKEF01003422.1_pt1 | contig 10952 bp, 6 predicted proteins | sample 4826691 | NCBI WGS metagenome assembly SKEF01 (sample SAMN11008816, study PRJNA524170) | human gut metagenome | biome: Human fecal sample; material: Feces; isolation source: fecal sample from pouch patient p23, p27 | host: Homo sapiens | place: Israel: Tel-Aviv | collected 2016-08-24
ATGGAGAGCTTTGCTTTCAGGGATTGACGCAGGCAGAGGTAGAAGAGCGTATTGCAGACGGACAGGTAAATGCCATTCAGGATTCAAGCAACCGCAGTGTTAAAGATATTGTGATGGGAAACACATTGACGTTTTTCAACTTTATCAATATCGTGCTGCTGGCACTAGTTTTATCTGTTCGCTCCTACAAAAACATGCTGTTCATCTTTATCATCATCGCAAATACGCTGATTGGTATTTTTCAGGAAATCAAGGCAAAGATTACGCTTGATAAATTGAAGATCCTGACAGTAAGTCATGTAGATGTAATACGTGATGGTGTGAAAAAGTCTATAACAGTTTCAGAACTGGTAAAGGATGATGTTATTTTGCTAAAGAGCGGAGGACAGATTCCAGCGGACGGTGTGATTTTGGATGGAGAGGTGGATGTAAATGAATCTCTTTTAACAGGAGAGTCTGACTCAATCCATAAGACGTGCGGCAGCAAGGTGCTGTCAGGAAGCTTTGTGACATCAGGAAAGGCAATGTGTCTTCTGACAGAAGTTGGACATGATTGTTATATGGAAAAGCTTTCGTCAGAGGCAAAGCAGTTTAAACGCTATAAGACAGAACTGCAGAGAAATCTGGATACGATCTTAAAGTTTATCAGTATCATTATTGTGCCGCTTGGCATTATATTATTTGCAAAGCAGTATTGGATCTCAGGCAGCACCTATGAGCAGGCAGCACTTGATACAGTAGCCGCAGTGCTTGGTATGATCCCAGAAGGTCTTGTACTTTTGACTAGTGTGGCGCTGGCACTTGGTGCAGTTCGTCTGGCGAGACGAAGCACGCTTGTTCGTGAGCTGTTTTGTATTGAAACTTTGGCGCGCGTAGATACGCTTTGTCTTGATAAGACGGGAACAATCACAGAAGGTCATCTCTGCGTGCAGGGTGAGGAATCAGTAAAGGAAGACGTTGATTTAGAGCAGCTGATGGGCAGAATGGTTTCAGCACTTGGCGATGAAAATGAGACATTTCAGGCGCTTCGTCAGCATTATAAGAGAAACCAGTCAACAAACACAAAGCTTGTGCTTCCATTTTCGTCAGAGCGCAAGTTCAGCGGTGTTGTGTTTGAGGGAGAAGGAACGTACCTTATGGGTGCATACCAGTTTATTTTCCCGCAGGCAGATCCGGCAGTGCTTGAAAAGATTGCAGAATATGCAAGTCAGGGTCTTCGTGTGCTGACAGTTGCGCACAGTCCAAATGAGATGACAGACTATACGTTAGCAGAGGACTTTGAGATTGTTGGTTTCGTCTTCATGACAGATGTTGTTCGTAAGAATGCACCTGACATTTTGGGGTATTTTGAGGAGCAGGGTGTTGACTTAAAGGTAATCTCAGGTGATGATCCTGTAACGGTAGCGGCAATTGCAGCACGCGCCGGATTAAAGGATGCCGACAAATATATAGATGCGACAACGATCCATACTGATGAGGAAATGGAGGATGCCATCTTAAAATATTCAGTTTTTGGACGTGTTACTCCAAAGCAAAAGCAGCAGATGGTAAGGCTTCTAAAGCAAAATGGCCGTACAGTGGCTATGACTGGTGATGGTGTAAACGATGTGCTTGCACTCAAGGATGCTGATGTTAGTATTGCGATGGCATCAGGAAGTGAGGCAGCAAAAAATACAGCTAATCTGGTATTGTTAAATTCAGACTTTGCATCACTGCCACATATTGTAAATGAAGGACGACGTGTCATCAACAATATCAAGGCAGCAGCTTCAATGTTCTTAATTAAGACAGGATTTTCTGTTTTGACAGCACTTTTGACAATCATTGTTGGACAGAATTATCCGTTCCAGCCGATTCAGCTGTCAGTCATCAACGGATGTGCAGTTGCAATTCCAACGATGCTTTTGCAGCTAGAACCAAGCTTTCAGAAGGTCAACAAGCATTTCTTCAGAGAGGTGCTTCGAATGTCAATGCCGGCGGCCATTACTATTACAGCAATGATTACTATTATAAACAATATTGGCCATTCAATTGGAACACCGCGTGAGATGCTTTCAACTGTATGTGTACTGGCAACGGGATGGGTTTATCTGATCACACTTCGTCAGGTATATTCGCCAATGACAGGATACCGCAAATTTGTTATTTACCTTATGCAGACAGCTTACCTTGTAGCAATGGTAATTGGTCAGCGTATTATGGAACTAGTTGGATTAAACTTTACATGCGTTATAGTCACATTGGCAGCAGTAAACTTCGCACCAATGATTATTGATCTTGCAACAAAGGGTTATGATAAGTTTTTCTATTGGTACGATCATCGCCATGATGTCAAGCCGCCAAAGCCGATAAAGGTAAAGACAAGACGATTTAGAGGTGTATAAGAAAAAAACATTATAAAAAAAAGTGCAGCAATTTGCGGTGATATGTACCCCCAATACTGGACACCCAGTATTGGGGGTATTTTTATGAAATATAGTTATGAATACAAGAAAAAGTGTGTGGAATTGTACCGCCAAGGAAAATGGCCAGAAACACCAGAGGGAGTAAATGAAAAACGATTTCATGATACAATTCGGATTTGGGTTCGTACAGAAGATGCTTGTGGTCCAGAAGCATTTCGACATAAAAATCAAAACAAAGTATGGGCAACAGAAGAAAAGTATGAGCTGATTGCTAAAATTTTGGCCGGTGCATCGTGTAAAGAAACGGCAATTTCGGCTGGAATCAGTGACGGTCTCTTGTACCAATGGGTCAGATGTTATAAAATGAAAGGGTATCAGGGATTGGCCGCACAGCAAAAGGACGGCCATCCAAGGAAGAAGAAAATCGTACCAGCAAAACTGACCCCTTCAGAGCGAGAAGAAATGATTCGGCTCAGAGCAGAGAATGAGCGTCTGAGAGCGGAGATTACCGTCGTAAAAAAAGAGATTGCCTTGAGAGAAGAGAGATGCGCAGCGCAACTCAAGGCGAAAAGGCTGCGCTCGTCCAAGAACTCCACAAAGAAGGACACAGACTGAATGATCTGCTGGATGCCATTGGGCTGTCCAGGTCGACATATTATTATGAGCTCGGCAGAACCGACAAAGTCAAAGAACGAAACGCCGATCTATCGTCTGAAATTGTTTCCATTTTCAACGAGAACAGGAAGCGATATGGCGTAAGAAGGGTACATCGGGAGCTTCTGAACCGTGGCTTTCTGGTAAATCATAAGCGTGTCCAGCGAATTATGAATCAGTTTGCACTATGCGGCAAACGCCCCAAGGAAAAGTACCATTCCTACAAAGGCGATGTGGGCAAGGTCGCTGATAACATTATCAATCGGGATTTCAGTACCGAGAAGCCGCTTCAAAAGTGGACAACAGATGTATCGCAATTCAATCTGCCTTGGGGTAAATGCTACATTTCTCCGATTCTTGACATGAATACCAATGAGATTATTTCCTACAATCTCTCTACCAGTCCGAACATGGAACAAATCAAGGATATGCTGAATAAAGCGTTTGAACGATTTCCTTCTGTACAAGGTTTGATTATGCACTCGGATCAGGGCTGGCAGTACCAGCACGCATTTTACCGGAGCGAACTTCAAAAGCATGGAATTATACAATCTATGTCCCGAAAGGGCAACTGCTATGACAACTGCATTATGGAGACTTTCTTTGGCAGGCTGAAAAACGAAATGTTCTATGGATTAGAGAAGGATTATCCCTCCTTTGAATCCTTCTCTAAGGCGATTGCCGAGTATATCGACTATTACAATAACACCAGAATCCAAGCTAAAACAAAATGGATGCCTCCCTCTAAGTTCAGGGAAGCATCCATGATGGAAGCTTAATTATTCAATTTTGACCCGGTGTCCAGAAAACTGGGTACATATCAGATGCCCTGCCTGCTCTTTTTATTTGTAAATATTACTTTAACTTTGACTCTCTGTGGATGATCTCTTCTCTTCCCGGTCCGTTTGATACGAGTGTGATCGGAACCTGAATCTCCTGCTCGATGGTGTCGATATAGTTGCGGCAAGCCTCTGGCAGATCCTCGTAATTGCGGATTCCGCGGATATCGCAGTTCCAGCCTGGCAGTACCTTGTATACCGGCTTTGCCTTCTCAAGCTTCTGAGTGGTTGGGAAATCCTTTGTTACAACGCCGTCGATCTCATAGCCTACGCACATCGGAATCTCCTTTAAGTAGCCTAACGGGTCAAGTACTGTAAGTGCAACGCTTGTTGCTCCCTGCACACGGCAGCCATATCTTGTTGCAACTGTATCAAACCATCCCACACGTCTCGGACGGCCTGTGGTAGCACCAAACTCACCCTTATCACCACCGCGCTTACGAAGCTCATCAGCCTCCTCACCGAAGATCTCGCTGACAAATGCACCTGCGCCTACTGCACTAGAATATGCCTTTGCAACTGTTGTGATCTCATTGATCTCATATGGCGGGATACCTGCGCCGATTGCACCGTATGCTGCTAATGGAGAGGAAGAAGTTACCATCGGGTAGATACCGTGATCTGGATCCTTTAAGGTACCAAGCTGTCCCTCTAACAGAATCTTCTTTCCTTCCTTGATTGCCTGATGCAGGTAAAGTCCTGTATCTGCTACGTAAGGAGCGATCATCTCCTTGTATTCCATAAGTGTATTGAAAATCTCATCTGCATTTAATGGATCCTTGTGGTACAGATGAACAAGCATAACATTCTTTAAGGTGCAGATGCGCTCGCACTTTTCCTTTAACTCGTCCATATCTCCGAACAGCTCGCTTACCTGGAAGCCAATCTTTGCATACTTATCAGAGTAGAACGGAGCGATACCGGAACGTGTGGAACCAAAGGACTTTCCTGCCAGACGCTCTTCCTCGTAGGTATCCAATGCTACATGATATGGCATCAGGATCTGTGCACGATCAGAAACCATAATGTTTGGCTTCGGAACGCCCTGCTCAGTTAAGCTGTTTAACTCCTTTATAAAATACGGAATGTTCAGTGCAACACCATTTCCAATGATATTTACAGTGTGCTGTGAGAACACGCCGGATGGAAGAAGGTGCATTGCAAATCTTCCATAATTGTTGATAATTGTATGTCCAGCGTTGCTTCCGCCCTGGAAACGGATTACAATGTCAGACTCCTGTGCTAACATATCAGTAATTTTACCTTTGCCCTCGTCGCCCCAATTGGCGCCTACAATTGCTCTTGCCATATCAGTTACCTTACCTTTCTTATACGTTAATCTCTGCTGTCATACCAAGGTCTTCCTTGTTCTTAGCAAGGATTGGATTTATTACTTCTGCGAGGAAATCCTCTACCTGCTCCTTAGAACGTCCTGTGTAACGCTCTGGATTCATGCACTGCTGCAGCTGCTCTTTTGTCAGGTGGAATGTATCATCTGCTGCAATCAAATCAAGCAGGTTGTTGTCAAGACCGTTTACCTTGACATTACGTCCAGCCTCCATGGACAGCTGGCGGATCTTCTCATGCAGCTCCTGACGGTCTCCGCCTTCCTTTACTGCATCCATCATGATATTCTCTGTTGCCATAAATGGAAGCTCTGCCATCAGATGCTTGTGAATTACCTTCTCATAAACAACCATTCCGTCTACGATATTCAGGTAAAGATCCAGAATACCGTCAACTGCCAAAAAGCCCTCTGGAATACTGATTCTCTTGTTTGCAGAATCGTCAAGTGTACGCTCAAACCACTGAGTTGAAGCGACAAGCATCGGATTCATAGCATCTGAGATCACATAGTCTGCCAAAGAAGCAATACGCTCACTTCTCATTGGATTTCTCTTATATGCCATTGCAGAAGAACCGATCTGATGCTTCTCAAATGGTTCCTCTACCTCCTTTAAGTGCTGCAGAAGACGCACATCGTTTGTAAACTTATGTGCACTCATTGCAATACCAGCCAGTACATTTAATACACGGCTGTCTACCTTACGGGAGTAGGTCTGTCCAGAAACAGGATATACACCGGCAAAGCCCATCTTATCTGCGATCATCTGATCCAGTTTTCTGATTTTTGCATGGTCACCGTCAAACAGCTCCATGAAGGATGCCTGTGTACCTGTTGTTCCCTTAGAGCCAAGAAGCTTTAAGGAATCGATTACATAGCAGATATCCTCATAATCCTGCACAAGCTCCATCATCCAAAGCGTTGCACGCTTTCCGACTGTGGTTGGCTGTGCCGGCTGGAAATGAGTAAATGCCAGTGTCGGCAGCGCCTTGTAGCGGTCTGCAAACTTTGCCAGCTCAGCAATGACATTGACTAACTTCTTCTTTACAAGCTGCAGTCCCTCACGCATGATGATCATATCAGTGTTGTCACCTACATAGCAACTGGTTGCACCCAGATGGATGATACCCTTTGCCTTTGGACATTGTACACCATATGCATAAACGTGAGACATAACATCGTGACGAACTTCCTTCTCTCTCGCCTTTGCAACATCATAATTGATATCATTCTGATGCTCTTTAAGCTCAGCGATCTGCTCGTCTGTAATATTTAATCCCAACTCCTTCTCGCTCTCTGCAAGTGCGATCCACAGCTTTCTCCATGTGGTAAACTTCTTATCCTGTGAAAAAATATATTGCATTTCCTTGCTGGCATAGCGCTCGGAAAGTGGGCTTGTATAACGATCTGTTGCCATAGTAAACCAACCTTTCTTCTATATCTTTTTACTTTTGATAGTCACCGCGGATGTCCTCTGTTGGCGGATCCAGCGGATATTTGCCATTGAAGCATCCAGTACAAATGCCAAGTCCCTTTGACATTTCATACAGACATTCCTCGTCTAAATATGCGAGGGAATCAGCTCCGATAATCTTACAGATTTCATCTACACTTCTGTTGTGAGCAATCAGCTGATCCTCAGATGGAATATCAGTTCCAAAGTAACACGGATGCAAGAACGGCGGTGAGGAGATTCTTACATGAACTTCCTTTGCACCTGCCTCACGAAGCATACCTACAATACGGTCACTTGTGGTTCCACGCACGATTGAGTCATCAATCATGATGACACGCTTTCCCTTTACAGCCTCTGTAAGTACGTTCAGCTTAATGCGAACACTTGACTCGCGGCTGCTTTGCTTTGGCTTGATAAAGGTTCTGCCGACATAGCTGTTCTTTACAAATGCCATGCCATACGGAATGCCGCTCTCCATCGCATAACCCATAGCTGCGACATTACCAGACTCCGGAACACCGACAACAAGATCAGCATTAACTGGGTGATGCTTTGCAAGAGAACGTCCTGCAATCAGACGGCTCTCATATACACTTACGCCATCAATATAGGCATCTGGTCTGGCAAAATAAATATATTCAAAAATACATCTTGCATGCTGCTCCTTTGGGATACACATGCTTCGGTTTGATTCAATTCCTTTTTGTGTGATGGTGACGATCTCGCCCGGCTCTACGTCACGGACAAATTCAGCACCGATAGTGTCAAGTGCACAGCTTTCTGATGCCAGTATATAGGCATTGCCACGCTTTCCGATACACAGCGGTCTAAAGCCATATGGATCTCTTGCTCCAATGAGCTTTCTCGGACTCATGACAACAAGTGAATACGCTCCCTTGATTTTTTTCATCGCCTCTGCGACAGCTGCCTGTACGGTCGGCTGTTCAACTCTGGCTCTTGCAATCATGTACGCGATAATCTCAGAATCGATTGTCGTCTGAAAGATTGCACCTGTTCTTGCAAGCTCCTGACGCAGCTGCGGCGTATTGATCAGGTTGCCATTATGTGCCAGGCCTAGTGTTCCTTTGATGTAGTTTAATACAAGCGGCTGTGCATTCTCTCTCGTAGAACTACCTGCCGTCGAGTATCTGGTGTGGCCTACACCGATGTTTCCTTTCATTGACTCTAAGTCTTCCGGGGTAAACACCTCGTTGCACAGACCCATTCCTTTATGACTCAGTACTAGTCCTTTGGGACCGCTAGTGTCGCTTACCGCGATACCGCAACTCTCCTGACCTCTGTGCTGCAGAGCAAAAAGACCATAATAAATAGTCGACGCTACGTCATTGCCATCCATGTCGTAAATGCCGAACACGCCGCATTCTTCATGAAGATGGTCATCTACTTCGTATTGCTGATGTATCATTTGTCTTTTCCTTCCTGTTGTTGTGACATTCTCACACAGACGAAGCCCTTTTACCATTTGCTTCGCCAGCCTAGGTTTCATGGTGCCTTTACGCTTCTTGCATTCTTTTCTGCCAAACGCACACGAACAAATCTACCGCATGGACACCACCCCTAATTATATATGACCGCCTGTCGAAAATCAAGATGAAATTAGCCAAATTTCATGTTTTGCTTAGTACCCGAATGTGCCCTCTAGTGATTCATCCTTTTCAATCCAGTCTGCTACCTTTACGACTCGGTAATTATCTTTATCATCACGCACATATACAGTCTCGATTCCTGCATTTATGATCATTCGCTTACACATGGAGCAGCTGTTGGAATTTTTTACATATTCACCTGTATCTGCTTCTACTCCTGTCAAATATAAAGAGCTTCCGATCATCTGATCTCTTGATGCACTGATTATGGCATTTGCCTCAGCGTGAACGCTTCTGCACAATTCATAGCGCTCACCCCTTGGAATCTGAAGTTTCTGTCGGATACAAAACCCTAAATCAGTACAGTTTTTGCGTCCTCGCGGGGAACCAACATAGCCAGTAGATACCACCTCATCATTTTTTACGATAACAGCACCGTAGCGGCGTCTAAGGCAGGTTCCTCGTTGAGATACGATCTCTGCCAGATCCAGATAGTAATTGACTTTATCACGTCTCATGCAATATTACCTTCTTTCCCAGTTAACGTTAACTGTTAATGTCTTCGTTTCTTACGGTTATAATACACGAAAATAAGACCGCCTGTCAACTCTGACAGACGGCCTTGAATTTTAACTATTTATACAAGACGACGATATCCGATCGGCTGCTTGTTATAGAATACATTATCTACTACGATACCTCTCTCTGCACTTGCTGCATGAACCATCATTCCTCCGCCGATATAGATTGCTACATGGCCTGAGAAGCAGATAAGATCACCTGGCTGCAGCTGCTCGTATGATACAGCCTGTCCATAGTTGATCTGTTCGCCGGAATAGTGCGGAAGGCTGATACCGAATGCTGCGTATACGTTCATGGTAAATCCAGAACAGTCAACACCGCCTCCTGGTGTCAGGTTTGTACCGCCCCATACATAATTACACTGTCCTACCCACTGCATTGCATAGTCTACGATAGACTGTCCATTACCGCTTGGAGCTGGTGCTGGTGGGTGCCGGTGCTGCCGGCTGAGTCTCCGGTGCCGCTGGCTGAGTCTCTGGGGCTGGCGCTGGAGCTGCCGGCTGTGTCTCTGGTGCCGCTGGCTGTGTCTCCGGGGCTGGTGCTGGAGCTGCCGGCTGTGTCTCTGGTGCTGCTGGCTGAGTTTCCGGTGCTGCCGGCTGAGTTGCCTGAGTCGGTGCCGGGTTTGCATATACTTCAAGGTTGGAGCTAAAATCACCATAATACATGGTTACAACATTGTAGCCCTCCTGCTTTAAGGTCATACCTACCTGTGGTGAATACCATCCGTCGTAAATATCCTTTACAGTTCCATCGCTGTAGCTTACTCTTACAAACAATTCTGCGGTGTAGACAACATCACCCACATACTTTGTACCGCCCTGATAGCAAGCCTCAATGCCTGTTACAGATGCTGCAGTCGGAACTTCTACACTTATGGTTTCATCAGATGCTGAGCTGCTTGGTGCTGTTGTCTCAGCTGTATTACTTGTTGTATTTCCCTCAGAAGATGCATCTGTTGATGGCTGTGTCTGAGTTTCCTGTACAGATTCTGCTGCTGAGGATTCTGCCGCTGCCTCGCTTGATGCTACTGATTCTGCAACCTGGGTAAAGTAGCCGGAATCTGATGCTAACTTATATGCTGCATCTGCAAGTGCAAGTGCGCTTTCCTGCTCCTGCTTAGATGTTGCTGCCAGATCTTCTAATCCAGAATCTGCTGCAAATTCGCTGTAGTAACCAAGAAGCTCTGCTGCATAAACGATAGCTGCATATGCACGATAGTAGCCTTCGCCTGTTCCCTCTGCCATTGCCTGCTCGTATACGTTTCTGGAGTAGTTGATATCGATCATGAAGTTCTCCAGCTCCTGAGATACAAATTCATTGTCTACCTTCTGAGCCTGAGCGAACTGAGTCTTAATGGTGATGCCGGACTTTGAAACATATCCAACCTCATCATTTGCAATATGTATCTTTACGAAATCACCCTGATCCTCGATGATTGCGTACTCTTCATCCTTGTATACAGTTCCAACAACATTTGCGCTGTCAGATGCACTGTCGCGAACATTTAACTGATCTGCTGTAACAACTGCATAGCGATTCTGGATATTGTCCTCAGCAGTCTTTGCTGCTGTGCCAACTAATACGTAGGCTGCGCTTACATAACCTTCTACATCGCCGCAAGTGATACGATACCAGCTGCCTTCGCTGTTGTTTACGGAACTTTTGATGTTAACCTGGCAGTTACTGAAAAGTCTTCCGACTGTTACACTGCCTGTGGATGGCTGTTCACGCACGTTTAAGTAACCTGCTGCGCTTACCAGTCCTACATTAGAAGCATCTGAAGTGACAGCAACAGTAGCGGCCATAACGGTTTTTGGCTCTTCGGTTTCTGTCTCACTCTCAGCCTCAGATGTTGCCTGAGCCTTAGGAACAAGATAATCTAAGATTGCCTCATCCGGAGTTTCCTCTCCTGCGTAGTAGTTATTCAATGTAACAGCCATGCCTGCGATTGCGCTCTCACCCTCAAGCTCACCTGCGGATGCCGGAACAAAAAATGTACCAGACAGCATAGACGCTGCTAATATTGATGTAACAAATCTGTTTCCTTTGATCTTCATATATACC
>SKEF01000970.1_pt1 | contig 10946 bp, 8 predicted proteins | sample 4826691 | NCBI WGS metagenome assembly SKEF01 (sample SAMN11008816, study PRJNA524170) | human gut metagenome | biome: Human fecal sample; material: Feces; isolation source: fecal sample from pouch patient p23, p27 | host: Homo sapiens | place: Israel: Tel-Aviv | collected 2016-08-24
CCATTGTGTTACATTTCCATCCATATCACAGCATCCGATTACAGTGATCGCTGAGATATCAGCACTCAATCCAGTTGTTTCTATATCAAAAAATAAAGATTGTTGTATGTTATGTTCCATAAAAATCCTTTCTGTGAACAAGAGTCATATCCACAGATTTATTATATCGGCTTTTGATCGGATTTGCAATGAATGGAAAACCAGAGTATGACACTCCATCATATGATCATTTAAGATAAGAACATATGTACGGATTATTTGTGAATTCTGATCCAATAGACTGGACTGTTAAGACATGATAAGGTATAATACGAAACGAATGGAAAAAGACAGAATAAGGAGAAACCAAATTGATTTCATATATAAAAGGAATACTAGAAGATATGTCACCAGGGATGGTGGTTGTGGACAATCATGGGATTGGGTACCAGATGATGGTTCCGATGAGAGGAGAATCTTTTCCTAAAATCGGACAAGAAATCAAGATCTATACCCATATGCATGTAAGAGAAGATGATGTCAGTTTATTTGGCTTTTTATCAAAAGAAGAAAAAGAAGCATTTGAACTTCTGATCGGAGTCAATGGGATCGGACCGAAGGTAGGATTGTCTGTATTATCAACGCTGTCCGTTTATGAACTTAAGATGGCAGTGATCAGTGAAGACGTCAAGACAATTTCTAAGACCCCGGGACTTGGACCTAAGGGAGCAAAGAAATTGATCTTAGAATTAAAAGATAAGTTAAGCTTTGAGGAATTAGAAGAAGATGGTGTGGGAGCAGAGATCTTTGATACATCTGCAGACAGCAGTGATTCTGTGATGATCACGATCGAAGGATTAGTAAGTCTTGGATATTCAAAAAGTGAAGCAGCGATCGCAGTTAACAAGGTAGAAGATGCGAAAGATCTCACCCCAGAAGAACTTCTTAAAAAAGCATTGAAGAATATTATGATATAGATAGAGGGTAATTATGCAAAACAGAATGATTTCCACAGAACTTGTGGAAGAAGATATCAAAATTGAAAATCATCTGCGCCCACAAATGTTAAGTGATTACATTGGACAGGAAAAAGTCAAAGAGAATTTAAAGATTTTTATTGAGGCAGCCAAAAGTCGAGGAGAATCTTTAGATCATGTACTGTTTTACGGCCCCCCGGGATTAGGAAAGACAACACTTGCAGGGATCGTAGCAAATGAAATGGGTGTACATTTGAAAGTAACAAGTGGACCAGCGATCGAGAAACCAGGAGAAATCGCGGCAATTCTTAATAATCTGCAGGAAGGAGATGTCTTATTTATTGATGAGATTCACCGTTTAAATCGACAGGTAGAAGAAGTTCTGTATCCAGCAATGGAAGACTATGCCATTGATATATTAGTAGGAAAAGGACAGGCTGCGAGATCAATCCGGCTGGAACTGCCAAGATTTACATTAGTCGGGGCAACGACAAGAGCTGGAATGTTAACAGCACCGTTAAGAGATCGATTTGGAGTTGTAAACCGCTTGAATTTCTATAACAGTGAAGAGTTACAGACGATCATTGAACGGTCTGCAGAAGTCTTAGAGATTGGGATCGATCCAGAGGGTGCATTAGAGATTGCAAGAAGATCCAGAGGGACACCAAGACTTGCCAATCGTTTATTGAAACGTGTGCGAGATTTTGCACAGGTAAAATACGATGGACAGATCACATTAGAGATTGCAAGAGATGCACTGAATCATTTAGAAGTTGATACGATCGGGCTGGATCAGACAGATAGAAATTTATTAAAGACGATGATGGAGACATTTGAAGGAAGACCAGTCGGACTTGATACATTAGCAGCAGCGATCGGAGAAGATTCAGGAACGATCGAAGATGTGTATGAGCCATATCTGATCCAGAACGGATTGATTCAGAGAACACCAAGAGGAAGAGTTGTAACAAGAAGTGCATATGAGCATTTTCATTTACCAATACCAGAGGATAGATAACAGATGAGAACAAAGAACAGACCAATTGAAGTATTAGCTCCAGCTGGTTCCATGGAATGCCTAAAAGCAGCAATTCTAAATGGAGCGGATGCCGTTTATTTAGGTGGAGAGATGTTTGGAGCCAGAGCTTATGCCGGGAATTTTAATAAGGAAGAACTATTAGAAGCAATCGATTACGTACATTTGTATGGTAAAAAATTATTTCTTACAGTCAATACTCTGATGAAAGAAGAAGAACTTCCATTACTGCCGGGATTTTTAAAACCTTTTTATGAGCAAGGACTGGATGCGGTGATTGTACAGGATTTGGGAGCTGTATCCGTGATCCGAAAACACTTTCCGAAACTTGAGATTCATGCGAGCACCCAGATGACGATCACAGGGGTTCATGGAGCAAGGATCGCAAAGAAAATGGGTGCAAAACGAGTTGTTCCAGCAAGGGAATTATCTTTGGAAGAGATTCAGGAGATTAAGGATGATACAGGACTTGACATGGAATGTTTTGTTCACGGAGCATTATGCTACTGCTATTCAGGACAGTGTTTTATGAGTAGTATGTTAGGTGGAAGAAGTGGAAATCGTGGGCGATGTGCAGGAACATGCCGTCTGCCATTTTATCTTGATGGGACAAAGAATACAAAGAATGCGTATCCATTAAGTTTGAAAGATTTATGTACCATTGAACATTTACCAGAGATTTTAGATCATGGAGTGGATTCCTTAAAGATCGAAGGACGCATGAAAGGTTCAAGATATGTCGGGGAAGTCACAAGAATCTACCGCAAATACGTAGATCTTTATCTTTCAGAAAAACCATATAAAGTAGAATCCGAGGATCTGAAGATCTTGATGGAAGTATTTAACCGTGGGGGATTTACTGGCGGATATTATAAAGAATATCATGGAAAAGATATGATGAGTATGAAACGGCCAGATCATCAGGGGTTATATGTTGGGAAGATCAGCAAACTTATGAAAGGTAAGATTTCTTTTACGGCCCAAGAAGATATCCACAAAGGAGATGCTTTGCAGATCCGTATCAATTCAGAAGAAAAAGTAGAACTTACCAGTCCCTCTGAATTTAAAGCAGGCAGCAAGGTTGTTTTAAATGGACAGAAAATGAAGAAACTTCATGAAGGCATGGAAATCAAAAGAACCTTGAATCATCCGATGATCGAACGGATTGATGAAGGATTAAAGCAGAAAAAGAAAGAAAATCTTAAGGGAAAAATCATAATTCAGAAAGATCAGTGTGCTAAACTCATTCTCAAAGACGGAGAAGATCACGTAGAAGTAATTGGTCCAGTGATCGAAGAAGCGCAGAAAAATGGTGCCATGCCAGCAGATATTGAGAAGCTTCTTAAGAAAACAGGACAGACCCACTATACATTTGAAGAATTAGAAGTTGATCTTGGAGAGAACTTGTTCGTACCAGGTTCTGTGCTCAAGAAACTAAGAAAAGAAGCATTTGCACAGATGGATCAGACAAAGATTTTAAAATACAGAAGAACTTACGAAGATCCAGTCAAAGAAAATGATGTAGCAAGCAGTCAGGAACAGGAAGACAGCAAGATACAGATTGCAGTTTCTATGGAGAACCTTGAGTATCTGGATATTGTAACAGAAGACAGGGAAGTAATGAAGATCTATCTTTCATGGATGGAACTCAAACAGCAGGAGGATCCACAATCTATCCTGAATAAAATAAAGACTGCAGGAAAACAGTGTTATCTGATGCTTCCACAGATTGCAAGAAAACGTCAGATGGAAGAATTAAAGGCAAAGAAAGATCTTATATTTACAAATGAAATTGATGGGCTGCTCGTACGCAATTTAGAAGAATTTTCATGGTTGATCGAAGAAGGATACCAAAAGGAAATGATCGCGGATTACATGTTTTATGGATATAACAAAGAGGCTGTCAAAGAATACCAAAGATTATCAGGTATTCAAATTCGAATGACGTATCCATCGGAATTAAACAAAAAAGAGATGGAACAGTTAGAACTTCTGAATGCGGACCTGTTCCTCTATGGTTATCAGCCATTGATGGTGTCTGCACAATGCGTGAAGAATAATCTTCGAGGATGTGATAAGACTCCATCTTGGCTGACATTAAAGGATCGTTACAATGCAAACTTCTTCGTTCACACAAGTTGTTGTGACTGCATCAATGAGATTTATAATGGAAAACCATTGTGGGTTGGAAATGAAGCAGGAATTCTTAATGATCTTCATCCATCCGTGATCCGTTTTCATATTACAAGAGAAAATGAGGTGCAGGTCAAGGAGATTTTAAATGCAGCGAAATCTATACAGAAAGGGGAAAGAGCTTCTCTTGCCACAGAATATACGACAGGGCATTTAAAGAGGGAAGTTTTATAAAACCATATGATAGACATTATTACTACGATAGCAAAATATCTGATCATCATTATGTGTCTGATCTATACACTGTCATGTTATACAGTATTTCGTCCAAAGAATAGAGATAGAAAGGAAGACCTGTTAGACAATCAGGTCATCTATATGTTTGTATTTTTATTCTTATGTTACACGGTACTGTTTTTGCAGGAATTTGAATTAAAGATCTTGATCTTTTTTGCGGCACAAGTGATCTTTTTCGAGATTTTGATGATTGTATTTCCGAGAATCTATAAAAGATGTTCAAGACCGCTGATCAATAACACCTGTTTTTTGTTAGGAGTTGGGTTTGTGATCTTAACAAGATTATCATTTGATCTGGCAATGAAACAGTTTGCGATCGCGGCAGGAAGTGTGATCGTGACAAGTTTTATTCCATTGATGATGCATAAGATCACGATCTGGAATAAATTTGGATGGCTTTATGCAGTGGCAGGATTTTTACTATTGTCTACAGTATTTGTGTTTGGTATCAACAAGTATGGGGCGTATAACTGGGTCAGCATTGCGGGACTTAAATTTCAGCCTTCTGAATTTGTAAAGATCATCTTTGTGTTCTTTGTTGCAGCACTACTTTCTAAGGCAAAGGAATTTAAAGATCTGGTAAAGATCACAGTGATCGCAGCACTTTATGTATTAGTGCTTGTTGTTGAGAAGGACTTAGGCGGAGCGTTGCTTTATTTTGTGATCTATCTGATGATGCTTTATGTTGCAACCGCAAAAGCAAGTTACTTATTTGGCGGTTTGGCAGCAGGATCTGTGGCTGCTATTATCGCAGATAAGATCTTTACTCATGTACAGATCCGTGTAGCGGTATGGAAAGATCCGTTTTCCATGATCGAAGGAAGAGGACTTCAGGTCTGTCAATCCTTATTTGCTATTGGAACTGGAAGCTGGTTTGGAATGGGGCTTGGAAACGGACGGCCGTTTGATATTCCGGTCAGGGAATCAGACTTTGTCTTTTCTGTGATCTGTGAAGAATTTGGTGTGATCTTTGGAATCTGCCTGATCTTCGTTTTAATGAGCAGTTTTATCCTCTTTATGGATATTTCCACAAGAAGCAGAAAATTGTTTAACAAATTGTTATGCCTTGGATTCGGAGTTTGTTTCTTATTCCAGGTATTCTTAAGTATCGGTGGTGTGACAAAATTCATTCCATCCACTGGAGTTACGATTCCACTCGTAAGTTATGGAGGAACTTCTGTGATCAGTACTTTGATCATTTTTAATATCATACAAGGATTACATATGTTAGCAGATAGCGAGGAAGAAGAATATGAGCATATTAAGGCACAAGAATCAGAAAAACAATATACAAGACAAAACAACCGAAAGAATCAGTAAGATAAAGAAGAAAAAGAAAAAAAGAGCAAATCGCCAGATTCTGCAGATTACTTATATATTTGTTGTATCATTTTTGGCATTGATCGCTTATATTGCACATTTTGTTGCGGTAGATAGTAAAAATGTGATCACGAATGCGCATAACCGGAGATTACAGTCTATGGCAGAGAAAGTAGTACGAGGAAAGATCATCAGTAGTGATGGAAAGGTGCTGGCACAGACACTTACTGAAAATGGATCAGAGATCAGAGATTATCCTTATGGCAGAATGTTTGCACATGTTGTAGGATATAACGATAAAGGAAAGTCAGGACTGGAATCTGTATGTAACTTTGATCTATTAAAATCGGATGCGAACTTGATGACACAGATCACAAGCAGCTTAAAAGGTGAGAAAAGTATAGGGGATAATGTATACACAACATTAAATACCAAAGTTCAGAAAGCAGCATATTATGCCTTGCAGGGACAAAAGGGAGCGGTTGTTGCGATGGATCCAGAGACAGGAAAGATCTACGCAATGGTATCCAAACCAGATTACAGACCAGCTTACGTCAAAGAAAACTGGACAGAATTAAATACAAGCAAGAATTCTTTGTTGTTAAACCGTGCAACACAAGGATTATATCCGCCAGGATCAACATTTAAAGTTGTGACGGCATTAGAATATATGAGAGAACATAAAAACACATATAAGAATTTCAAATACCATTGTACTGGATATACAACGGTTGGAACTTTAAAGATTCATTGTTATGGAGGAGAAGCACATGGAACGGTGAATCTTGAACAGGCAATCGAGAAATCCTGTAACTGTGCGTTTGTGCATATGTCAGAAGAGATCAGCAAAGGAAAACTCGCAAGTCTTGCAGGAGATCTGATGTATAATTCGAAAGTTCCGATCAATCTTCTTGCAAACAGCAGTCGTTTTGTTCTTGATAAGAAATCAGGAACTAATGAGATGGCACACACTTCGATCGGACAAGGTCAGACTTTGATCACACCACTTGAAAATGCGATGGTCATGTCTGCGATCGCCAATGATGGAGTTGTGATGCAGCCATATCTGGTAGAGAATGTCAAAAATATCGACAGTGGAGTGATCAAGGAAACAAAAGCATCAAAACTATCAGAACCTTTAGAGGCATCGGAATGTGAGACATTAAAGAAAATGTTGAGAAAAGTTGTCACAAAGGGAACTGGAACAAGAGCTTATTCTTCACACTATAATGTATATGGAAAGACAGGATCAGCAGAATATAACAGCGCGAAAGATTCCCACGCATGGTTTATCGGATGTGCCGAAAGAGGCGGGAAGAAGATCGTAGTCAGTGTTCTTGTAGAGGGTGGAGACTCTGGAGGACGAGTTGCGGCACCGATCGCAGATAAAGTATTTCATGCATTTTTAGATTGATGTTTTCAAAAGAGTAAAACAGATAGCAGTTGAAATCAGTTCATAATCCATGTATAATATTTGTCAGAGAAAGACACACATACTTAGGCGAATAAGATCGTTTAAGAGACAGGAGGTTGTAACTGGTGACAAAAGCAACGAGCTGTGGTGGTGTCGTAATATTTAGAGGAAAGATTTTGCTGTTATACAAAAGTTATAAGAACCGATATGATGGCTGGGTACTTCCGAAAGGTACTGTTGAGCAAGGAGAGACTCACGAGCAGACAGCACTTCGTGAGGTAAAGGAAGAGACAGACGCGGACGCATCAATTATCAAGTATGTAGGGAAAAGTGAATATTCTTTCTATTCATTTCATGAACAGATCATAAAGAGTGTACACTGGTACTTGATGGAATCCGAGAACTATCACTCAAAACCTCAGAAGGAAGAGTTTTTTGTAGACTCAGGGTATTACAAATTTCACGAGGCTTACCACTTATTGAAATTTCCTAATGAGAAAGAGATCTTAAAACAAGCATATGATGAATATAAAAAGTTGAGATCTGCGAATCGTTGGGGTAAGAAAACAAGATAAATGAAGGAAAATCAGAGATATGATCAGAAGATATTTCTGGTTTTCTTTTTTAAAAAAACATATACTGCCAAGAAATTATGTATAAATCTAAGTATCTGCCACTAAACTATAACAAACAGGTTTGAGGTGGATGCATGCAGAAATGGAAAGTGATACTGCTCGTTGCAGCAATACTCGTTCAAAGCTTTTATTGTCCAGTCATGGCAAGAGAGGCAAGATTTTTAGAAACAGCAGCACCAGTACTTGATCTTTCAGCAAAATCAGCAGTAGTTATGGAACAGGAAAGCAAGGAAATCTTATTTGCGAAAGATAAGGATAAAGAACTTGCACCAGCCAGTGTAACGAAAATAATGTCCTTGCTGCTTATTTTTGAAGACTTAAAGCAAGGTAAGATCAAGCTTACAGATACGGTTACAGTCAGTGAACATGCAGCATCTATGGGCGGCTCTCAGGTGTTTTTAGAAACAGGAGAGAAGCAGCAGGTACAAACATTGATCAAATGTGTTGTGATCTCAAGTGCGAATGATGCAGTTGTTGCATTGGCAGAGCATGTCTGCGGAAGTGAGGAAGCGTTCGTATCAAGGATGAACAAAAAAGCCAGAGAGCTTGGAATGAAACATACGACATTTCAAAATGCCTGCGGGCTTGATGCAAAAGGACATGTGACAAGTGCATATGATATTGCGTTGATGACGAGAGAACTTGCACAAAGATATCCAGAAGTTTTTAAATATACAAAGATCTGGATGGATACGATCATACATAAAACAAAAAAAGGTGAGAAAGAATTTGGTTTAAGTAACACAAACAAACTGATCCGCCACTACAATGGATGTACAGGAATGAAGACTGGAAGTACAGGGAAAGCAGGATTTTGTCTAAGTGCAACTGCAACAAGAAATAAGATTCATATGATTGCGGTAGTGATGGGGTGTGAAAGCTCTAAAGCAAGGATCAAAGATGCAAGAACTCTTTTGGACTATGGATTTTCAAATTGCCAGCGGATACACAGCGAAACTACAAGAAAAGAAATCGGAAGGATTCCAGTACAAAAGGGTCAGAGATCAGAAGTATCTTGCCAGGAAAAGGTGACTGCTGATCTGATCGATATTAAAACACAGAAGGGAAAGATCGTGAAAAAGATCAAGATAGATTCTGTGAAAGCACCAGTGAAGAAAGGACAGAAGATTGGTGAGATTCAATATAGCAAAGGTAATATTATGATCCATAAAGAAAAGATCCTGGCACAAGAAACAATAAATAAAGCAGATTTTTTGACACAGATTAAAAAAATTTCCACTCAATATTTCTTGATTTTAAGCCATTTTTTGTAATAAGTCCACAAAATTTCTTCACGATGGAAAATGAAAGAATTAAATTTTTCCTTGACGCTCTATATAATGAACTCATGAAGCAAAGAAACACAGATTCAAAGGAGGATTATAATGAGCGAATCTTGGTTAAATCTTGAAGGAAAAACAGTCATCGTAACTGGTGGAGCATCTGGAATCGGAAAAGCAGTTGCACAGGGATTCTTAAATGCAGGATCTAACGTAGTCATTTCTGATATGGCACCTGAAGCACCAGAGATGGACGAAGCAGCAGGAAAATTACTGTATGTGAAAACAGATGTTACAAAAGTAGCAGATGTTGAAGCAATGGTAGAAAAAGCCAAAGAAACATTCGGAACGATCGACGTATTAGTAAACAATGCCGGAATCAACATCCCTCGTTTGTTAGTAGATCCAAAAGATCCAAAAGGACAGTATGAATTAGATGAAGCAGTATGGGATAAAGTTTGTAACGTAAACTTAAAAGGTGTATTCTTCTGTGCGCAGGCCGTTGGACGTGTGCTTGTTGAAAAAGGTGAAGGAGTTATCATTAACATGTCTTCTGAAAGTGGTCTGGAAGGATCTGAAGGACAGAGCGTTTACGCAGCAACAAAGAACGCTGTAAACTCTTTGACAAGATCTTGGGCAAAAGAACTTGGAAAACAGGGAGTCAGAGTTGTCGGAGTAGCACCTGGAATCATGGAAGCTACAGGACTTCGTACAATTGCTTATGAATCAGCATTAGCATATACAAGAGGAATCACAGTAGATGACTTAAGAGCTGGATATTCTAAAACATCTACAATTCCACTAGGAAGATCTGGTAAATTATCAGAAGTTGCAGATATGTGTGTATATCTTGCAAGTCAGAGAGCTTCTTATGTTCATGGAGTTACAGTGAACGTAGCAGGAGGAAAAACAAGAGGTTAAAAACAATTAACCTGTATCAATAGAAAAGAGGATCAATATGAAACAGCTTTTTAACAATGAAAACAGAATCGCAGTTATTTTAAAGAATATCGAAATGCAATCTGTTTGCAGTGTAGAAAGCCTCGCGGCAAAGCTTGATGTGTCGCAAAAAACGATCCGCAATGACATTAAGGAATTGAATTGCCTGCTTGGAGGATACGCATGTATCAGCAATAACAAAGGAACATGTAAACTGATCGTGTTTGCACCGAAAGGTTTTACAGAAATTCGTAATAAGATTTACAAACAGGAAGACCTTTTTAATTCCAGTCATACAAGAATGGCATATATGTTCTGGCAGCTGATGCATGCCGAGGAACCGTATCTAACGGATGATCTTTCTGAGGAGATGAAGGTTGCCAGAACAACAACGATCGGTGATCTGAACCGATTAAGAAAGGTGATTGAGAAATACGACCTGAAGATCAAAGGGAAAGCCAATACAGGACTGGCTCTTTGTGGCGATGAGTATAAGATTCGCCTGTTCATCTTAGAGAATATCTATGAACAACTGTATTTAAACTTCCCACTTGGACAGATAATTCGTGAAAAACTATATGATTTTCAGGAAAGATTATCAATGGATGCACTGGGATTCGGTTTCTTTTACAGATTCTTCGTTGTGATGATTCAGAGAATGGAAAGTGGACATACGATCAAAAAGCTGGAGCCGAAATATGAAGAACTGTATGGAAGTTCAGCATACATGATCGTGGATGAGTTCCTTAATGAAATTGAACAGGTCAAAGGATATAAGATATCCAAAGAAGAGCGATTGTTTTTAAGTATATCTGTAGCAGGAATGAGAACACCGGCAAATACAGCAGAGATCGAGCAAAAGATCAGTATTTCGGAAGGTGTTGCAGATCTTATCATTGAAATTTTAGATCGGATCAAAGCAGAACTTAATGTAAC
>SKEF01003439.1_pt1 | contig 10918 bp, 4 predicted proteins | sample 4826691 | NCBI WGS metagenome assembly SKEF01 (sample SAMN11008816, study PRJNA524170) | human gut metagenome | biome: Human fecal sample; material: Feces; isolation source: fecal sample from pouch patient p23, p27 | host: Homo sapiens | place: Israel: Tel-Aviv | collected 2016-08-24
ACCCTTGACCGTCTTGACGATGTTCGTCACGGTCTTGGGCGTGCCGGGGTCGGGCGTCGGCACGGGCGTCTCGGGCTTCTTGTACGTGTTGTTGAACACGATACCCTCGACGCTCTTGTCGCCCTTGGTAAAGGCAACGTTCGCCTTGAGGTTGCCCTCGCCGTCGTCGACCACGTTGACGGTCGCGGTAAAGACGGACTTGTCGTAGGTCATACCGACCTCGTCGCCCTTGACCTCGCTGACGGTGTAGACGTACGTACCGGGCTCGTCGTACTCGAGCTTGTCGAAGTTGATCTTGCCGTCGGCATCGTTGGTAACCGTAGACTCGATGTCCTCGCCAACGAGCTTAAAGCTAAACTCGTCCTTCTTGAGCTCGCGTCCCTCGAGCACCTTAATGGCGCCGATGGAGACCTGCGTGGGCATGGCGTGATACTTGTTGGTAAAGCCAGCCGACTCGGTGGTTCCCTCGAGCTTGTGCGTCGCGGCCAGCGTACCGTCGCCGTTGTCGGAGACGGTGGTCACGACGGTGTAGGTCGTGCCGTCATAGGTGACACCCTTGTACAGGCTAAGCGCGTTCGGGCGAGCCTCGCGCAGCGTGTACGTGTGCGTACCGGGCGCCTCGTAGTGGATCGGGCTCAGCGTAACGTTGCCGTTGGCGTCGTTGGTGCCGCTGGCGACAACCACGCCGTCCTCGAGCAGTTCAAACGTGAACTCGCCGGTTGCAAGGTCACGTCCGGTCAGACGCTTAACCGTCTTGACCTGATCGGTCACGGAAGAGTCGGTGGGCGCCACGACGTAGGTGTTGGTGAACGTGAAGTCCGCACCGTCGTCGCCGTTGCGCACGACACTCAGATGTCCGGCGCCGTCGTCAGTCACGGTGTAGGAAACCTTGCGCGTGGCGTTGGGGTCGTTGGTCACGCCAGGGACGCTACCGGACTCGGTCACCGTATAGGTAAAGGTGTGCGAGCGCGGAGCGGTGGGGGTTGCGGGATCGGACTCGTCGTTGGACTCATCGGTCTCGGCAGCGTCGGCGTCAACCTCGGCCTCACCGGTGTTGGCTTCGGCGTCGCTCGATGCGTCGTCAGAAGCATCGGTCGTCACGCCCAGAGCGCGGTTGAGGTCCTCGAGCGTAAAGTGGATCTTGCCAAAGCCCACGTTGCCAGCCGCGTCGTTGGTTGCGGTCGTGCGCTCGGGCATCGGGGCACCAGCCTCGTCGGCGGTCACGGTAAAGGTGAACTTGCCCGTGATGTCAGCCGGGGTCAGGCCCTCGGCAGCTTGGAGCTTCTTAGTGCCGGTGAGCGCGGCATCGACGGCTTCGGCGCCGTAGACGTTCTCGAACAAGGGCTCGACGCCGCCGTAGTCGACCGTTGCCGTCAGGGTACCGTCACCGTTGTCGACGACGATAACCTTAAAGCCAAAGCTCCACGTTGTAGCGGAAACGCCATTCGGCAGCCCGAATAAATCTTCGTAGGCTGTGTAGTTAATGGTCCAGGCAAGCTTGCCGTCCTTATCGGTACGATAAGCAAGCCCAGCAGCCTCAAGATTAGCAAGCATCTTGGTGTCGTAGTGCAGCGTATCAAAGCTCACGTGCCCGCCGATATTGGGCTTGAGGTTTTCGTATGCCACAAGCTCACCCTGATAGGCGATGCCGAACCAGAACTCGCCGTCGGCCATCGGGCGGCCGGTCAGAGTCTTGGTGGCAACGACCTGAGCAGCGGTGCCACCAGGCGTGTTGGTCGTAGCGCTGTAACTGTTGTGGAACGGCACCAGGGCTTTCTCGACCTTGTTCTCGCCACTCTTGTGGACCGTCTCATGCGTGCCCTCGGGACCACCGGAAACGGTCGTCGTAGCAGTGAGCGTACCGGCGGTGTCGTCGGCGATGGCGATCGTCACCGTGCGTACGGCGTCATCGTAGGTGTAACCGGGCTGGCCGTCGTTCTTTTCGGCCACGGTGTACTTGAAGGTCTTGCCGGCGTCAGCCTGCGTAAATTTAACCTCATGACCAGCCAGAATGTCGATCAGTCCGACCGTTGCCTCTGCCGTCGCAGGGGACTTGAAGTTGTTGGCTCCGGGCAGCAGGCCAAGCGCGTTGGCCGAGGCCTCGTCGGCAGGCGTCACGGTAAACGTGAACTGGCCCTCGGTCATGGGGCGGCCGTCCAGATACTTGCTGAGCCACAGACCGCCGGCCGCGGTGTAGTTAAGCTCAGTGCGGTACGTGTTGGTAAAGCGTCCGTTTTCCTTCTTGGTGACATTGGCGGTCAGCTTGCCCTCGCCGTCCTCGGTCACGGTTACTTCGGCGGTCGCGACGTGGGAGTCATACGTCATGCCGACCGTATTACCCGCGTTCTCGCGGATCTCGTACTTGTAGGTTCCGGCAGCCGTGTAGCGAATCTTGCCGAACTTGATGGCGGCAATGCCGTCCTTCGCATCGTGCTTGCTCACGGTTACGGTTGCAGGATCGGGTAGCGGAGCGCCATCGGGGGCGGTAATGGTAAAGCCGAACTCGTCCCCATCCGTCCACTCGCGACCGTCGATGGCCTTGCTCAGGTCAAAGTCGAGGTCTGCATCGGTCGGGGTCACGCTGTAAGTGTTCTTGAAGGTTGCGGTCTTGGCGTCCTTCAGAACATGCTCGGCCTTGAGGGTGCCGTCGCCGTTGTCCGTGATGGTGGTCTCGATGGTGTACTCGGCGTCACTGTAGGTGATGCCCTTGCTGGTGGTTCCGCCGTTGGCCTCGCGCAGCGTGTAGGTGTGCTTGCCGGCCTTGTCGTACTTCACGGCGCCCATCGTGATCTTGCCCTCGGCGTCGTTCTTGCCGGTGGCGACGACCTTGTCGCCCTCGACGAGCTCGAAGGAGAACTCGCTGTCCATGAGATTGCGGCCAGTCAGGACCTTGTTCGCGGTGATCTGGTCGGTAACGCTCGTCTCGACAGGCGTCACGTTATAGGTATTGGTGAACGTAAATGCCACATCGCCGTCCGGCTTGCGGGATACGCTCAGATTGCCCTTGCCGTCATCAGTCACGGTGAAGGAAACCTTGCGCGACAGCTTGGCGTCGTTGGTCACGCCAGCCACTTCGCCGGACTCGGTCACGGTGTAGGTAAAGGTGTGCTCGCGCTTCTCGGGCTTCTCGCCCAGAGCCTTGTTAAGGTCGTCGAGCGTAAAGGCGATCTTGCCAAAGTCGACCTTGCCGTCAACGTCGTTGTGCACGCTCGTGCTCGCAGGCATAGGCGCGCCCTCTTCACCGGTCACGGTAAAGGTGAACTTGCCGGTGATATCAGCCGGGGTCAGAGCGTCGTCAACCTGCAGATTCTTGATACCCGCAAGCGATGCCTCGGTAGCATTCGTGGTGTAGGCGTTCTTGAACTCGATGCTCTTGACGTCCTTGGCGTCCTTCAGCTCGTGCGTGGCAACCAGCTGGCCCTTGCCGTTATCGGCGATGGTCGTCACGATGGTGTAGACCGCGTCATCGTAGTCAATACCGCCGGCGTTGCCCTTAACCTCATGCAGCTTGTAGGTGTGCTGGCCGATCTCGGTGTACTTGATGGCACTGAACGTCACCTTGCCGTCGGCGGCGTTCTTAACGGTCTCGACAGGCTTAACTTCCTTGTCAATGATTTCGAGCAGCTCAAAGCTGAACTCGTCGGCCGTAAGGTCACGCCCGGTCAGAGACTTGGTCACGGTAATCTGGTCGGTGACGCTGGACTCAACAGGATTCGTGGCGTAAACGTTCTTGAACTCGGTCTCGCCCGAGGTCACCTTCACGCCAGCGCTCAGCTCACCCTTCTTGTCGGGCGCTACCGTCACGGTGATCTCCGCGACGTTCTTGCTGTAGGCGATGCCGTCAATCGTGGTCCCGGCATGCTTTTCACTGACCTTGTAGACGTACGTGCCAGGTTCGGTGTATTCGATCGTGCCGAAGTCGATGGCAGCCTTGCCCTGGTCCAGGTCAGCCTTGCGCACGGTCGCAGTCCTAGCCGCAGGCATCGGGGCGCCGCTCTCGGATGTCAGGCCAAACTCAAACGCGTCAGCATTCGTCCAGTCGCGACCCTTGAGCACCTTGGTCAGGCCAAAGCTGGCCTTGGTGTTCACCATTGCCGGCGTCATGTCATACGCAAAGCTGATCTTGCCGTTGTTGCCCAGGTAGGAATTGACATGCGTCGCGGTCGCCTTGGCAGACACGTTGTTCCACTTGGGGTTGAGAACGTCGGTCGCGGTACCAGTGCTGTTGCCGCCCACGCTGCCCTTGGTAGTGTGGAGCTCATCGATAAAGGCCAAACGCGCGGTTCCCACGCTAAACGAAAGGTTGCCGTCCTCGTCGGCAACAAGAGCGCCGTCAAACTTCGCTGCGTCGCCGCCGACAAACTCGATGACAGCAGTGGCGGGCTTGGCCTCGCCGTTCGAGCCCCGCTCCTCAAACTCATCCTTGTAGTAATAGGTGCCAGTATCTGCCAGCGAATTCTTTGCAGGCTGCGTGCAGTCCTTATCCGCGTAAATGGGAGTCTGCTTCTGGAAGTAGTAGTAGCGGTTGGTGTCGGCCGGCTCAAAGGTCGCAACCGTATCACCCAGCGCACCACCGCTCCACTTGTTCGCGTAGAAGCTCACGGTCTTGGTGCCGTCAACGACAGTCGTATTATGCTCGATGTAGTTCTTGAGCCCTGCTACCTTCTCGGGCGTAAACAGGTTGTCAAGTGCGGCGCTCTTCACGCTCGAGGCATACTTCACCTGAATGGGCTTAACGTTGTCGACCGAAAGCTTGCCGTCTACGGTCTTAAAGTGACTCAGCGGAATCAACGACGCAGGAATGTTAACCGTTACGATATCGCCCTTCCGGGGATTGTCATCGCCAGCACGCTGCACGGTGATGAGCAGGTCTTTTGCCTTGCCGGAAAACTCGTAGGTGTCGGTATTGGTTTCTTTGTTGACCGTCTTGCTCGCCTTGGTAAACGACATGCCGTTGATGACGACTTCGGTAAATCCGTCGACCTGCATAAAGTCGCCCAGCTCGTCGGTAAACGTGATGTAGCCGGACTTGGTCTCGTCGTAGCCCTTATGGATTTCGGTCGGATAAGGCGGCTCCGATGTGATGGCCTGTGAGATGTCGTCGAAGACCTTCTTGAGCTCTTCAGCATTGGTCGCCGACTTGTAGTAGTCGGAGTTTTCCGCGCGTGTGCCAAGCTCGTCGCTCGCATACGACGTGGCATCGGGATAATTACTCGACACGGCGTGCATAAACTTGTTGACGTCGCTTGTCCTCTTTTTCGAGGGATCGGCAGCGGGGTCCGCTCCACTAAAGATGCCGATGGTATAAACGGTGGCCTTGCTGTCCTTCATGTTCTTGGCAGCCGTCACGGCAGCATCGGCGACGCCAGAATCAAACTCGCTGTAGCTCGTTGGCTTGCCGTCGGTAAAGAACACAACGATCTTCTTGGCATCTGCGCGACCAGAAGTGATATCCCCGGCCAGTTCCAGACCATAGTCGGCACGCGTAGCACCGCTTGGCTTGATTCCAGCAACTGTATCCTTAAGAGCTTTCACGTTGCCGCCGGAGCAATCGGTCAAACCCTTCATTACCTGCGAGTGGTTGTACTTGTATTGGCCTTGATAGTACGTGTCATTGCCGACCTTATCAGTCTTATCACCCGCAAACTTAACAATGGCAACCCTATGCTGCCTATCAACGCCCTCGATAGCCTCGTTTTGTTTGGCGATGGTATTGATAAAGCTGTTCGCAGCGCTCTTCAGTGCATCGATACGCTTGGTGCGATCTCCGCCACCCATAGGATCATCCATCGAGCCGGAGGCATCCAACACCATCACGATGTCAAGTGGCGTGGTGACTGTCACGGTTGAATTAGACGTCGAGGACATCGCCGAAAGCGTGGTCAAAAAGTCCGACTCTTCGTTTTCCCCGGTTGCCTTGACCGTCTTATCGGTCCAGATTCGGCCGACGTTTTGGGTCGTTACCTTATTGCCGCCGTGGCCTGCCGCCCAGATTTCCCAGCGTCCGCTGGTATCGGGGTCGACGACCTTTCCGGTCATTATCGGTCCGTCCATTCCCGTGCTGGACCTGGCGTTGGCCTCGGGCAGCATGGCGAATGCTGCGGCTGGCAACACCAGCACTACGGCCAGTATCACCGCCAAGAGACCCCTCGTGTACTTACTCATCGCGTCTCCCTTCTCACTGTCTCAAACCTTGCATCAGCCTAAAGTTACGAAATGAGACACAATTAGGGCAGGTGACACACGTTCCAGATTTGATTTTGGGCGTGAGACAAATGTCTCACCGAAGTTGAGACACGAAAGTTTTCGCAGGAAAACGGGTGCGACTCGGAGCCAACAGGTCAAAATGATCCGTTTTCCTCCGTCCCCGGGGGATCAGTTGGTAACGCTCGCCACGAAATCGGGCCATCTACTACGTTTGACTCGATACCCCGACCATAGCCGCTTTTCATGAAAAACCGCAAGCGTTCTACCTGCGGTTTTCATTTCGCATTACTTGACGTGGTCGAGGACTGCCGCCTAAACGTAGTAGATAGGCCCATTTCGTGGCAGACGGGTCACGCGGCAGCCCTCGTGAGGCAAAAATGATCCGTTTCCCTCTGTCCACGGGAGATCAAGGGCTGCTACGGATATGGTGCTATTTCAAAACTATGCCGGATTACGGGGCTAAAGTCGGAGTCCTCATCCATACAGCCTTTTTTTGAAAAACGGCAGGCTATCTACCTGCGGTTTTGTTTTTCGATTTTCTGTATGGTTGGGGATTCGCAATCCAGCCCCGTAATCCGGCATAGTTTTGTTCGTGGCAGCCCAACCGCGCGTTTAAGCGCGGGGCCGGTGGGGCATTTTTGCCCCACCGGCCCCTATTCCAGCGCTATACCAGCCCCATCCCAACGCTATTCCGGCTTGGTTTCTACTGTGGGAGTCTTGTCCGCCGCGACTGGAGTGCGCGCGGTGTCCATGCTCAGGCAGTGTTTAGGACAGCTTTCGATGCACTCGCCGCACACCACACAGGCATACGGGTCGATCGACCACGTTCCGCCCTTGCGATCGACCGCGAGTGCGCCCGCCGGGCAGCGGCGCGCGCACATGCCACAGCAGATGCACACGTTCATGTCGTTAACGATATGCCCGCGCAGGCGCTCGGGTGCCGCGAGCTTCTCCTGCGGATAGCACACCGTTACCGGCTGCTTGACCATAGAGCCCAAGGCCGTCTTGGCAAATGTCAGTAAACTCATGCCGCGCCTACCTTTCCGTGCAGCTAATGCAGGGGTCGATGGTCAGGATAATCATGGGCACGTTAGCAAGGAGCACGCCCTGCAGCGCATGCGTCAGACCCGCCAGGTTCTGCGACGTCGGCGTGCGCACGCGGAAACGGTCCAGGTTCTTGGTGCCGTTACCGCGCACATAGTAATATGCCTCGCCGCGCGGCTGTTCAATCACAACCTCGCCGCGCGCGCCGTCGGCCGGCGTGAGCTTGGTACGCCCGCCGATACCGTCGTGCGGAATCTTGCCGACAAGCTCCTTGATAATGTCCATGGCCTGCGTAACCTCGGCACAACGCACCTGGCAGCGGGCATAACAGTCGCCATCGGTGGCAACAATCGGCTCAAACGCAGCCAAGTCCGCATAGGCACCGTCACCGAACATGCGCACGTCATAATCCACGCCCGAGGCGCGACCGAACGGGCCGACCATCGACAGATCCAGCGCGTCCTTCTTGCTGATCACGCCCACGCTATGCAGGCGCTCGCCGCAGCTATTGTCGTCCAAAAATGTATGCACCACGGCCTCGTAGTCAGGGCGCATAGCGTCGAGCGTCTGGACAATACCCGCCAGCTCGGAATCCTCAATGTCGTGTTTAAGGCCGCCAATCTCGTTAATCGACAGAATCACGCGACCGCCGCAAGTGCTCTCAAAGATCTTGAGAATCTGCTCGCGCAGCGTCCACGAACGATAGAACAGCGCCTCAAAGCCAAAGGCATCGGCGAGCAGGCCCAGCCACAGCAGGTGCGAGTGAATGCGCGAAAGCTCATGCAGAATGGTGCGGATATACTGCACGCGACCAGGCACCTCGATGCCGAGCATGCGCTCGCAGGCGCTGGCGTAGCCACAGCTATGGCCCACGGCGCAGATGCCGCAGATGCGCTCGGCGATGTAGCCAAACTGATGCATATCGCGCTTTTCGGTGAGCTTCTCGAGTCCGCGGTGCACAAAGCCGATCTGCGGAATTGCTTCGATGACGCGGTCGTCCTCGATCACTAGGTCCAGATGAAGCGGCTCGGGCAGCACCGGGTGCTGCGGGCCAAACGGAATAACGGAGCGATGTGCCATGGACCTTACGCCTCCTTTTTCTGCTTGTCGCGGGCGGCCTTGGCGGCAAGCGCCGCGCGGACCTTGGCCGCTTTCTCGGGATCCATGGAGGCGAGCTTTGCCTCCATCTCAGCAGCCTTGAGCGCGGCCTTGGCAGCGGCATCGTCATGCTGAGTATCGGAGCCGGCAGCCGCAGCGGGCTGAGCAGCGGCGCCCGCGGCGTCGCCGGCGCTCGCAGCACCCTCCCCTGCAGCAGCCGCAGCCGCGGCGGCCTTTTCGGCCGCGGCCTTGCGCGCCTTGGCCTCGGCAGCGGCACGCACCTTCATGGCTTTCTCGCGCGCGGCCTTCACCTCGGGCGTGATAACGCTCATGGGTTCGGCAGTCGAGACCTGGTAGAAAAAGCCCTTAAAGTCAATCTGCATATCGGTGATGGCAAGACCGAATAGGTCGTGCGCCTCGTTTTCAAACGGGAATACTGCCGGATAGTACAAGCTGATGGACGGAATCTCCTGATACTGGTCGATGCCCTCAACCACCAGGTTCTCGATCGCATAGCTGCCGTCCTGCGCAATATGCTCCTGAGCAGCACGAACGTCGATAAACGTATAGACCAGGCGATACGATCCGTCGTCCACACAGCGCTCGGCATGCATCTGCACAAAGCGCGCGCCGGTACCTTTGAGCGCCTGCACATGCGGCAACAGCTCATCGATCCCGACGGTAGTGTAGATTGCCTTTTGCATTACTCGGCCTCCTTTGCAGCGGCAGGCGTCTCAGCAGGTGTGTCGCCAGCGGCGGGCGCGTCGCCGGCCCCAGCCGCAGCTACAAACCCGTCCTCGCCTAGCTCAACGCCACCATCCCAGGTAGCGGCGCCGCCCACGGTGAGCGGGTCACCGCCAGCGCGCATCACGGCCTCCTTCTGGTCCAGAATGCCGCACGCCTCCACAATGGCATCGATCACGGTCTCGGGACGAATGGCGCACCCAGGCGCGTACACGTCCACGGGAATCGCGCGGTCCACGCCGCCGATCACGTTATAGGCATCGCGGAACACGCCGCCCGAGCACGCGCAGATACCGCAGGCCACCACGCACTTGGGCTCGAGCATCTGGTTGTAGATCTGGCGCACGACGGGCAGGTTCTGGGCATTGACCGAACCCGTCACCAAAAAGATATCCGCATGCTTGGGGTTGCCGGTGTTGACCACGCCAAAGCGCTCCGCGTCGAACAGCGGCGTGAGCGAGGCCAGCACCTCGATATCGCATCCGTTGCAGCTCGAGCCGTCGTAATGAATAACCCACGGCGAGCGCGACATTTTATGATCCATGGATGCCGCCTCCTAAATAAATACGTCGACGAGGATGGGCATAAGGTTGAGCAGGCCAAACACCAGCGCCACGCCCCAGCCGAGCTTAACGCAGCTGCGCCAGGTGCTGCGTGCGAAGGTGTTATCGATCAGCACCTCGACAAAATACGTCGCGACCATCACGACCAGGGCTACCACCCAGCTCACCGGGTTGTCCCAGACAAAGAACATGCCCACCCACATCAAAAACAGCACGGTCTCGCACCAGTGCATAAGGGTCATCTTGGCCAGCGTGCCGCCGCTCATCTCGGTGGCGACGCCCTGGACGATCTCCTGATGCGCATGATGCGAGTACGAAAGGTCAAACGGCGACTTGCGCAGCTTGATGGTAAGCACCGCGAGCAACGCGAGAAAAATGGGTGCGCTGTACACGATGATGGGGGCCGACTGCCCCGTCACGGCGATGGAATCGAAGCTGTCGGTGGCAAGGTACAGGCCCACGCTCATCAGCAAAACGGCGGGCTCGTAACTCATAACCTGCAGTAACTCACGATCGGCGCCAACCTGGGCAAACGGGCTTTGCGTCGAGGCGGACGCCAGCACCACAAAGATCGCGGCGAGCGTCACCATAAAAGCGCACAGTAGCGTGTTAGAGCCCGACACAAAGATGCCGCCGCCCACCACGGTAAAGATGAGCGCGCACGCCATATAGGTATCGTCCATGGTGTTTACGCTGGCGGGGGCCTTGCGCAGCAGCTTGGCAACGTCGTAGAAGGGCTGCAGCAGGCGCGGGCCCACGCGGCCCTGCATGCGGGCGGACAGCTTGCGGTCGATGCCGTCGATCAGGCCGCCCACAAGCGGCGCCAGCAGGGCAAACGCCACGGTGCCAATAAAAATGCCCACGACGCCCGAGCCTTCGAAATACTTGCCGCGCAGCACCGAGGGCGCGCTCATGGCAAGCCGCTCGGGCCCAATCCACGCGCAACACAGCAGCGCAAACAAGATAATGCTGCAGCACACGACGCTACCCGCGGGGCCAATACGCTTCTCGCCAAGGGCGTCCTCCGAGTACCAATTGCGCTTTTCGGCCTTCACCTCGTGTCCCATCGAGCCGCGGAAATGGCGATATTTGTCGGTCCCCACGCCCGAAAGGTACACGTTGACGTGCGGTTTGTTGCTCACGCGGAATGAAGTCAGCAGCACCACGGCGATAAACGCCACGATAACCACCATCAGGTACATGGCGTCCTTGCCAATAACGTACGGCACGCGGCCAAACACCATGGCCAAGTAAGGCGACAC
>SKEF01003446.1_pt1 | contig 10896 bp, 9 predicted proteins | sample 4826691 | NCBI WGS metagenome assembly SKEF01 (sample SAMN11008816, study PRJNA524170) | human gut metagenome | biome: Human fecal sample; material: Feces; isolation source: fecal sample from pouch patient p23, p27 | host: Homo sapiens | place: Israel: Tel-Aviv | collected 2016-08-24
CTTAAATCCTTTGCCTCACGGATTCCTCGCAGTATTTCCTCCTCTGTCTGAGAATCGATCCACACTCTTCGTCTATTTTTTCCATGTACCTGCGCCTGTTGTTCTACCAGACGGTAAATATATTCTCCCTCGCGTCCTGAATCGGTACAGACATAGATTGTCTCTACATCCGGCCGGTTCAAAAGCCCTGCTACAATCTTATACTGTTTCGCCACCGACGGTATAACTTCATATTTGAATCTTGTCGGTATAAACGGCAGCGTCTGAAGACTCCATTTTTTCAAGGCAGAATCATACTCCTCCGGATAACTCATAGTCACCAGATGTCCTACACACCAGGTCACAATGGAATCCTCTGATTCCAGATACCCGTCCTGCCTTCTGGTGTTCAGCTTCAATGCCTTCGCAAACTCCTGTGCAACACTGGGTTTCTCAGCTATATATAGTGATTTCCCCATATTTATTACGTTAACTCCTTACTTTACCTTTTTTATTAATTACATCCGAATTCTTATCACCCTCATAGAATACTAGCAAATTAATTTTTTACCTGCTGAATATCCGTCCGATTCTCTTCAATAAACCAATTTTCTCCGGTACTTCCTGTGGCGGTTTTGCCTGCAATGCCTCTTGCATAAAGACATTCTGTGAATCAATATACGGTTCTTTCTGCTCTTTACGCCTGTATTTTCCGTCACTTCCAAGAACTCTTGCTTTTACATTATCACTTAACATCACTTTCAAATAGTGATTGATCTGCCTGCGGATATCCTGATCCAGTATCGGGGCAGCTACTTCTACACGCTTCTCAGTATTACGTGTCATCATGTCTGCTGATCCAATATAAATCTTCTGATCATTTCCACTTCCAAAACTGAAAATACGCGGATGCTCCAGATATCTTCCGACAACACTCATCACACGGACATTGTCCGTATAGCCAGTTACACCCGGCAAAATACAACAGATTCCCCGCACGATCAGATCCACTTTCACTCCTGAACGTGATGCTTCTGATACTTTCTGTATAAAATCTACATCCGTAACAGAATTCATTTTCATAATGATCCGCCCATTAGAACCTTTTTTGATTTCCTCATCCATCAGATAAAGAATCTTCTGCTTCAGGCTGGTCGGTGATACGATCAAATAATCATATTGTCCTGCCAGATTACCAATTGACATATTTTTAAAGAATTCTGCCGCATCTTTCCCTATTGCCGAATTTGCTGTCATGAGCGACAAATCTGTATACATTGCCGCTGTCTTTTCATTGTAATTACCAGTTCCAATCTGTGTAATATACTGGATTTCTCCGCGGCTTCTATAAGTAATAAGACAAATCTTTGAATGCACCTTATAACCGTCAAATCCATAGATCACACGGCATCCTGCTTCTTCCAGGCGCTCAGACCAGTCAATATTATTCTGCTCATCAAATCTTGCACGCAGTTCGATCAGAACCGTTACTTCTTTTCCGTTTTCTGCTGCCGCACACAGATATTCTACCAGCCTTGCTTTCTTTGCCAGACGATAAATCGTAATCTTGATCGTCATAACATCCGGATTCACCGACGCTTCTTTTATAAGGCGCAAAAACGGATCCATACTCTCATACGGAAAGAATAACAGGATATCTTTTTTCTTTATCTGGCGCATCACATTACCTGCTGCCACATGTCCACTGTTCTGTGGCGAAAATGGCGTATAAGTCAGAGAGCGTTTCATAGCTTCCGGTAAATTCCCACTGATACCAAAAATGTAATCTAATTTCATCGGCATCTTTGTTCGAAAAATCTGATTCGGCTCAATCTCAAACTTCTCACAGAAATATTTCTGTGTCTCTTCAGACAGTTTATTTGCAGTCTCCAGTCTGACTACCGCCATACGGCGGCGTTTGTGAATAGTCTGCTGCATAAGATACCGGAAATCATCCGTCACTTCCAAAGCCTCGTCATCCGGAGACACATCAGCATTTCTCGTTACACAGATATAATTCGCTTCCGACACTTCGTACTTCGGAAATACCAGGTTCAGATGCTCCAGGATGACCTTTTCCATACGAATGTATCGGATATCATGTCCCGGAAGGCACAAAATGTCCGACACGAACTGTGGCACCGGAACAATTCCCATCATACTTTTGTTATCCATCTTCAAACTTGCCGTTACATACAATTCTTTATTCAAAAGATGCGGAAATGGATGATTCGCATCCACGATCTGAGGTGAAAGAATTGGTAATATCTGAGTTTTAAAATAATGCTTTACATATTTCTTTTCCTGAGGCTCCAACTCTTTATAATCAAGCCCACACACACCATATGGATGTAATTCTTTTTTTATCTCAGCATAAGTCTTATCGCGCTCTTTATATAAAGGTGCAACTTCTGTCAGGATTGCATGGATCTGCTCCTGCGCTGTCATGCCGGACCGGCTGTCTTTTGCCTTGGCATCTGTGTGCACCATATCATAAAGACTTCCAACACGAATCATAAAGAATTCATCCAGATTGCTGGTAAAAATCGCCACGAATTTCATCCGCTCCAATAGCGGTACTGACTCATCCTGCGCTTCTTCCAATACTCTGTGATTGAATTTCAACCAGGAAAGTTCCCGGTTCTGTGTATAATTTAAAAGCTCCTTACTCATCACCTGCATCCCCTTTCTGAACTTTCTCTACCTCATCTAATTGAAGTTCCGGATTCAAACGTTTTAAAAACTGGTCGAACCCCGGCATTGTGAAATCAATCTCCGCATATCCCGTTGCATAGATCATACTTTTATTAATGAGTTGTGCCCGGTAAGGCGATATTGAAGAGACTTCTGTTTCCATAATTTTAGCGACATTCGAAATCGAACATGGTAATTTCTCACATTTCGCCATTGCAAAAATAAACATTTTTTCTTTTGGTGTACATCGGTCATAGCGAAGCCTGTAAAATCCGCGGTCGAGATTTTCATAAAATTTTAAAACGGCCCCTTTTACATCATCGATACCTATCACCGTCTGTTCCGGATTCAGATGCTCCCATATAGCACTGCATAATTCCTGTATAAAATACGGATATCCTTGCGTCTCACTGATAATCCATCTTAAAGCTTCTTCTGTATAACTTCCGCCAAGCGGCTCTGCCGGCTTTACGATGGCATCCTTTGCATCCTGCCCTGATAATGCATCAATCTCCTCAAAACGGAAAAGTCTTTCCGAATATGATTTCACTTTTCCAAGCGTTTTCAAAATCTTAGGCAATCCGGCACCAAAAATCATAAGAGGCAAGCGCAATTGATTACACCTGTGGATAGCATTTACAAGAGCCGCAATCTCCTCCTCTTTCATATACTGAATCTCATCAACAAAAAAACAAATTGCGTACCCGGTTTTATCAGCCATCTTTCCCATTGCAACAAATAAATCTGTCAGATCCTCCGACAAATCTCCTGTCACAATATACTCCCGTTCTTCCATTCCAACTTTGAAAGACTGATCTTCCGGATTATAAGTGACTGTAAATGCTTTTAATAAGTCCTGCACTCTGCTGACAAAATCTTTCGCAGTTTCTTTAAAACTCATCTTATGAATGAATTTTTTAGAATAATTCGTAATCTGCTGTGTAAAATTTCTTTTCTCTGCAATCTCAATATGTCCCATTAAAATTGGCATATCATCCGTTTTACATTCTATCGCATTTAACAACACCGTCTTTCCTACACCACGTAATCCGTAATAAATTACGGACTGCTGAGGATATCCTAATACGATTGTATTCAAATATTTTTCTGCTCTTTCCAGTGTCTCTTTTCGTCCTGCAATATGTCCTGGCATAAATCCTGCACCCGGAGTATAAGGATCTGCATATTTCATTCCTGTCTCTCCTGTTACTCTTCTTTTCTTATTCGTTTTAGTATAGCACACTTCCTTTTTCATTTCTACCTTCCTCCCAGCAAAATAGCACGCAACAGCCAGGAGTAAATATATCCGGAGGCAAATTTCGCACTATATTGTTTCTCAACTGTTCATCACTTTGGAATTTATGCCCGATCATTCTTAGGCTCCGAAATGATTGAAATTATTAGATACTTTTGCAGATAATAAGAACATTATCTGCGTGAAAGCAGTATAACATACCATAAGCAAATGTACAAGAATTATATTTTCGCATCATTATCCCACATCATTAATTTTACTGACGGACACAAAAAATGCAGCTGACTATCAACTGCATTTTCTTATCTCTTATCATGTAATTTGTTTCATTAGCGTTTTGCAACAGCTTCAATCTCAACCTTTGCGCCTTTTGGAAGTTTTGCTACTTCAAAAGCTGCCTACAAGTTCCTGGAGTCTGACCTCCCTGTTTTGCCATGTATTATATTCTCCTCTATTCTGACTTTATTTTGCCTGAATATAACCTTTTGCTGTCAGAGCTTCTGCACAAAGCACGGCACCGCCTGCTGCTCCGCGGACTGTATTGTGTGAAAGTCCTACGAACTTAAAGTCGAACATAGAATCTTCTCTGAGACGTCCGATGGATACACCCATTCCGTTCTCATAGTCTACGTCTAATCTTACCTGTGGACGGTTATCCTCTTCCATGTAGCGGACAAACTGCTTTGGTGCACTTGGAAGTCCTGCCTCCTGCGGAAATCCTTTGAAGCTTTCCAGTTTCTCAATAAGCTGCTCTTTTGTAGGTTTCTTCTCAAAGTTGATAAATACTGCGGCTGTATGTCCGTTCAGAACCGGCACACGCAGACACTGGCATGTAATCTTCGGAGCATCTGCAAGTGTGATCTGTCCGTTCTCATATGTTCCAAGAACACGAAGCGGCTCCTGCTCGCTCTTTTCTTCCTCTCCACCGATGTATGGAATAATATTCTCTACCATCTCCGGCCACTCTTTGAATGTTTTACCTGCTCCGGAAATTGCCTGATATGTTGTAGCAACAACTTCTTTTGGTCCGAACTCTTTCCATGCTGCAAGGCAAGGTGTGTAACTCTGGATAGAGCAGTTTGGTTTTACTGCAATAAATCCGCGAGTTGTTCCAAGACGTTTTCTCTGATCATTGATCAACTCAAAGTGGTCTGAGTTAATCTCCGGCACTACCATCGGAACATCTTTTGTCCAGCGGTGTGCACTATTATTGGAGACAACCGGTGTCTCTGTCTTCGCATACGCTTCCTCGATTGCGCGAATCTCGTCTTTTGTCATATCAACTGCACTAAATACAAAGTCTACAGAAGAAGCTACTTTCTCGACTTCATTAACATTCGCAACGATCAGTTTCTTAACTCCTTCCGGCATCGGTGTATCCATTTTCCAGCGGTCTCCGATTGCTTCTTCATATGTCTTGCCTGCTGATCTCGGGCTGGCTGCAACTGTTACAACCTCGAACCATGGATGGTTCTCCAGAAGTGCAATAAAGCGCTGTCCAACCATTCCTGTTGCTCCTAATATTCCGACTCTTAATTTCTGATCCATCTCGTATGTCTCCCTTCTAGTACTCTTCCATATATTTTTTATAACTATCCACTGCTTCCTGCATCGGTTTCACACCCGGTGCACCAGTTGTATTACGTTTCTCTACACATGTCTTTAAACTGATTGCTTCATAGATATCTTCCTCGAATACAGGTGAAATCTTCTTATACTCCTCAAGTGGAAGATCATCCAACGGAATCTTCTTATCCAGACAAAGTAACACGAGCTGTCCAACAATTCCGTGTGCGTCTCTGAACGGAACTCCGTGATTCACAAGATAATCCGCTGCATCTGTCGCATTTGTAAATCCGTGCTTTGCACTCTCTTCCATGCGGTCATTCTTAAATGTCATCGTACGAAGCATGCCTGCAAATAACTGTAAGCATCCTTTTGTTGTATCGATTGCATCAAATGGAAGTTCTTTATCTTCCTGCATGTCTTTGTTGTATGCAAGCGGAATTCCTTTCATTGTAACAAGAAGTCCGGTCAGTGCAGCATAGACACGTCCAGTCTTACCTCTTACAAGCTCTGCAATATCCGGATTCTTCTTCTGCGGCATAATACTGCTTCCGGTACTATAAGCATCATCAATCTCAACAAACTTATATTCATTAGAATTCCAGATGATCACTTCCTCTGAGAAACGGCTCAGATGCATCATAATCATGGAAAGCGCTGACAAATACTCAATCAGATAATCTCTGTCAGAAACACCATCCATACTGTTCATAGTTGGTCCGTCAAATCCAAGAAGCTTTGCTGTATAGGCACGGTCTAATGGGTAAGTCGTTCCGGCAAGGGCTCCGGATCCAAGCGGACATGTATTCATTCTTGCATAAATGTCTTTCATACGCTCATGATCCCTTTTGAACATCTCAAAATACGCGCCCATGTGATGAGCCAGTGTGATTGGCTGTGCTTTCTGTAAATGTGTGAATCCCGGCATATATGTCTCAAGGTTATTCTCCATAATTCCAAGAATCGCCTCTAACATCTCCTTGATCAATGTATCTGTCTCCTGCACTTCATCACGGATATAAAGCTTCATATCCAGTGCAACCTGATCATTTCTGCTTCGTCCTGTATGAAGCTTCTTACCTGCATCTCCCACACGGTCGATCAGGTTTGCCTCAACAAAACTGTGAATATCTTCATATTTATCAGTAATCTCAAGTTTTCCTGATTTCACATCATCAAGAATCCCCTGAAGTCCTGTAATAATTGTCTCTTTTTCTGCATCGGTCAAGATTCCCTGCTTTGCAAGCATGGTAACATGTGCCATACTTCCTTTGATATCCTGCTCATAAAATCTCTGGTCAAATGAGATAGATGCATTGAACTTATATACTAACTGGTCAGTCTCTTTTGTGAAACGACCTCCCCATAATTGTGCCATAATCTCTTCCTTTCCGTCATTTAATACTGTACTGTATAAAAGTGTACCATATTTTTATCTAAAGTCAACAGTGTCTTACTTTCGTTGTCTCTGAGAAAATTCACAACCACAGTAATCCTGTCTGTACAAACCATAAATTTTTGACAGTTCTGTGGAACGCTTGTAACCATTTTTCTTCTTAAAATCTGAAATCAAATATTCCACACCATATTCTTTTGCCAGACGCTGCCCGATTTCATTGAGCTTTGCTGCATTCTTCAGTGGGCTGATGCTAAGCGTGGTTGTAAAATAGTCATATTCTCCTGCTTTTGCAATCTCTGCAGTCTCTCTGAGACGCAGCTCATAACATTTCATGCACCGGGAGCCGCCTTCTTTGACCTCCTCAAGTCCCCTGGCCATCTCGTAAAATTTCTCTTTCTCATATTCTCCCGCTACAAAGCTGACCGGATATTTGAAATTCATATCATCGATCAGTTTCTGTTGTTCCAGAATCCGCTTCGTATACTCTGTCTCCGGATAAATATTCGGATTATAGTAGAACACTGTGATTTCAAAATAATTGCTCAGATACTCTAACACATAACTGCTGCATGGAGCACAGCAACTGTGTAACAGAAGCCTTGGAACACGTCCTTCTTTTGTCAGTGTATCCAATAACTTGTCTAATTCTTTTTGATAATTCATACTCATCGTTCCTATCTTGCGTACTCACATGCAATTATAACTTTTTCATAACAAGATGACAAGGGAAAATCCATATTTATGAACCATTTTATGACCACGGAAATATACATTTTTCGTTTGATATAAAACTGACCACACATTTTCTTTCAAGATACATATGATAAGATATAGGATTATCATTTGCGGAGGTTTCCATGGATCAAGTACTGGAACTTAAGAATATTCACTATGCTTATCACAATCCGGACGGAGAAACTCCTGCCATAAATGGCATCTCCTTTATCCTGAATAAAGGAGAATTCGTTGCCATCGTCGGACCTTCGGGTTGCGGAAAGTCAACGCTTCTTTCTATTATTGCCGGACTTCTCATACCGGAAAAAGGCTTCATTAAAATCAATGGGAAATACCTTCACGAAAGCACTACAAATGTAGGCTATATGTTACAACATGATGAACTTTTTGAATGGCGGACCATTTACAATAATGTTATTTTAGGACTGGAAATTCAGCATATGCTGACTGCAAGGACCAGGGAAAAGGCACAAAATCTTTTAGACATCTATGGGCTAAAACAGTTTGAAAATGCAAGGCCCTCGGAACTTTCCGGCGGCATGCGCCAGCGGGCCGCCCTGATCCGTACGCTCGTTCTGGATCCAGATCTCCTACTGTTGGATGAACCATTTTCCGCATTGGACTATCAGACCCGCTTAAATGTCGGGGACGATATTGGTCAGATCATCCGGCAGGAAGGAAAATCAGCCGTTCTTGTAACTCACGACCTGTCAGAAGCCATCTCCCTTGCCGACCGGATCATTGTCCTTTCCGGACGCCCGGCTAATATACGTCAGACTGTTCCACTCATTTTTGATTTAGAACAGGATACTCCTTTGAACCGCCGGAACTCCCCGGAATTCAAACATTACTTCAACTTAATATGGAAGGAGCTGAATACAGATGACTGAATTTTTAAATGAACTTTCTGAAAATCAGATCAACTATCTGAAACAGCAAAAGAAGCACAAATGCATTGTCGGTATCTCCCGGATTCTGATTCTTTTCAGTTTTCTCTTTCTTTGGGAATTCACTGCAAATTTAGGTATCATCGACTCCTTCATCTTTAGCAGCCCGTCAAAGATTGCACTATGTTTCTGGGGCATGGTGCTGGATAAAAGCATTTTTCTGCACACCAATGTCACACTATACGAGACAATCTTAAGCTTCCTGCTCGTCACCGCCACCAGTATTCTGGTTACCATTCTTCTCTGGTTCAGCAGACGGTTATCAGAGATCCTGGATCCTTACCTAGTAGTACTGAACAGTCTGCCGAAGTCTGCACTGGCACCACTTCTTATTGTCTGGCTTGGAGCAACAAAAACAACAATTATCGTCGCCGGAATGTCTGTAGCAATCTTTGGAAGCATTCTGAACTTATACACCAGTTTTATGACCGTCGATCCAGGGAAACTGAAACTCATCTATACACTGGGTGGAAATCGGAGACACGCGCTTCTAAAAGTCGTACTTCCTTTTTCTCTTCCGGCAATCATCAGTAACATGAAAGTCAACATCGGACTCTGCCTCGTAGGCGTGATCATCGGTGAATTTCTGGCTGCCAGAGAAGGGCTTGGATATCTGATCATCTACGCGAGCCAGGTCTTTAAGATGGATTGGCTTCTTATGAGTATCCTTCTTCTCTGTCTCATGGCAACACTTCTCTATTCGCTCATCAATCTACTTGAGCGTTGGTGCCGGAAGCATTACTAATATCTCAATTCTTTTTTGAAGAACAAAGAATGTGCAATTTCCTATTATATGAAAAAAGGACCTATCACCTCTTGTGACGGTCCTGTACATAATAGCGTGTTTTTTGTTTTACTTACATATACTGTATTAACTCTGCTTTATTATTAGTAAATTTCATTGCTTCTTCTCTTGTAATATATCCCTGTTGCATCAATCTGGAAAGATCCATATTCAGTGTATGCATCCCGCTCGCCGCTGAAGATTGCATCATAGCGGAAATCTGGTGCGTTTTTCCTTCACGTATCAGGTTCAGGATGGCATCAGAACCTGTCAGGAATTCGGTTGCAGGTACACGGGTCATACCCCCTCCACATGGAATCAGGCACTGGCTTATGATTCCCTTTAAGGTACCGGCAAGCTGGATACGCACCTGGTTCTGGCTTTCTGCCGGGCAGGCGTCAATGATACGCTCCACCGTCTGGGCTGCACCTGTCGTATGAAGTGTAGACAATACAAGCTGTCCTGTTTCTGCCGCAAGAAGTGCTGCTGAGATTGTCTCATAATCGCGCATTTCTCCTACCAGAATCACATCCGGGTCTTCACGCAGGGCACTTCGAAGTGCGGAAGCAAAATTCGTCACATCCTGCCCCACTTCTCTTTGATGGATCAGAGATTTCTTGCACTCGTAGACATACTCAATTGGATCTTCGATCGTAATAATATGTCTGTCATACTTCTGATTCATAGCCTCAATGACCGCTGCAAGAGTTGTTGATTTACCACTTCCTGTCGGTCCGGTAACAAGGATAATTCCTCTTGGCTCCTCGGAAAGCTGATACAATGTCGTTGGAATTTTGAGTTCTTCCAGAGTCGGAATATGTTGATTCAGCAGCCGGATCGTTGCTGCGATTTTTTTCTGTTCACAGAAAATATTCACTCGCTGGCGGCAGCCATCGGTGGTCTGCCAGGCAAAATCCACATCCTGACCATCTTCGAACTGCTTTCTTTGCTTCTCATTCATCATTCCAAGAAGTACTTCACGGATATCATACTCCTTCAATACGTCCCTGGCCTGTGTCAGGCACCCGTGAATCCTGTACCACACAGGCATCCCCTCTGTAATATGAATATCGGAGACCGAACGGATCCTTGCCTCCCTGATAAGCGTATCGATCACTGTATGAATCTGTCTTCGATCTAACATATTCTTCTCCCCTATCCTATCTTCTTATTCTGCAATTTATTCATAGCTGATCTTCATCAATTCTTCCGGTGTCGTGACTCCTTCTTTTACAAGAATCAGTCCGCTTTCTTTCAGCGTGCGCATCTGCTGATGTTCTCTTGCATATTTTGTGATATTTTCCACGGATTCATGCTCCATAATCATTCTTCGGATATCCTGGTTAATTGCCAGGATCTCATGCACTGCGATACGTCCCCTGTATCCAGTATGGTTGCACTGAGAGCAGCCCATACCACGTTTGACTGTACGCACATCTTCTCCCAGAAGAATCCTCTCCTGCTCTGTCGTCTCTACTTCTTTTGCACAGTTCTGGCAGACTTTACGGAGCAGACGCTGTGCGATCAGACCTACGAG
>SKEF01003447.1_pt1 | contig 10894 bp, 8 predicted proteins | sample 4826691 | NCBI WGS metagenome assembly SKEF01 (sample SAMN11008816, study PRJNA524170) | human gut metagenome | biome: Human fecal sample; material: Feces; isolation source: fecal sample from pouch patient p23, p27 | host: Homo sapiens | place: Israel: Tel-Aviv | collected 2016-08-24
CAAGGTAATTGAGACGCAGTTTAAGACGTATCTGGATACGTTTATAAACGGCGGACGGAAAGGATAAGTCATGAAAAGAAAACTGGCATTTGTTGTCCAGCGCTACGGTCTGGAAGTAAACGGCGGCGCGGAGCTGCTTTCCAGACAGCTTGTTGAACATTTACAGCAGCAGTACGATATTGAAGTGCTGACAACCAAAGCGATTGAATATACAACATGGAAAAATGAATATACCAACGATGTGGATGTGATTAACGGTGTGACCGTCAGACGTTTCGGTGTGGACAAGCCGCGTGATTTAAACCGGTTCGGTAAATTTTCAGGAAAAGTCATCGGCAATCCGGAGCATACCATGGAGCAGGAAGAACAGTGGTTTGAAATGCAGGGACCGCATGTACCTGAACTGATTGATTACATCAAAGACCATGCAGATGATTATGAAGCATTCATTTTTATGACCTATCTGTATTATACAACCGTTAAGGGACTGCCGCTTGTTAAAGATAAGGCAATCTTAATTTCAACGGCGCATGATGAGCCGCCGATTTACTTAAAGACATTTGATACACTGTTTCAGATGCCGAAGGCACTTTTCTATCTGACCGTGGAGGAAAAGAAGTTTGTGGAACGCAAATTCCGCAATGAGCGCATTATCAACAATGACGGCTACGGCGGAAGCGGCGTGGAAGTGCCGGATACGATTGATTCACAGTTCTGTAAAAATAAATACGGTATTGACAATTACATGGTTTATGCCGGAAGAATTGATGAAGCGAAGGGCTGTAAGGAATTATTTGACTATTTCCTGCGCTATAAAAAGGAAAATCAGAACGATTTAAAGCTTGTCATGATGGGAAAACCGGTTATTCCGATTCCAAAAAGTGACGATATTGTAAGCCTTGGCTTTGTGAGCGACCAGGAAAAGTTCGATGTCATGTCCGGGGCGAAGTTTCTGATTATGCCGTCACCGTTTGAAAGTCTTTCCATTGTGGTACTGGAGGCGATGACACTTTCCGTTCCGGTTGTGGTAAACGGCAGATGTGACGTCTTAAAGGGTCACTGTGTCCGCAGTAACGGCGGACTGTATTATAAGTCTTACTATGAATTTGAAGGGTGTGTAAACTACATGCTGACGCACCCGGATACGGCGGCAGGCATGGGTGCAAACGGAAGGAAATATGTCGATGCCAACTATACATGGGAAAAGATAACGGACAGATTTATTGATATTGTAGAAAGGGTTTGCAATTAGTGTAAAAAATCACACTGATGTTGCTCAGAAACAGAGGTAGTATGAAAAGAATTGCATTTGTGGCGCCTTGGTACGGGGATAATATTCCGGGCGGTGCTGAGGCGGCATTGCGGGGCATAACAGATCATTTATTTGCAGCGGGCATGGATATTGAAATCCTGACAACGACTGTGGAAAAATTTACGGCAGACTGGAATAAGGATTTTTATAAGCCGGGCAGTTATACGAGCAAGAACGGAATCCCAATCCGCCGTTTTAAAATCAGAAAGCGCAATACGGCGGCATTTGATGCGGTCAATGCAAAGCTGATACAAAAAAGCGGACTGACATTGGAAGAAGAAAATACGTTTCACAAAGAAATGATTAACAGCCCGGATTTGTATGACTATATCCGTGAGAACAGAGCGCAGTATAGCTGCTTTGTTTTTATTCCTTACATGTTTGGTACAACGTACTGGGGTGTGCAGGCATGTCCCGGACAGGCGGTGCTGATTCCGTGTTTTCACGATGAAAGCTATGCACATATGAAGACTTTCCGTACCGTTTATTCGGAAGTGGCGGGGATGCTTTTTAACGCACAGCCGGAGCAGGATTTAACGGAGCATCTGTGTGATACGAGCCGCATGAAGACGGAAGTCATGGGGCTGGGCATGGATACGAAGCTGACTTATGATGCGGATCGTTTCCGTAAAAAATACAATATTAACGACCCGTTTATTTTGTATGCGGGACGTAAAGATAAGGGTAAAAATATCGACACACTGGTACAGTATTTTAAGCGCTACAAACAGAATGAGCAGGATAACTTAAAGCTGGTGTTAATCGGCGGCGGGGAGCTTGAAATCCCGACGGAAATTAAAAACGATGTCTATGACTTAGGCTTTGTGGATTTACAGGATAAATATGATGCGTACGGTGCAGCGGCACTGCTTTGCCAGCCTTCTAAAAATGAAAGCTTTTCCTTTGTGATCATGGAAAGCTGGCTGTGCAGACGTCCGGTACTCGTACACGAAGGCTGTGCGGTTACGAAAAATTTTGTAAGCTGCTGCAACGGAGGACTGTATTTCGGCAATTATTATGATTTTCAGGAAACTGTAAAATATATTTTAAATCACCCGGATATCGCTGATATCATGGCAAAGAACGGACACGACTATGTGTGTGATAATTTTGCCTGGGATATCATGGTGGAAAAATATAAGCGCTTTTTTAAAGAATTAGAGGAGCAGCATGCGAAGTAAAAAGAAGTATTTGATTGACGGAAGATTTCTGAATTCAATGACAACAGGGATTGACCGGTATGCGTATCAGCTGTTGGCGTGTCTGGATAAAATCTGTAAAGGATTAGATATTGCCATTTTAGTTCCGGCAAATGCAAAGGAAATTCCTGCGTATAAAAATATCCGTGTGATTGTCAAAAAACGGACACGCTTTTGGACACAGCTGGTATTTGGCCCGTATGCACGGCTGCACGGCAGGATACCGGTCAATCTGTGCAATGAAGCTTCGGTGCTTGCACCGAAGGGCATTGTCTGTCTGCACGATGTCTGTTATGCGGAATCTGAAAAAATGTATCCGTTTCTGACAGAATTTCCGAAAGAGGAACGGGACTGGTTTTTAAAGATTTATCAGAGAATCTGTAAAAAAGCGGACAGGCTGGTTACGGTATCGGAATTTTCAAAGCAGCGGATTCATGCACTGTTAGGCGTGCCGGACGAAAAGATTGCGGTAATTGGCAACGGCTGGCAGCATTTTAACGGCGTTACGCCGGATATGCGCATTTTTGAGCAATATCCGCAGCTTAAAAGAAAAAAATATTTTTTTACACTGACTTCCGTCAACCGTAATAAAAATCTTGACTGGGTTTTAAAGGCGGCTGAAAATAACCCGCAGGCGCAGTTTGCGGCGGCGGGCAGGAAACTGGACAGCGCCGTGGATTTTTCGCAGTATCCGAATGTGACATATGTTGCAGATGTTTCGGATTGTGAGATCAAAGCGCTGATGCAGGAAGCAAAAGCTTTTATTTTCCCATCCTTTTATGAGGGCTTTGGAATCCCGCCGTTAGAGGCGATGAGCGTGGGAACACCGGTCATTGTATCCCATGCGGCAAGCCTGCCGGAAATATTCGGTACGGCGGCACATTATATAGAGCCGGATAATCCGAGAGTTGACATAGAAAAGCTGCTGGCACAGCCGGTATCGGAAAAAGAACCGGTGCTTGCACGTTACAGTTGGGAGAAATCAGCAGAAAAGCTGCTGTCATTATTAAAGGAGAATTAAAACGAAAATGAAAAAGAGTATGCCATGGATCAGGTGTGCGGGATTTTTAGTGGGACTGGCGGTCATTCTTGGGATTTGTGACTTTTGCTTTGCACCGTCTGGTTATGTAAGGTTTATCCTGCATGAAGTGAACCGAAAAGATACGCAGTATGATACGATTATACTGGGTGCATCGCATGCACGAAGTGCAATTAATCCGGAATATCTGGATGAAGAACTGGGAACCAATACACTCAATCTTGCAATTCCCGGGGAAACAGTAAAGGATGCGTACTATCTGTTAAAAGATGCGTGTGAAAGCAATGATGTGAAGACGGTAATTATGGATGTGGATTACCAGTACTGGATGGATGAACAGCCGCAGGGCTATTTTACGGAACCGTTTATCTGTCAGAATATTACGAATTTAAAGGTAAAGACGGAATATCTGCTGGATAACTGGGATACGATTGATTTAAGAAATGTTCTGGTAAGACGGTTGAGCTGGGACTGTACATGGTCTTCCGTAAAGCAGAACGTCAGTACGAAAATGACAGAAGCTTACCGTGAATATTCTATTGAAGCAGCAGGGGTTGACGGCAAAGTTGAAGGCGCAGACGGTCCGTATATCGGCAAGGGCTTCTTTTACCGTGACACTTTTGGCGGTAAACCGGGTGGTGCCGATTATATTGATTTGTGGGTCGGCCGTGATAACGCCGGTGTCGACGTAAATGTATCTGAGCAGTTTGGCTGGATTAACGATTACTGTAAGGAAAACGGAATTGAACTCATCTGCGTGACGTCACCGATTGCGCCGGCAGCGATGCAGAAACTCGGCATGGGTAAAGTACATGATACGCTGCAAAAAGCTTTTGATGAATTGGGGCTGAAGTATTATGACTTTAACAAGGCACTGATGAGTTTTGTCCCGAGAGATGATATTCACTACGGTGATCTTGAAGGCCATATGGGCGGTGCGCTTGCCAATACATATTCACAGGCGTTTGCTAAATTGTTAAAAGATGCACAAGACGGTGAAATTCAGGAATCGGATTATTTTTATGCATCCTTTGATGAAATGTATCAGACGATGAAAAGCGATTACACAAAAGCTACGGGACTTGAATGGGAGGGATATTAAAAATGTCATTTACAACACTTCATTTTTTTCTGTTTCTTGCAATGGGTGTGCTGATTTACTATCTGCTTCCAAAGAAGCTGCAGTGGGTATGGCTGCTCGTATTAAGTTATTTATATTACTTTACATTCAGTATTAAGACATCGGTCTTTTTGATATTTACAACGGTCGTCACGTATACGGGCGGCATCCTGTTGACCCGCATGAATGAAAGCAGTAAGGCCTATCTGGCAGCCAATAAGGAAACATTGGACCGTGCGGCAAAAAAAGCCTATAAAGAAAAAGGAACACTTCTGGATTATGACAGCTCCAGCGAACTTTATGTAAGCGGAGAACTTTTAAAGACATCGGATAATGAGGGAAAATATAAGATCGTAGAAACAAAGACTCCGCCCGGATATACAGGAAGCTGGGAAGAAGAGGTGGATATCACAGACAAGGATGCACGCCTTTCCTTTGAAGTTGTCAATGAAAAGGAAAAGGAATATACAGGGGTGATCCGTCTGAGAAAAACAGACATCTATACAGGGGAAGTTCTGGAAGATGCGGAATTTACCGTGCTTCAGTGGAATAGAGGGAAGCAGACTTACCAGAATAACCTGGGCGGGCAGAGCATCCTGAAGTTTGACGTAGAAACCGGATGGTACTCTACGGAAGAGCTGGTGCTTACAGATGCTAATCAGGGAAGGTTCAAAGTAGTGGAAACAAAAAATCCGGAAAACTATACAGGCAAATACGAAAAGGAGGTAATCTTCCAGAAAAAAGAAAATACAGATACGGATACTGTGGATCTGAAAGCAGAGAATACTCCGGTAACACTTCCGCTTGGAAATATCACCATCATAAAAAAGATCAAAGAGGAGGATATTACCTGGGCTCATGGAAATCCAACCTTTTCCTTTGTGGCAGAAGGTACGGATCTATCCGGAAATCCTCACAGATATGAGGATTATGTGACCTTTACCAGAGGAAGCTATGAAACCGATAAAAATGGCTATGCAACATTATCGGTCACTCTCAGGAATATCCCGCTGGGGCAGTATACGGTCTGGGAAAAACCGGTACTACGCTACTATCTGAAAGATGTACGGGCAAATACAGAGAATGTCCGCATCATAAAAGGCGCTGCACCTGCATATGGTACAGATCCCCGGAAGATTGCTTCCGGTACGGCTGCTCTGACAATGCAAAACAAAAATGCATCGCTGACTTTTGTAAATGAGAAATCCAGATATGATCGATATTCCCACAATGACAGCATAAAAAATACCATACCAGTATCATTTTCATGAAAAAAGACAGTAGGGCAGGAGTAATCCTGCCCTCCGCAGCGTATTTTATATAGTAAAAAACAAACTGTAAAAAGAAATAAAAAAACTACATATATACCCAAAGATATGGTATACTTTTTTACAAATACTGTGAACTCAAGAACTCTCTGGGAGGTCGATGATGAAAACAGACGAAAAAAATCCCGTTTTTGATATTCGGGATACATTGGAAAAATACGCTTGCATTTATCGAAATACTACACTGAAGCTTTTTCAGTACTGTCAGGAGACGGATATATATGAACGTTTGGATGAATACCTGAGACCTGTAAAAAATATTACGGATTTTAAGACCAGTGGACAGAAATACAGCAATGTTTATAAAGACGACTGGAAGTACCTGACGGATTTTCTGACATCCCGGGAAGGCGGGACGATAGAAGTGCGGTGTATCAATAAAGACGGTAATGCGAGTCTTCTGACAGTACGGGGATTTATAGCACAGGATAAAAATACCGGATATCATTATTTCATAGGAAGCTCCAGAGATATCACCAGGGAGAAGCTGCAGGAAGAATTTCTTGAGGAACGTGCCCAGAAAGATCCTCTGACCGGAGTGTATAACCGCTTTTTCGGAAAAGAACTGATCGATGAATACCTTGCATCCAGAAATCCCTATGCAGGATGCGGGATGATGGTGCTTGATGTAGATTATTTTAAAAATGTAAATGATACTTACGGACATATGTTCGGTGATGAAGTCCTGAAACGTTTTGCGGAGCTGTTTGTGGCTTTGTTCGACATTAATGATGTGATCATGCGTCTGGGTGGCGATGAATTTGTGATCCTTTTGAAGGATATCAGCCATGCAGCGATCATGAAAAAGGCAGGAAAACTGATACGGGAAGTGCAGAAACTTAAATTTCCGGGAACCACGTATCTGGCAACCTGCAGTGTGGGGATCTGCTTTCTTCCGGAAAATGTTTCCGGATATACATATCAGCAGCTCTTTGAAAATGCAGACTGGGCACTTTACCAGGCAAAGAAAAATGGAAAAAACCGCTATGCTTTCTGTGATAATCTGAGACGTTTTGAGGATAAGACAGAGGAAAAGCAGGAATTATACGAGGGTGTTGAGATAGATGCCAGATATCTTCATAATGATATTGTTTCTACTGCATTTGAAATATTTGAAAAAATGAGTAGCTTTCAGGCAGCGATTGAACTTCTGATGAAAGTGATCGGTCTGAAATTCCGGCTTAACCGGATCACAGTCCTGCATACCAAGGTGGCAGAGCAGAAAATAAACAGGGTTTTTCAATGGGTTTCGGAAGAAGAATACAGGCTTTTGATAGATGAGATACATTTCTCAAAAAGTGATTTTATCACATTGTTTCGCCACAATGATGAATATGGTACTGTGGTGATTCAGGAGAATGATCTGGCTGAATATTCGGAACAGAGAAGAAAGAATGTGTTACAGTGCGGAGCAAAAACCGTAGTCTGTGCTGCCATGTACTGTGAGGGAAGCTATACAGGGGCCATTGCATACGTGACCTGCCAGGAAAAAAGGCTCTGGTCCAGAGAAGATCGTAAGCTGTTGGGAGAAGTGACCAAGATCATTTCCGCGCATTATGCCAAGAACCAAGCATTTAACAGTGCTTATCGTAGCATTGCTGCAGAATCCGGACGGGACCAGCTTACCGGATTGTCTTCTTTTTCAAGATTTCGCGAAAATGTGGAGAAAATGCTGATCGGAGGTTACGGGCCGGGACATGCAGTGATATATACCGATTTTGAAAAATTTAAACGTATTAATGCAAAATACGGATATCGTGTGGGAGATCAGATCCTGCGGCAGTTTTCCGAGTATGTGATAAGCGTTCTAAAAACAGATATGGATGTATATTTTACCAGGGCGATCTCTGATCATTTTATCCTTTTCACTCCATGTGATATGGATGTTGATCCGGAAACATCTGTTTTAAAGACCAATCAGGAGTTTTTACGGCAGATGAAAGAGAAATATCCGGATATGGAGCTCTGTGTCCGCACTGGGATCTATCTGATCACCAGAGAATGTAACAATGCATCTGAGGCGATCGATGCAGCGAATTATGCAAGAAAATATGCTGCTGGAAATTGTGAAACAGGTGTTAAGCTGTATGACGAAGAACTGAAAAAGCAAAGCGATGCAGAGTGAAAGATACAGGAATACGGACCGGAATCTATGCTTTTTCAGAATTTCAGGAATAATCTTTCAGGAAAGCTTTTACAATAGAACAGAGATGTTTGCGGCAGGAGTGAGCTTATGAACAGAAGTGTTCCGGAAAGTCTTTTGATCTGTATTTTAGTCTTATGCCTGGCTCTGACACCCATTAGTGTCAGGGGAGAAACGGAAGATAGTGGAAAAGCACAGCAGCTGATCGAAGCGCCGGGTGCAGTCCTTATGGAAAAAGAAACCGGTACCGTGATCTATTCCAGGGATCCTGACACCCGAAGAAGCCCGGCCAGTATTACAAAGATCATGACATTGATCCTGATCTTTGATGCTATCCGTGAGGGAACCCTGCATCTGGAGGATAGCATTACCACCAGTGCTTATGCCAGATCCATGGGAGGGTCTCAGGTATTTCTGGAAGAAGGAGAAAAGCAGACTGCAGAAACCATGATCAAATGTATTGTGATCGCTTCCGGAAATGATGCCAGCGTAGCTATGGCGGAGCATGTTGCGGGAACAGAACAAGCCTTTGTGGAGAGGATGAACGAGAGGGCGAAGGATCTTGGAATGAAAAATACCCATTTTGTGGATTGCTGCGGGCTGACGGAATCACAGGAGCATTATACAACTCCCTATGACATTGCACTTATGAGCAGGGAGCTCATCAGCAGATATCCGGAAGTTCTTACATATTCATCTGTCTGGATGGAGGATATCACACATGTTACCAGAAAAGGCTCCTCGAAATTTACGCTGACCAACACAAATAAACTGCTGCGCAGCTATGAGGGGTGTATGGGACTTAAAACAGGCAGCACCAGTATTGCAAAATACTGTCTCAGTGCTGTGGCAGAACGAAATGGGATCACACTGATCGCCTCAGTGATGGCCGCACCGGACCCGAAAACAAGATTTCGGGATGCAGCAGCTCTTTTAAATTACGGCTTTTCTAAATGCACATTGTATCTGGATGATGCTCTGGAGCCACTGAAACCTATGAAGCTCCGCAAAGGAGTCAAAGAGCAGGTTCCGCTTGTATATAGAGGGAAATTCCGATATATCAGCACAGATGGAACGAAACCTGACAATGTTAAGAAAAAGTTGATCCTTCCCAAAGAACAAAGTGCGCCGGTGAAAAAAGGGCAGAAAGCAGGGGCACAGGAATACTATCAGGATGGGAAAAAGATCGGTAGTCTGGATATCCTGTACGGGGAAACAATAAAAAAGGCCGGATACCATGACTGGCTGGAAAGAACCTGTCAGGCATTTCTTTTGTGATGCCTGCAACATATTTTGACAAAAAGGGCAGACTGGATGTATAATACAACGGATTGAAGAAATAACAGAACAGGGAAGGGATTTTGGATGAAAGAGATCAGAACAGAAGATGCAGTGGGACACATTCTGTGCCATGATATCACGCAGATCATAAAAGATGAGAAAAAAGGCGTTCTTTTCAAAAAGGGGCATGTAGTGAAAGAAGAAGATATACCACTGCTGCTCTCTGTAGGAAAAGAACACCTTTTTGTGTGGGAGAAAAAATCGGGGATTCTTCACGAAAATGAAGCTGCAGAGATCCTTTACAAAATCTGTGCCGGAAACTCTTCCAAAGTACATGGAACTGAGATCAAAGAAGGTAAGATCGAGGTGGTATCAAAGATCGATGGTATTCTGAAAATACGTCGTGATGCACTTGTGGCTGTGAATTCTCTGGGAGAAATGATGATTGCTTCCAGACATGGCGATTTTCCGATAAAAAAAGGTGATAAGGTTGCAGGAACCAGGATCATTCCGCTTGTGATCGAGAAAGAGAAAATGGATGCAGCAGAGAAGGCAGCAGGAAATCTTCCGATCTTTGACATTCTCCCTTACCAGCAGAAAAAAGTAGGGATCGTCACAACCGGAAGTGAGATCAAAAAAGGACTGATCCGGGATACCTTCACACCGGTACTACGGGAAAAGCTTTCCGGGTTTCCGACAGAGGTGACAGGCCAGGTGATGCCGGGAGATGATAAGGAAGAGATCACAAAGGCAATTCTTTCTTTCGCAGATGCAGGAGCAGATCTGATCATCTGTACCGGCGGAATGAGTGTGGATCCCGATGATCGTACTCCGGGCGGGATCCGGGATACCGGAGCAAAGATCGTAACCTATGGAGCACCTGTACTTCCGGGAGCTATGCTGCTTGTGGCATATCTTGAGAGGAACGGAAGATCCATACCGGTACTTGGACTTCCGGGCTGCGTCATGTACGCAAAAAGAACGGTATTTGATCTGATCCTGCCCAGAGTAATGGCGGATGATGAGATCAAGGCAGAGGAGATCGCCAGGCTGGGAGAAGGCGGACTTTGTCTGAACTGTCCGGTTTGTACTTTCCCAAACTGCGGATTTGGAAAATAATATGAAAAAATTCAGAATCAAACAATATGAGATCCATATGGACAAGATCCATGCTCCACAGGGCGTGCGGATGATCCTTCTTGCGGATCTTCACGGAATATCCTACGGAAAAGACAATATACGGCTGACAGAGACGATCCGAAAGCTTGCTCCGGACGTGATACTTTCTGCCGGCGACATGGCTGTACGTACAGAAACGGATACTCTGGTAACTGCATGTAAGTTGCTGACAGAGCTTGCCAGGGATTTTCCCGTGTATTATGCACTTGGCAATCATGAATATAAAATGTTCCTTTCCGAAGAATACCGGCCATATTATGCAAAATACGAAAGAGCACTGAAAAACGCCGGTG
>SKEF01003453.1_pt1 | contig 10883 bp, 10 predicted proteins | sample 4826691 | NCBI WGS metagenome assembly SKEF01 (sample SAMN11008816, study PRJNA524170) | human gut metagenome | biome: Human fecal sample; material: Feces; isolation source: fecal sample from pouch patient p23, p27 | host: Homo sapiens | place: Israel: Tel-Aviv | collected 2016-08-24
ATGCCCACTTTGTAGCCGTGCGCGTCGAGTACGCGGCTGATGATAGCCATGCCAAAGCTCGGATGGTCCACGTAGGCATCACCGCAGATATAGACGAAGTCGCACTGGTCCCAGCCGCGCGCATCCATGTCGGCGCGGCTGACGGGGAGGAACTTATCGCGGCCCGGACGCCAGGGGCGGACGGGCGCTGTCGGGGTATGAGCGGCGTGGCCGCCCTGGGCTTTGCCGCCGCGCTTTTGCTGCTGGCCCTGTTTGCCCTGCTGACTGCGCTGGTTGTTCTGAGCGTGCTGAGGCTTTTTTGCCACGATCCCTCCCGGTGTTTGTATGCTGCACGTAATTGTAACCAGTCTTTTTGGGACGGGGCTAAAAAGACTGGTGGAGTACATGGGCTGGCGGATCGGCGTGTCGATGCGGGTGCCGTTTGTTTCCAGACTGTGTATCTGCGCGTTGGAGAACCCGTCTCGCGCGCACGCCATGTTGTCAATGGGTTACAGTATGAACGGCGGTTATGTTTCCGCCAACGCACGAGAGGGTCGTCAACAAGGAGGATGCACGACGATGCAACGTGCCAAACAGATATCGGAGTCCATCGAACTGGGCATTATCCTGGCGCTCGCCGGCGGCTTTATGGATGTGTATTCGTACATTGGGCGCGACCATGTTTTCGCTAACGCGCAGACGGGTAACATCTTGCTGGTGGGCGTGAGCATCTCGGAGGGCAATTGGGCACTTGCGGGGCGCTACTTCTTCCCTGTGGTGTCGTTTGCCGTGGGCATTATGCTTGCCGACCTGGTACACGAACGGTTTGGCAGCGTGATTCACTGGCGCCAGGTGACGGTGTTCTTTGAAGCCGTCATCTTGCTGGGCGTGAGCTTTATCCCCGGTGGCGGTTACAACCTGCTCGCCAACTGCCTCACTTCGTTTGCCTGCGGCATGCAAGTTGAGAGCTTCCGCAAGATCCACGGTCACGGCATCGCTACGACCATGTGCATCGGCAACTTGCGCAACGCGCTGCAAAACGTGGACGATTACATCATCACCCACAGGCGCGGCTTTTTGGAAAACGGCCTGCTGTACTTTGGCGTGATCTTTACCTTTGTGTTTGGCGCCGTGTTGGGCAACTGGTGCATTGAGCGCATGGGCCTGCACGCCATCGTCGTGGCGAGCTTGCTGCTGTTTGTCGCGTTTGCCATCATGTTCATCGACCGCGAGCGCGACTTGCGCTTACGCTGGAAGGTTGCGGCCGAGGCTTGGAAAGAGGGCTGTCGAAAGTAACCGAATGCGGCAAAGGGGCTGTCCCTTTGCCGCACTGATCAATATTGGGGAGGGGACGGCCATCTCGGCCGCCCCTTTTTTGGAGTCTTAAGCGCTAAGGTGCATGTTTGTAATGACAAGATTTGACGTCAGCAAAGCGTGTTGCTTGAGGCTATAGAATAAAAATGTCATCTTTCCAGCTATGATTATTAGTTAAGGGGATGGACATATGTCAGAGCTTTTTATTCATAATAAGACGACAGTAATCAAGTTGATAATCAAGGCGGAGAACTGTCCTCTTTATTGCTTTGTAGAGCCTTTCTGAGCAGCTATTCTATTATTAGTCTGGATGAGTCTTGCAACAATTTAGATAGTGTTTCGATATCCTTTTTGAAAGTAGCGTCTACGCAGGAAATGAAAAAACATACCGCGATTACTGCGAATCATGGACATGGTTTCGAACAATTTGCAGACTATGTAATACAGTTCCAGGAGCCAGAAAAAACTATCCTAAATGTTGCTACGAACTGCTTTTTGCGATTTATTCGAGATGCTCTTCAATCCGAGCCCTAAGAAGGGCAATGGCTGTAGGTATTCCAATTGCGGCGGCTAATTCGGCTTTATCCAAAACCTGTATGCTAAAGCACGATTGTTTATCACATTGAAGGACGATAACTGAAGATAGTTTCACTTCCCGTTGGCTGAATATATCGTAATCTCCAAATAGGAAGTTACCTTTTATTGTGTAATTCGGTATGTTCGTTACGCACTTCATCTCAAGTCTGTTTAGACCATAATCGAACACCGCAACTTCCTTGTGTTCGATGATGAGCGCAACCCTGGGCATGTTGCTAAAACCACCGTCGACGACAGTAAAGAGTTTTTCATTTGCATCGTCATAAACGGTATATTTAAGACTCAATAGCTGTCCTAGTGGACCCGTGAACCCATGTTTTTTGATGTTGAGGTTGTCTCCCGCTGGGTTGATGAGAGCCAGAGTATGCGGATAAGGGTTACCTTCAATTGAGATTCGATATTCGTTTGTAGCCGTCTTGCTCGATTTAGGACAACTAGCCACCATGTGTCATCGCCTCGATCGAATTGGAACCGTCTTCTGCTTCGTGCGGAGAATTACGCTGTACGTTGCAGTAGATGCAGCTGCAATAACCGCATGGGCAATTTCTAACAAAATGAATGACGTTATTTGCTGCATGCATGTTATTCATTACAAAGTATCTTTTTATAAACGTATTGTCAAACATATATTGCTAAAACAGAAAAAATTTATAGGCTGAGTCGGTCGTATTCTTTGGGCGATTGCTCCTATAATCTAGCCTTCGCTGCTGTCGGGAGGGAAGGACTAGGGCTCCGTTATTCTGTTGAAACGCTTTAACAATTTTGACGTTCTCACGCGTTTTTTGTTTCAAAAGCGTTAGGATGGGACTCATAGCGTGGGGCGTAATGGGTGCCCCGCACACGATGGGAGGCTATCAATGGCTAATCGTTTCGTTCTCAATACCATCTCTTATCATGGTTCCGGCGCCATCAAGGAGATCCCCGGCGAGCTCCAGCGTCGCGGCTACAAGAAGATCTTCGTCTGCTCCGACCCCGATCTGGTCAAGTTTGGCGTCACCGCTAAGGTGACCGACGAGCTCGACGCTGCCGGCATCGCTTGGAGCCTCTACTCCGAGATCAAGCCCAACCCCACCATCCAGAACGTCAAGGACGGCGTCGAGGCCTTCAAGGCCGCCGAGGCTGACGCTATCGTGACCATCGGTGGCGGCTCCTCCATGGACACCGCCAAGGCCATCGGCATCATCATCAACAACCCCGAGTTCGCTGATGTCCGCAGCCTCGAGGGCGTTGCTCCCACTAAGAACCACGCCGTGTTCACCATCGCCGTGCCGACGACCGCCGGTACCGCCGCCGAGGTGACCATCAACTACGTCATCACCGACCCCGAGAAGGTCCGCAAGTTCGTGTGCGTCGACACCAACGACGCCCCCGAGGTCGCCGTCGTCGACCCCGACATGATGGCTTCCATGCCCGCCGGCCTGACCGCTTCCACTGGTATGGACGCTCTTACCCACGCCATCGAGGGCTACACCACCAAGGGCGCTTGGGAGCTCTCCGACATGTTCCACTTTGAGGCTATTAAGCTGATCAGCGAGAACCTGCGCGACTCCGTTGCCGAGGCCAAGTCCGGTCAGCCCGGCTCCGGCCGCGAGGGCATGGCTCTTGGTCAGTATGTCGCCGGCATGGGCTTCTCCAACGTTGGCCTGGGCATCGACCACGCCATGGCTCACACCCTGTCCGCTCACTACGACACCCCGCACGGCGTCGCTTGCGCCATGCTGCTGCCGATCGCCATGGAGTTCAACAAGCCGGTTTGCGCTGAGCGCCTGGCCAAGGTTGCCGTCGCCATGGGCGTTGACACCACGGGCATGAGCACCGCCGAGGCCGCCGATGCCGCCATCGCCGCCGTCAAGCAGCTTTCCGCCGACGTGAACATCCCGCACGTCTGTGAGGCCATGAAGGCTGACGAGATCGAGGTCCTGGCCAAGGACGCCATGGCCGACGCCTGCTTCCCGGGTAACCCGCGCGAGGCAACGCTCGACGACGTCATCGAGCTCTTCAAGAAGATTTGCCCGGCTGCCTAACTTGGTTCGGCGGGCCCCTGCCCGTTAGCCCCGCAATCGTCCTCGGATATGTCGGAAGCCCCCGCTGCGCACTTCGTGCGGCGGGGGCTTTCTCCGTCCTGCGGAAAGATTGCGGGGCTAACGGGCAGGGGGCCCGCCGGCTCGTTGTCGTGGCGGGCGCAGTTCTGGGGAGTTCAATGGGTCATCTCGCTAGGTAAAAAGATGGTTCGCGGTGGTATTGTTGCTGTGGGTTTAATTCGATATGAAAGGGTGACTTTGGTGTCCAAGATGGATTCTACGCTCTCCTATATTACTGACCAGTTGAAGGCGCTTACCTCGATTGCTTCGCCTACGGGGTTTACTCGTGCGGCGACTGATTATCTGATGGAAACGTTGCGCGATATGGGCTTTGGCCCTGAGCGTTCTAATAAGGGTAACGTGCTCGTTGAGCTTGGCGGCGAGGGCGAGCCGCTCGTACTGGCGAGCCATGTCGATACCCTAGGCGCCATGGTGCGTTCCATTAAGGACAATGGCCGCCTGCGCCCCACGACGCTCGGTGGGCATCAGTGGTCTACGGCCGATGGCGAGAACTGCACCGTCTACACGCGCGACGGCAATGTCTACACGGGCGTGGTTCTTAACACCGAGCCTTCGGCGCACGTGGCCGACGAGCCGGTCAAGACCATCGAGAAGAACATGGAGATCTTGCTCGACGAGAACGTCGACAGCAAGGACGATGTGCTCGAGCTGGGTATTCAGACCGGCGACATCATCGCTATGGATCCTCGCACGACGGTGACGGAGAGCGGCTACATTAAGAGCCGCTTCCTGGATGACAAGCTATCGGCCGCCATTTTGTTGGGCTTGGCGCGTGCCGTCGCCGCTGGCGAGGTGACGCTTTCGCGTAAGGTTTCGCTGCTCTTTACCGTGTACGAGGAGGTGGGCCACGGCGGCGCCTTCGTGCCGGCCGACACGCGCGAGATGATCAGTGTTGACATGGGCTGCGTGGGCGACGACCTAGGCTGCACCGAGCACATGGTGTCGATCTGCGCCAAGGATTCGGGCGGTCCGTACAACTACGACCTGGTGACGGCGCTGTCCAATATCGCGCGCGAGCTTGAGCTCGATTACGCTATCGACGTGTATCCGCATTACGGTTCGGACGTCGAAGCCACGCTCTCTGCCGGCTACGACATTCGCCATGGTCTGATCGGCCCCGGCGTGTATGCGAGCCACAACTACGAGCGTAGCCACATGGACGGCGTGCGCAACACCTTCGAGCTCGTCCGCGCCTACGTACAGCGCTAGCGATGCAGCGGCCTCGGCTGATACGGCAGTACCGACCGAGGCCGTCCTCTCTAAGTTGCGGTGAAATAGGGACTGTTTGGCGGTTTTAAACGCTTAAACAGTCCCTATTTCACCGCAATTTATGAAGGGGATGGGGCGAGGTGCTGCTATTTGATGGCTGCCGTAACGGTGCCGCCGCCCAGGACGACGTCGCCGCGGTAGACGACGACTGCCTGGCCGGGGGCGATGGCTCGCTGCGGCTCGTCAAAAGTCAGCAGCATTTGCCCGTCTTCGCCGCGCGTAAGGGTCGCTGCCTGGTTTTTCTGACGGTAGCGGTACTTGGCGCCCACGCGAATGCCGCCGGACGTGAGCTCTGCCTCCATGCGATCGGCAGGGGCGCTCCAGATCCAGTCATTGGCCGTGAGCGCCGCGGCGGTCAGGTCCTCTGCCTCGCCCAGATGCACGGTGTTGTTGACGGCGTCGACGCCCGTTACGTACACGGGGTGCGCCATCGCGACGCCCAGGCCCTTGCGCTGGCCTATGGTATAGCGCAGCGCGCCGTTATGGCGTCCGACCACGCTGCCGTCGCGCCACACAATGTCGCCCGGTGCAGCGGCATGTCCGCAGCGGCGCTCGATATAGCCCGCGTAGTCGCCGTCTGGAATAAAGCAGATATCCTCGCTCTCGGCCTTCTTGGCGTTGATGAAGCCCTGCTCGGCGGCAATGCGGCGCACGTCGCGCTCTTTGTCCAGGCCTGCCAGCGGAAAGATTGTGCGTGCCAAGCGCTCCTGCGTAAGCGAATACAAAAAGTAGCTTTGGTCCTTCTTTGGGTCCTCGCCACGGTGCAGCTGCCAGGTGCCGTCGGACGCCTGGCTTGTTTTGGCGTAGTGACCTGTGGCGATGTAGCCGCAGCCCATATCGAGCGCTGCATCGAGCAACGCGCCAAACTTAATATGGCGGTTGCAGATGATGCACGGGTTGGGCGTCAGCCCCTCCTGATAGGCAGTCACGAAGCGCTCGATAACGTTGCGGTCGAAGGTCTGCTGCAGGTCGAGCACATGGTGGGGTATCCCCAGGCGCTCGGCGACGGCCTTTGCATCGGCGATGTCGCGGTCGACCTTACTCATGCCCGTGACGGGATCGGGCGCGGGACAGGTGAGGCGCATGGTGGCGCCGACGCATTCGTAGCCCTGGCTTTTGAGCAGGTACGCGGTCACGCTGGAATCGACGCCGCCGCTCATGGCGACGAGCACGCGCTTATTGTGCATGGGGAGGTTCTCCTTGGTGGCATGTGGCCAAAAAAGAAAAGCGGCGCGGGAGGCTGGTTCCGCGCCGCAGACATTGTAGCAAGTTCGGACGTCTCGTGGGATACCCTAACGAGATGGGCTCAGGCAGCCAGAAGAGAGGGGAGGCCGGCGTGCCTTGGGCCTATCGACAAGCGACGGGCCCTTAGTCCTGGAACAGTGCCGTGGACAGGTAGCGCTCGCCGGTGTCGGCCAGCAGAGCCACGATGGTCTTGCCCTCGTTCTCGGGGCGCTTGGCCAGCTGCAGCGCGGCCCACACGGCGGCGCCGGACGAAATGCCCACGAGCACGCCCTCCTTGTGGCCCACGGCGCGGCCGGTCGCAAAGGCGTCGTCGTTCTCGACGGGGATGATCTCGTCATAGACCTGGGTGTCGAGGACGGCGGGCACAAAGCCGGCGCCGATGCCCTGGATCTTGTGCGGGCCGGCCTGGCCCTTAGAGAGCACCGGGGAGGTGGCGGGCTCGACGGCGACGACCTGAATCTCGGGGTTCTGCTCCTTGAGGAATTCGCCCACGCCGGTCACGGTACCGCCGGTGCCAACGCCGGCGACGAAGATGTCGACCTTGCCGTCGGTATCATCCCAGATCTCGGGGCCGGTCGTGGCCTTGTGGATGGCGGGGTTGGCGGGGTTTACAAACTGGCCGGCGATAATGCTGTTGGGCGTCTCCTTCTGCAGTTCCTCGGCCTTGGCGATGGCGCCCTTCATGCCCTTGGAGCCGTCGGTGAGCACGAGCTGCGCACCGTATGCCTGCATCAGCTTGCGGCGCTCGACGGACATGGTCTCGGGCATGGTGATGATCACCTTGTAGCCGCGGGCGGCCGCCACCGAGGCGATGCCGACGCCGGTGTTGCCGCTCGTGGGCTCGATGATGGTGTAGTCGCCGCCGCGTACGAGCTTGCCTGCCTTCTCGGCCTCGTCGATCATGTTCTTGGCGACGCGGTCTTTGACGGACCCGGCGGGGTTGAAGTATTCCAGCTTGACGAGCACGCGGGCCTTGAGGTCCTCATCGGCCTCAAAGTGAGTGAGCTCCAGAAGCGGAGTGTGGCCGATAAGCTGATCGATGGACGTGTAAACATTGCTCATGATGAACCTCCAAAGTGTTCAAATGACTGGATACCGTGTGGTTTTACGGTGTGTGTAGCAGCAAACCCATAAACCTTATAGGTTGTTCGTTTGGCTGTTGGGAAGCATACTAGACACTAAAGCCTAGTAATGCAATAGGAAATAGGAGTTTATTGCAAGTTGATTAACCATCTTGACCGGAACGGGTATTTTCAAAGCCAATTTTTCGGCTAGAATTTCAACGGACTAAAAGACCGAAAGGCAGCACTATATATGTTGGTTTCTACTAAGGGCAGGTACGCCCTGCGCGTTATGGTCGACCTGGCCGAGCACCAGGCGGCCGGTCGCATCCCGCTCAAAGAGATCGCGGCGCGACAGGGGATTTCCGAGAAATATCTCGAGAACATCTTGGCTACGCTCGTACGCGCCAACATGCTCTCGGGCATGCGTGGCAAGGGCGGCGGCTACGTGCTCACGCGCCCGCCCGAGCAGTACACGGTGGGCGAGATCTTGCGCCTGACCGAGGGCAGCCTGGCGCCGGTCGCCTGCCTGGATGGCGACTGCAAGGGCTGCTCACGTTCGGATGAGTGCCCCACGCTCGACGTGTGGAAGAACCTGGACAAGCTCATCAACGACTACCTCGACGGTGTGACGCTCGATCAACTTGTCGCTCCCAACCATGGCTACGACTACGTCATCTAACCCACACCTGCATTTGGGGACGGGGTAGAAATGGTAGATTCTCTCGTCCTTTGAGACTTGGCAAATAAGAAGGCCGCCCATTTTTGCGATGGGCGGCCTTTGTTTTGGGTCGATGTGACGGTTCGTATTGAACAATTCTAGCCCTCGGCGATGCTGTCCAGAATGCTGCGCATGATGGATACCAGGATGCTGCCCATAAAGGCCGATCCGAAGCTGGCGATGGAGATACCCGCGCCCAGCAGATTGACCGACAGGTAGCTGGCCAGCTCGAGCATAAAGCTGTTGACTACGAGCTGAAAAAACCAAGCGTAATAATAGTGAGCGGCAGTGAGATGACCGTCAGGAACGGCTTGACGAGCGAATCGACGATGTTGAGGAACAGTCCCACGAAGGCGAAACAGACCCAGGCCTCGGCAAAACCGAAGGGCTGGATGCCGGGAACGAGGAACGTGGCGATCGCGATGGCGATCGAAGTAAAGAGCCAGTTAAGCATAAAGCGCATGGCGTGAATCCTTTCTTGCGCCGGGGTTGCTGGCGTCGCGTGAAGCGGCTTGCGGCGGCGACCTGGATGGTTGCGCGGGTGCGCCGCGGTGTTTGGGCGCCCATTGTCTCAAATATTCGTGGAGCTTACGTGCGCATATGGTTTCTAAACGGCGTTCGTCCTGAAAAACGCGCCGCTGGCAGAGAGTCTTGTCGCTTTAGTTTGGTGGTGTGCTACACTGCTACGGGCAAAAGCCACAGGCGTTGCCCTATTGCATAGAACGGGTGAACGATGCCCGATGTCAGTATCAACTTCGATGCCTTTTGGCGGGTTTGGCGGTGATCGATGAATATCGAGAACATGTTTGACAAGCCTGATGTCAAGCAGCTGGTCCACGCATTTAGCCTTTTGGACGACGAGAAGGATATCCAAGCGTTTTTGACCGATATCTGCACGCCGCGCGAGATTTGCGACCTTTCTCAGCGTTTGCAGGTTGCGCGCTATTTGGACGAGGGCGAGCCTTATGTTGAGGTTCAGGCCCGTACCGGCGCTTCGTCCACCACGGTGAGCCGCGTTTCAAAGGCGCTGAACGGCGAGTACGGTGGCTACCGCAAGATCCTCATTAAGTTGGAGGATGGCGAGTAGGCCAGCGACAACATTGAATTACGAAGAACCGTCCCTCCGGGGGCGGTTTTTTGATCCCTTGGGGACGGAGGAAAACGGATCACCGGGTTAGACTGACCCCTTCTGTGATCCATTTTCCTCCGTCCTCAAGGGATCAAATCTGTTGGCGTGGGGCAAATCTGTCCGCTTGGGCGGGTAGGATGGATGCATTGATTATTGCGAACAGTTTGAGCGGAGGACCATGCCTGTTCGAATCTATACCACCAATGCCGGCACGGATTTGAGCGATGCCGAGTCGGCGCTGCTTGCCGACCTTATTGCCCGTCACGGGCGTGCCGTGTTGCTGGCACCAACGTTTGCCGAGCTCGATCTGTGCCGTCATGATGCGGCGGAAGCCGGCGTTTCGCTGGGTATCGACTACAAGACGCCTACATCGTGGCTTCGCTCGATTTGGGAGCTTTTGGGCGACGGGCGCGGTTTCGTCGACAACCTGCAGCGCCAGATGCTGTTTTCGGACATGGTCACGCGTCTCGACGATGCCGACCTGCAGCCGCTTTCGCGCAGCCAGGGCACGGTGCGCATGCTTGCGCGCATGGCCCGCGATGTGCTGCCGGGTGTGGCGGGGACGACGGCCGAGCGATGCGGTGGCAACAATTGCCAGCCTGAGCCAAAAAGCGATGCCGAGGCTCGTGTGTTCGAGCTTTTGCGTGCCTACGCGGACGGCTTGGACCGTCGAGATATGGTCGAGCCCTGCGAGGCAGCCGACATTATGGCCGGTACCCTGGCCGATAGCCTGCCGGCGTGCACCCGCGCCGTATGCGTGCGCGGTATCACGCCGTTTACGCACGGTCTACTCGAGCTGCTGTCTGCCGTGGCGAACAATGGGGGAGAGGTCGTCGTGCTACTTGCCCGCGAGCAGGCGGCGATGCGCGAGGAGCTTGCCGCGGCATTTGATGCACGCGGTGTGCTGTTTGAGGTCGGGCCGCTGGGGGAGGACGTCGTCGCGTCTGATGCCGCTTGCGGGAGCGCCACTCAGCCTGCCTTTATTGAGGTCGCCGGCCCCCATGCCCGTGCTCATGTCTATGCGGACGCCATCGATAAGTTGGTGAAAACGCACAAGGAGTCCAAGGCCGATAAAGCTGCTGCAACGCCCGCCGACCCTGTGCGCGTGCTCGTTGTTTCTGCTCGGGCACCCCAGCTGTTCGGTGAGCTCGCCTCTCGTCTGGCGGCTCGTCATATCGCCGCCGAGACAGCTGAGTTCACGGCGTTTTCCCAATCCATGGCGGGCAGGCAGTTTGCGGCGCTTGCCGGTCTGATCGAGCGCATGAAGGCCGCCGATGATGGTGCGGCGTCAAAGACCGAGTGGTGGCCCGCGCCGGAGCTTACCGACTGGATCTACAGTCCGCTTTCGGGCGCTGATGCCGTCAATGCCCGTACCTTCGATAAGAATATGCGTCTCTCGCGCAGCAAGACTACCGCGGGCGTTAAGAGCCTGCTGCAGAGTGTCCAAGGCCAGGTGAGGGGCGCGC
>SKEF01003462.1_pt1 | contig 10856 bp, 10 predicted proteins | sample 4826691 | NCBI WGS metagenome assembly SKEF01 (sample SAMN11008816, study PRJNA524170) | human gut metagenome | biome: Human fecal sample; material: Feces; isolation source: fecal sample from pouch patient p23, p27 | host: Homo sapiens | place: Israel: Tel-Aviv | collected 2016-08-24
GTCTGCACCAGATGCTGCAGCTCGGCCGATGCATCTACCAGCGTGGACAGGTCACGCGAACCCTCGGCATTTTGCTGAGCCATATGCTCGGCCATGGCTAGTCCTCCTCCATGATCACGTGGCGGAACGCGCCGCCCTCGTAGATGCCGTAGCTGTGCGTACCGTCCTTGGGAATGCTCACGCTGCCGGGGTTGAAGAGCCACAGACCAGGATGCTCCTCGCTCGCTTCGTTGACCTTGATGTGCGTGTGGCCGTAGACGAGCGCGGAGCCCTCGGGCAGCGCGGGCGCGTGGTCGACGCTGTTGTGCATGCCGGCGCCAAAGACGTGGCCGTGCGTCAGGAACAGCTCACGGCCGGTTTCGTCAAACAGCGTGGCGTAGTCGGCCATGACGGGGAAGTCGAGGACCATCTGGTCGACCTCGGCGTCGCAGTTGCCGCGCACCGCGATGATGCGGTCGGCCAGGGCGTTGAGCAGCGGGATTACGCGCTTGGGGGCGTAATCGCGCGGCAGGTCGTTGCGCGGACCGTGGTAGAGCAGGTCGCCCAGCAGAACGATGCGGTCAGGCTGCTCGGACTCGATGGCGGCGCAGAGGCGCTCGGTCCAATATGCCGAGCCGTGGATATCGGAGGCGATGAGGTATTTCATGGTGGTCCTTTCGGTGGGGTTGATGGGGTGGGTGTGGCGCGTCGCCGACCGTGTCACTCAAATTGCAGAGCCGCGGCTTGCGCCGCCTGCATCACGCGCTGGAGCGGCACATTGTGCTCACGAGCAAGGCGAGCGCAGTCCTCGTACTCGGGCGCTGCACGCTCGCTGCCATCGGGCAGGGTTGCCACCTTTACGGCCACCTCGCCCCAAGGCGTTGTCACCTGCTCGAATCGGCGCGGCAGGCAAACGCGTTCCATCACCTGGCGACGAACGGCGTTGGTCGTGGTCTCCAAAAAGATAATCGTCTGTAGGCGCTCGATATCCTCGTGCGAGCAGATCACCTGCAACTGCCATCCGGGGCGACCCTTTTTGCAGTAGAGGGGTAGCCAGTGCACCTCGCGGGCGCCGGCCTCGCGCAGGCGGTCGGCGGCATAGGCGAGCACCTCGGGCGACGCATCGTCGATGTCGCATTCCAGCTTGACGATGGTCTCGGGCGCATCGGTCTCGCGAGACAGCGGAGATTTGCTATCGCATGGCATACGTTCCGGCTCCTTTCCGCACGGGCTCGTTTTGTTCATCCAAACGCTAGCACATCGCGGGCGGCGCAGGGGCGGCGTCATGGGATAGGTGCGACTTTTGCTGGGCGCAAGTGCTGGCGCGCTCCAACGCCGGCCCGCTCCATTCAAACGTGTACGTCAGCCTCCAAACATGTCATTTTTTGCAGCTTTTGGAGACTGACGCACATGTTTTGAGAGCGCAAGCGAGGCGCCACCGCGCAGCCTTTCCAATCGATTTCGACCCCCGGTGTGCCCGGCGTGTTGAGAGCTGCGCCATTACAATGAAGCGGATTCGCTTGACGCAAAGGAGCTGCCATGCCTGCTTGCCCGCTGGTCGATTGCCACACCCACACCTCGTTCTCGGACGGTCATGCCTCGTTTGAGGACAACGTTCGCGCCGCTGCTGCGGCCAGCTGCCGCGTCATGGTCTCAACCGACCATCTCACCCTGCCCGCCAGCATGGATGCCAACTGCGAAGTGCAGGTTACTGAGGGCGACCTGCCGGCACATCGTCTGGCTTTTGAGGATGCTCGCAAGCTTGCCGCGCAGATCGCGCCGGAGCTCGAGCTTATCTATGGCTTTGAATGCGATTGGTACGAGGGCTGCGAGCCTTTGGTCGAGCGCTGGTCCCGAGGCGCCGTCGTGCGCCTGGGCAGCGTGCATTGGATTGGCAACCCAGGCGATATTGCGGCAGGTGCTGCGGGCACGGCGGGGACGGAGGACGTCGCTCGTCCCGATACGCCCGATTCGCGCTGCGGCTGGATCGACGATGACACCAACCTGCACGTTTGGGAAAACCTGGGGGTACGCGGCGTATGGGAGCGCTACGTCGACGACTGGTGCCGCGCCTGCGAGAGCCCGCTCAACTTTGATGTAATGGCTCACCCCGACCTGGTCATGCGCTTTTCGAAGGAAGGCTTTGCGCCCGACTTTGACCCCGCACCGTTTTGGCAGCAGATGGCCGAGTGCGCGCACGATACGGGCCGCCGCGTTGAGGTCTCGACCGCCGCACCGCGCAAGGGCCTCGACGACTACTATCCCGCGACCGGATTGCTGCGTTGCTTTGCCCACGCCGAGGTGCCGATCACTTTTGGCTCGGACGCACACCGCGCCTGCGACATCTGCTGGAACATCCGTGAAGCCCAGGCACACGCCTACGACTGCGGCTACCGAACCTTCGGCATCCCCCACGCCACCGGCGAATGGGAATCCACACCCCTCGCCTAACTAGTCGTTTAAGAACGTCCCCAATGACTAGTGACGGCGGGCGTTGAGTTCGCCGGCAAGCTCGTCGAGGGTGATACCGTAGCGCTCAAGGGTTACGAGCAGGTGGTAGATCAGGTCGCCGGCCTCGTAGCGGATGTGATCGTGATCGTTATCCTTGCAGGCCATGATCACCTCGCTCGACTCCTCGGCAAGCTTCTTGAGCAGCTCATCCTCGACGTCGGTCAGCAAACGAGCGGTATAGCTCTCCTGCGGCGATGCGTCGCGACGGCCGTGAATCACCTCGGCGAGCCCCGTCAGCGTCTCACCGATATTTCCATCCTGAACGTTTGCGGTGCGCACACCCATAGTTCAATCCTTTCTGGTGGCCGAGCGTCTAATCGAGCGCCCGCCCTACGCGAGTTTCTTAAAGAAGCAGGTACGGTTGCCGGTGTGGCAGGCCGGACCCGGCGAGTCGACCTTGACCAGCAGCGTATCGCTATCGCAGTCGGCCCAGAGCTCCTTGACCGCTTGCATATTGCCGCTCGTCGCGCCCTTGTTCCAGAGCTCCTGGCGACTGCGGCTCCAAAACCACGTGGTACCGGTCTTAAGCGTCAGCCCCACCGATTCCTCATTCATCCAGGCAACCATAAGCACCTCGCCGGTGTCATATTGCTGAACCACACAAGGAATCAATCCTTTGGCGTCGTATGTAAGATCGGCCGCGGTTGTCACCTGTTCCATTTAGAAATCCAATCTCACGGGAATTCCCTGCGAGGCCATATATTCTTTGACTTCGCGAATGCTGAAGGTTCCAAAGTGGAAGACGCTGGCCGCCAGTACGGCGTCGGCGTCGCCCTCGATCACGCCCTCGGCAAAATGCTCGAGCGTGCCCACGCCGCCGCTTGCGATCACCGGAATCGGCACCGCGCGCGCCACGGCACGGGTGAGTGCTAGGTCAAAGCCGGCCTTGGTGCCGTCGCGATCCATGCTGGTGAGCAGGATCTCGCCGGCGCCGCGACGAGCCGCTTCCTCGGCCCACGCCACCGCGTCGATACCCGTGGCGTTGCGGCCGCCCGCCGTGAAGACCTCCCACTTGTCGGCACCCGGCTCTCCGGGCAAACCGACGCGCTTGGCATCGATCGCCACGACCACGGCCTGCCTGCCAAAAGCCGCGGCAGCCTGGCTAATCAGCGACGGGTCACGCACGGCCGCCGAGTTGAGCGACACCTTGTCGGCACCGGCGGCAACCATGGTCCGCATGCCCGCCAAGTCGCGAAAGCCGCCGCCCACGGTATAGGGAATAGCGAGCTCCTCGGCCGCGTGCGCCGCCATCTCGATGGTCGTCGCACGGTTGTCACTCGTCGCGGTAATGTCCAAAAATACGACCTCGTCCGCACCTTCGCGGTCGTAGGCGCGCGCCAGCTCCACCGGGTCGCCCGCATCGCGCAGGCTCACAAAGTTGACGCCCTTGACCACGCGGCCGTCCTTAACATCCAGGCAGGGAATCACGCGTTTGGTAAGCATGGGCTACTCCTCCCCTCGGACGGCGTCCAGTGCCTGGGCCAACGTAAAGTTGCCCTCGTAGAGCGCGCGACCGGTAATGGCACCTTCAATCGCGTCCTCACCCACCGCGGCCAGTGCGCGGATGTCGTCGAGCGTCGAGATGCCGCCCGACGCCACGACGGGAAAGCCCGCGACCTCGGCCACGTGGCGATACGTCGCCACGTCGATGCCCGTCTGCATGCCGTCGCGCGCGATGTCGGTGTACACCAGGTGCTTGAAGCCCAGCTCGGTGAGCTGTGCCACGGCATCGTCGAGTGACACGCCCGCGCCATCACGCCAGCCGTTCACCTTGACCTGACCGTCGCGCGCGGCGATGTCTGCCACCAGCAACTCACCAAAGCCTTGGGCCGCCACCTCGGCAAAACCCGGCTCGGTCACGAGCACCGTGCCCAGTGCGATGCGACGCGCGCCGTAGCCGGCCAGCTCGTCGATGCGTGCAAGCGAGCGAACGCCGCCGCCCACGTCCACAGACAGACCGTCGATGCCGCAGATGCCCTTAATCGCCGCCGAGTTGGCAGCGCACGTGTCCTCGTCCTCGCCAAAGGCAGCAGACAGGTCGACGACGTGCACCCAGCTCGCACCCTGCTCGGCAAATGAGCGGGCGACTGCCACGGGGTCGTCGGAATATACCTTGCAGCGGCTGCGGTCACCGCGCTCCAGGCGCACGACCTTGCCGCCGATCAGATCGATTGCGGGAAACAGGATCATCGGCCGGCCTCCTCGACGATGTTGACGAAGTTCTTAAGGATGCGCTGACCCAGCGCGGAGGATTTCTCGGGATGGAACTGGCAGCCCCACACGTTGCCGTGACGCACGATGCACGGGAAGCTCCGCGTATAGTGCGTGCGCGCCAGCACATCGGCGGCATCGGCATCGTCGGCCACCGCGTAGCTGTGGGTGAAGTACATGTTGGCACCCTCGGCAAAACCAGTAAGCAGCGGATCGGCCGCACCGGCGGGCGTCATGTGCACCTGGTCCCAGCCCACGTGCGGCACCTTCAGGCGACTCGATTCCAAGCGCGTGCACGAGCCACGCATGATGCCCAGGCCATCGACCCAGGGGCCGCCGACCTGCTCGGAGGCACCGTCGTCCGCGTCCGCGCCCTCGTCCGCCGGCACGCCCTCGTCGCCGCGCTCAAAAAATAGCTGAAGGCCCAGGCAGATGCCGAGCAGCGGAGTTCCGGCGGCGACGGCATCGAGCACCGCGTCCGCCTCGCCGCTCTGGCGCATAAAGGCGATCGCGTCATAGAACGCGCCCACGCCCGGGATGACCAGGCCGTCGGCGTTGCGGATCTGATCCGGATCGTCCGATGTGCAGGCGGCGGCACCGGCGCGCGCAAGCCCGCGCACAACGCTCGACAAGTTGCCCTTGTGGTAGTCGACCACCACGACCTTCGGTTCGCCCACGCGACCCTCCTTTTCCCCATTCAAAACCTGTCCCTTTTTTGGCAGGTTACAGTGAACCCTTGGTGCTGGGGATGCCCTGCACGCGGGGATCCAGCTCACAGGCATGGCGCATCGTGCGGCCCACGGCCTTAAAGGCGGCCTCGATAATGTGATGCGAGTTGCTGCCCGCCAGCTCGCGCACGTGCAGCGTGAGCTTGGCGTCGCGCGCAAAGGCGTAGAAGAACTCGACGGCCAGCTCGGTATCGAAGCTGCCCACGCGCTCGGTCGGCACGGGCAGCTCGCAGTAGGCCTGTCCGCGGCCCGAAATATCAACGGCAGCCATCACGAGCGTCTCGTCCATGGCAATCGCCGCGTCGGCAAAGCGCGTAATGCCCGCCTTGTCGCCCAGCGCCTGGCAAAACGCCTCGCCCAGCACGATACCCGTGTCCTCGACGGTGTGGTGCGCATCGACCTCCACGTCGCCCACCGCGTGCACCGTCAGATCGAACAGACCATGGCGGCCAAAAGCGTTGAGCATGTGGTCGAAAAACGGCACGCCGGTCGAGATATCGCACACGCCGCTTCCGTCCAGGTCGAGCTTTACGACAATGTCGGTCTCGCCCGTCTTGCGGGTCACCTCGGCATAGCGGTCCATCTACATCTCCTCCTTCACCAGCGCGGCAAACGCAGCCAGCACCTCGTCGTTTTCCTGCGGGGTACCCACGGTAATGCGTAGGCAGTCCGCGAGTCCCGGCGCGTAGCTAAAGTCGCGCACCAAAATCGAATACTCGTCGCGCAGACGCTCGCGCACGCGCGTGGCATGCGGCGTGCGCACGAGCACAAAGTTCGCCGCGCTCGGCCACGCCTCCACGGTCAGACCCTCGGCAGCCATTGCGCGTAGGGCGCACAGCTCGCGCTCGCGCTCGGATGCAACCTGTGCCACTACGGGCGCGTACGCATCGCGGGCACGCACGCAGGCAAGCGCGGCGGCCTGGCTCAGCACGTTAACCGAGTAGATTTGGCGAATCGCCGCAAACACATCGATGACCTCGGGTGCCGCGATCACATAGCCCAGACGCGTGCCGGCAGCGCCAAACGCCTTGGACAGCGTATGCAGAATCACCAGGTTGGGATGCTCGGCGATAAGCCCCTGCGCCGTGGTTGCCGCGCCAAACGAATCGTCGGCAAACTCAACGTAGGCCTCGTCGACCATGACCATGCCGGGGCACGCATCGCACAGGGCCGCGACAAAGTCGAGCGGCGTCACATCGCCCGTGGGGTTATTGGGCGAGGTCACGATCGCCAGGTTGCACCCGGGCGCCGCCGCAAACACAGCCGCTTGGTCGAGCTCAAAGGTCGCCGGGTCGCGCCACACATCGCGCACCTCGGTCTGACAAAGCGACGCAAAGAACGCATACTCACTAAAGCACGGCGGGCAGTTGAGCAGGGTCCGTCCCGCGCCGCCAAACGCCAGCAGGTAGTTATAGAGCAGCTCGTCGCCGCCGTTTCCCACGCAAATATTCTCACGCGCCACGCCATGCCAAGCGACAAGCTCGTCGCGCAGGTCGTTGGACATGGGGGCGGGATAGCGGGTGAGCGGCGTGGCAGCCAAGGCCGCATCAACCGCCTCGCGCACGCCAGCAGGTACGGGATAGGTGTTCTCGTTGGCCGAAAGATTGATGCGCGTGGGCGTAAAGTTGGGATCGTAGGGCTCGATACCGGCCAAGTAGGGCTGGACGAGCTCCTTCATGCGGGGCGTCAGCTCGGCCATATTAGGCCTCCCCGCCGGTCGCGCCAGCGCCATCCGAGCCTGCAGCCGCCAGGTCCACGCCCTCGGTGACCGTCGCGGTCGTATCACCCGGCCAGGCGACCTTGGTCAGGTCGGCCGCAGCCAACGACTCGGCACTCACGGCATCCTCGCCCTGCTCCAGCACGCGACGACGCAGGGCGGCAGAGAGCGCGTGCGCCCACAGGCCCTCGGCCTCGGCCAGGCGCTGCGTAGCGGGAGCGTCGGAGAGCAGGCCCTCGGGCGTATAGCAAATGACGCTCGAGCGCTTAACGAACTCTTCGACCGAAAGCGGGTTGGAGAACATGGCCGTGCCGCCGGTCGGCAGCGTGTGGTTGGGGCCGGCAACATAATCGCCAAGCGGCTCGGAGCTCCAAGCGCCCACAAAGATGGCGCCGGCGTTGCAAATGCCGCCAAGCAGGCCCATTGCATCCTTGCAGTGCAGCTCCAGGTGTTCGGGCGCCACGGTGTTCACGGCCTCGACGGCGGCAGCCATATCGGCGGCCACCACGATGGTGCCTTCGTTGTCGAGCGAAGCGTGCGTGATCTCGGCACGCGGCGACTGCGCCACCAGGATGTCGATGCCAGCCTCGACCTCGCGCGCAAACTGCTCGTCGCAAGTCACCAGATAGCAGGCTGCCAGCGGATCGTGCTCGGCCTGGGCCATCAGGTCTGCCGCGACCACCATAGGCTTGGCCGTGGCGTCGGCCAGCACGCAGACCTCGGAGGGACCGGCGACCATATCGATACCCACATCGCCCGAGACAATCTGCTTGGCCGCGGCGACAAAAGCGTTGCCCGGTCCGGTAATTTTGTCGACGCGCGGAATGGTCTCGGTACCATACGCAAGTGCGGCCACGGCTTGAGCGCCGCCCACCATATAGATCTCGTCCACGCCGCCGAGCTTTGCCGCGGCGAGCGTGTAGGGACTGATCAGGCCGTCTTTTTGCGGCGGGGTCACCATAACCACGCGCTTGACGCCGGCGACCTTGGCGGGAATGGCGTTCATGAGCACGGTGGAGGGATATTGCGCGCGACCGCCCGGTACATAGATGCCGGCCGCCGCGAGCGGGGTCACCTTAACGCCGAGCATCGTGCCGTCCACACGCGTGGTAAACCAGCTCTGCTCGACCTCGCGCTGGTGGAACTCGCGAATCTGGCGCGCGGCCTTCTCAAGCGCGGCGACAAAGGCCGGGTCAAGGCCTTCGAGCGCGGCATCGATCTGCTCCTGCGGCAAGCGGAAGCTCTGCAGCTCAACGCCGTCAAAACGCTGACAGTAATCGCGCACCGCGGCATCCCCGTTGGCACGCACGTTGGCCACGATATCGCGGGCGGCGTCGATGATGTTTTGCGGCAGCACGCCCTTGCGGTTGAGCTGGTTGGTAACGAGGCGCTCACCGGGAGCAAGCTTGATGGTCTTCATATCGGTATCCCCTATCGGTCGAGGTTGTGTTCGAAAAACGAGAGGCCGGGCGGCGGCGCCAATCGGCCCGCAGCCCGTACGTTGGGGCGCCCGTGCGCGGTCGCGCTATTGTGCCGAGCCCGCGACGGGCTCAAAATGCTTGTCCTTAACGGCCGCCGCCAGGCGATCTGCCAGATTGCGTACGCGCGGATCAAGGCGCGCAGCGCCCGGGTTGACAAAGAAGCGGGCCGTGCAGTCCATGATGCGCCCGGTGATGACCAGGTCGTTGTCGCGCAGCGTGGCACCCGTGGCGGTAATATCCACGATGCGATCGGTCATGCCGACAATGGGGCCCAGCTCGATGTTACCGTGCAGCGAGACGATATCGGCGTTCACGCCGCGCTCGGCATACCAGGCACTCGCAATGCGCGGGTACTTGGTGGCCACGCGAAGCGAACCGCGGCGGGCATAGTTGCGCTCGGCCTGGCCGGCGCGCCACGCGGGCTCCGCCTCGATAAAGGTGCACAGACCATAGCCCAGGTCGACCAGCTGCAGCAGGTTGAGGTCTGCCTCAATGAGCGAGTCCCAACCGCAGATGCCGCAATCGGCACCACCGCAGCCCACAAAGGCAGGCGCATCGCTGGGACGCACGATGACAAACTCGATATCTCCGACCGCGCCTTTGCCGGCACGCGTGTCGCGGCCGCGCACGATCAGGTGACGGCCGGGGTCACGCAGCTCAGAGACATCCAAGCCCGCAGTCTCGAGCACGTCGAGCGTGTCGGCCTTAAGCGAGCCCTTGGGCACAGCGATGCGCAGCGGGCCCTCGGCGCCACGGCCCGCGGCGTGATCGCCGTCGGAAGCGGCATCCTCGGCCGAGGTGCGCGCGGCCTCCAGGCGCTCGAGCGAAAAGGCGAAGCCCGCCGCCGGCACCTCGATACCGTCGCCAAATGCGCCGGTAAAGATGGAGTCATAGCGTCCGCCCGAACCCACCGGATCGGGCAGGCCGCCGGCATAGGCCTTAAAGACCAGGCCCGTGTAGTAATCGAAAGAGTTCATGATGGAGAAGTCGAATGACAGCACCTGGGCGTCCTCGGGTGCCAGGCCCTCGACCAGGGCACGCAGCTCGCGCGTCAGCGGCGCGACGATACCGGCGGCCTCCAGCAGCGTGTCCACGCGGTCGAGTACCTCGGCACCGCCGTGCAGACGCGGCAGCTCGCTAATGGCGGCCTTGACGGCATCGGACTCGGTGCTTGCCGCCACGCGGGCATCGAGGCCCACAAAGTCGTTGGCGTGCACGCAGCGCAGGGCCTCGGCGGCCAGCTCGCGATCCTCGCACGCCGCGAGCAGCTCCTTAAACGGACGCACGCTACCTGCGATAATGCGCGCATCGGGAAGTGCCAGCTTGCGCACCGCCTCGGCCACGAGCGAGACAATCTCGACATCGCCCGCGGTATCGCCCGCACCGATAAGCTCAAAGCCCAGCTGTGTAAACTGGCGCGAGCCGCCGGCATTGCGCTGGCACTCGCGAACCACCGGCGCCTCGTAGCGAAGGCGCAGGGGCAGGTCGGCCGCGCGCATGCGAGTCGAAACCAGGCGCACGATCGGCAATGTGTTGTCGGGACGGACCACCAGCAGGCGGCCATCATCATCAAAGAGCTTAAACGGCGTGTCCGCAATGCGGCCGCCCTCCTCGAGCGAACCCTTGTCCTCGAGTAGCGGCGTCTCGACCGGCAGGTAATGATGCTCCCTAAAGCAGCCCTTCACCGTCAGCGCGATCTCCTCGCGCGCCTGAGCCTCCTCGGGCAATATGTCCCGGAATCCCCACGGTGTGGCCGTCATCTGGTGAGCCTCCTCATGCTGTGTTTCATATAGAACGAAAGACCGGCATAGCTCCGCCGGTCTTCTGGGTACTTTAGCATACTAGAGTGTTTGCGGGGAGAATCGTCCTCCTCGGCTCACACCGTATTCATTTGGAAACATAGGGCAAGCGGTTAGCAGCAGTCTCTTGTCACAACGCAAAAAGGGCGCCCGCGCAATTGCGGACGCCCTTGTGCAGGGTCGAGATATCAACCAGCCAAGATATCGGTCCCGTGACCAGCTCTTAGTAGTCGAACTGGTGGTAGTAGCGGCGGTACTTGAGGTTGTGCTTGGTGACCAGCTCGTAGTTGCGCGCGAGGCGGTCGGTGGTCAGCACGGACAGGATCCACGGCGACACGATGACGCGGAAGTCGTCGTCCAGGCCCGGGATCGCGTACTCGGCGGTGTCGATGATGACGTAGTCCTCGTCGCCGGTCACGCCGCTGGTGAG
>SKEF01003466.1_pt1 | contig 10833 bp, 9 predicted proteins | sample 4826691 | NCBI WGS metagenome assembly SKEF01 (sample SAMN11008816, study PRJNA524170) | human gut metagenome | biome: Human fecal sample; material: Feces; isolation source: fecal sample from pouch patient p23, p27 | host: Homo sapiens | place: Israel: Tel-Aviv | collected 2016-08-24
CGGGCCAGCTCCTCGCTAGCTGCCATCGGCGCCCGCCCCCTTCAGGAACCCGTCGTAGACCGACAGGTCGGCCCCGCCGGCCCCGCCGCCTCCTCCCGCGATGCGCCTCGCCAGCACGTCGACCGTGGCGTCGTCGGGGACGCGGCCGCCCTCGACGACCCTGAGCGCCGCCTCGCATGCCGCCTCGAAACCCGAGGACTCGCTCGCCCGGCCGATCGACCTGAGCGTGCGCCTCCTGCCGGCGGAGTCCATCCGGTCGATCCCCTCGACGAGCCCCGGCGGCATGTCGCGCCTGATCGTCGACTCCCCGAAGGCCCTCGGCCTGGCGATGATGGCGGGCACGAGCGAGAGGGGGTTCCGGACCGCGGGGCCCTCCCCGAAGGCCCTGGGGAGGACGGCGACCCGGCGGCCGCGGTCGGCGAGGATCTCCACCGTCGACGCGCGCATGCCGACGAGCAGGCTCCGCCCGTGCCAGGCGGGCCCGGCGACGTACTCGCGCCCGTCGGCCTCGACGTAGCCGCGCTTGTCGGCGCGGGCGGCGACCCACCTCACCGCGTCGAACTCCACGCCGGGAAGGGCGCGCATGGCGGCGAGGTCCTCCCGGTAGGCCTCCCCGTGCGGCCTGCCGTCGCGGCAGCGCGCCGCCGCGTTGACCCTCGCGCACCCCTCGGCGAGGAACGCGTTGAGCTCGGGGAGCGCGCCGAACGCAGGCACGGGGACGAGGAGGTTGCGCCGGAGGAACCCCACGGCGTTCTCGACGGAGCCCTTCTCGTTTCCCGAATAGGGGTTGCAGTACCGGCTCTCGAAGCGGTAGTGGGCTCTGAACTGCGAGAACAGCCTCGATTCCGTGACCTCGCCGCGTACCATCCTGCCCGCCTCGGTGGCGTTGTCGAGCACCATCGCCGCCGGGGCGCGGCCCCAGCGGCGGAAGATCTCGAGCAGCCCGGCGCACAGGCACTCCGACCTCTGCGACATGAGGGCGACGCACTGCCGGTCGTTCGAGTGCGGAAGCGTCGCGACCAGCAGCTTGAGGTCGAGGGTCCTCCCGCCGACCGCGGCGCGGAAGTTCCCGAAATCGACCTGGCAGGTGCCGGGCGCCCACTCGAGCTCGAGGTACCCCTCTCCGCCCGCCGCCGCCCGGGCGAGCCTGAGCTCGCGGACGAACCTCTGCACGGTGGAGTAAGAGCCGCCGTAGCCGCGCTCGGCGACGAGCCTGTCGTAGATCCGCCTGGCTGTGTGGCGCTGCTTCCTCGGGGCCCCGAGGTCGGCCTCGAGGACGCCCGCGACCCATTCCTCGTTGCCCTCGAGCGCGGGCCTGCCCCTCCTCCGGGGCATCGGCGCGGCGGGCGACATGTCCTCCATGTCGGCGTACTTCGCCACGGTGTTCCGGCTCACGTGGAGCATTCGGGCGATCTCGGACCTCGAGCGCCCGGCGGCATCCATCGACCGTATATCATTCACTGTGTCCAGGGGCACGGTCATCTCCTCCATCCTTCCCGGGCGGGCTCGCCAAAGTAACCGCCCGGGGAAACCATACGGCGAGGGCCGCGCCCCCGGGCCCCGGGGGGGGGCCCTCTTGCTTAAACTGCTCAATTATTCGTGCTCACGGTGCTCGTTTCCCAGTGAGCACTCGGGCCACTTCTTAGTGAACATCAACATCCATTATTGTGTATCTAGACGATGGGCAATTCGGTTTAATCAGTGGGGCTATATATAAATCAGCGCATAGGTATGTTTGATTCAATGCTTCGACGCTCCCTTCGCCAGCTGGGCGGACTGATTGAGTCCAGCCCCCAAGTCGTGTTTCGGCAGTTTGATTTATAGACTACCGTTTGACGAAAAGAGTTAGACCAATGCCCTTTACAAAAGTACCAGGGAGTACCATTGCTTCAGACGTTTACTGCCTGGTGCATGACGTTTCTCGTGGACACAGGCTCCTTCCTGCCAAGGGGATAGGGACTTGTGTTTGCATCGGCAATGGATACGGAGTCGCGTGCTCATTGCCGCTAGATGACTTCAACATTGAAGTGATATTAATACTTAGGGCTAATCCGTTCTGGGTGCAAGGGGATTTGTGTGATGAAAACTCAGATATTGGTCTATAAAAAACCGAATTGCGGTTTTACGGAAACAAGCGACCTGACGATAAGGGAATTCGGTAAAGCACTCGCGTTCGATGCCTTTGGTCTAACGGTTATTGACTTGCAGGATAAGTATTTATGGAAAAGCGATTACACCAACGATAAAATTCTGAAAGATCATGCGGACATTTCCTCTATTCGGCAAATGATGCTGCAGTCAAATAAGGCTAAGTGCATTGTTGTGCTTCCGCAAAACTATTCGTTTTTATATTCTTATGGATACAATCCAGAGACTCATTCTGAGGGATATAAGAAAAAGAAGCCTCTAAAGGATTTTATTAAAGATTTCGCTGTCTCTCCGATAGGCGAGTTGTTTTCCTTCTCACTTCGTATTTGTTTTGGGAAGTCGATAACTCTTGTTTTTAATAAAGAGCTTCATTCTGATTTTTCGTTCAGTATGCCAATTACCTCTCCCCTCAAGCCGCTATTAACTTCGAACGCTTCTACGATCTCAACGGTACTGATATCTGAGACCCTCGCAGCTACAACGCTTGAGATAAACACCAATGAGGATTTATCGGCGGTTATTGATGCTATTTTCCCGTCTGCAGTTCAGCGCGCTCGCATGCCTGTTTGGCTTGATGAGGTTAGCTATCATGATGAAGCGGCGCAAAGGGCGCGAATAAGAGAGATAAACGCAGAAATGGATCTTCTGGATAAGGAAAAGAAAGAGATCGAGGGTGTCCTCTCTAATTATCAAGATATTAAATCAGTCCTTTGCTCCAAGGATTTTGAACTTGAAAATATGACTCGCCATCTTTTGGCAAAGATCGTTGAGGTGGATGAGGACTTTGAAGACTGCAAGGAAGAGGATTTTAGGTTCTCATACAATGACACTCTTTATTTAATAGAAATTAAAGGCAGTAAGGGCGGATTGAAGCGGCAGCATGTTACGAAGACATATGATCATGTCCAGATAAAAGCGGACGCGATGGAAGACGAAGGCAATACATGCAAGCTAAAAGGCGTCCTTATCTTTGCATCACAGATCGAATTAAAACCTGAAGAGCGAGATCCTTTCCCTGATACCCAGATTACCATTGCCCGTAAAAACGACATTGCGGTTCTTTCGACCGAGACGCTGCTTCGCTGTTATGAAGCCTATATAGAGAAACGTTTGACTTCGGCTTCTTTTAAGGAGACCTTGCGTCAAACGTCTGGTCTTGTAAGTTTGGAATTGTTTGGCTTGGATGCTTAGCCTCTTAACTGAAGCCCGAATAGAATGCGGCCTTACGAGCAAAGATGTCCTTGTGACGGCCTTTGCGCGAGTAATAACGAGCATCTGTCGATGTCCGCTTAGCACAACACGGGACGTATTAGATTGTTGAAAGCCATAAAACCTTAACGGTCGGGAGGCTACATGAGGATCTCTAGACTGAGGATTGAAAACTATCGGAATCTCGATGGCATAGTGATTAGTTTTGACGAGGACGTGACCTATATTGTCGGCGAGAACAACCTCGGCAAAACGAATGTGCTCGACTTGCTCAATACAATCTTCAATCAAGCGACGATTAGCGAAGAGGATTTCGCTAACAATGAAAAGCGCTCAGGGGCTCTAGTTACTTTAAAGTTGGACGAGGACGAGATCGGAATAACGAGGCTCGACATCGATCCTATGACCGGAAACACTATTACCATCTGCGCTTTTGCTGACGACCCGGATTCTCGAATTGAATTTAAGGTCGAAGGGAGCGGAGAAAGTATTTCACCCTCTCTGATGCGATCCGTTCACATGTTCAGATACTCTACTGCATCCTTTAATAGGGGAGACTTGGCGTTTGATGGTACCCGAGGTGTCGGCAAAGTTCTCTCCAAACGAATCGCGCTTTACCTGGATAAGGAGGGCAAAAAGGTCTCTGACTTTCTGGATGGGGGTGAGCTCGATGGTCTGGTTGCTGATCTCGGCGCAATCGTTAGTAACGTTCCCATCCTGTCATCATATGGTGTGAAGACGGGCGTTGATTCATCGGATGGCGGAACGCTCGGAAGTTTGGTTACCTTGCTTGACAAGAGGGGCGTTCATTTTAATAAGGCAGGGGTAGGCTTGCAGTACCTTGCAATTGCCTCGCTCTCAATAATCGAGAGCATTATGCGTCTTTCGCCTAAACGCCTTCAAGAGAGCCTCTGCACGGATGACGACGGCAAGTGCGTGCTGCACGCTGTGCTGGCTTATGACGAACCCGAAGCTCATCTTCATCCGTATATGCAAAGACGGCTCTCGAAGAGCTTGCATAGGATTTGCGATGGGAGGGACGACGGATTCAATGCTCTTCTAAAGGACTATTTCGGGATTGATTCAATCAAAGCTCAGCTAATCATGGTGACGCATTCGCCAAATATTCTGGCTCGCGGCTATAAGAACATTGTGCGATTCGGGCAGGGCGAAGATTCGCCGAAGGTCGTGTGCGGTAGGGATATTGACCTGTCCGACAAGTTTGAAAAGCATCTTATGTTGAATTTTGAGTCAGTACGTGAGGCTTTTTTCGCTCGGTCTGTTTTGGCTTTTGAGGGGCAGACGGAGTCCGGTGCCATTCCGGTGTTCGCCCGCAACCTTGGGATGGATCTGGATGATTATGGAGTTGTGCCAATCAGGGCTGGCGGGAAAAAGAACGTTGAGCCACTCTGTGAACTTCTGGGCAAGTTCGAGATTCCAAATTATTCCATTGTCGACAGGGATGATGAGCTGCAAGAAACTTCTGGAGATCATATAACGACAACCGGACGGGATTTTGAAGCTGAGGTTGTTGACGCATTCTTCGCTAGCGATAACCAGGGTGCGTTTATTGCGCTTCTTGAGTCAATTGACCCTTTTCAGAGGGCAACTAGCATCAAGGGGAATTGCAGAGCTCTGAAAAACGCCCGAACTGTCTACGGCGTTAGCTTGCCGGGCGCTGAGTACGATTTCCGGGGGCCGGAGTTTGACGGGCAATTCGCCGGCAAGCCTGAATCGCGTGCGCTTATGTATGCATGGCTTTCATCGAACAAGGGCGTCGCGTCTGGCGTTGCCCTCGCGGAGGCTCTTGGTGCCGAAGGCGTTCCCGACTGTTACAAAAATATTATTCGCAAGGCCGTGGGGCTTGAATGCTGATGAGCCAGACTGACTTGCTGGATAGCGTTGGGGCCGCGATTGAGGCACGCTGTGGTGTAGATGCGTCGCAGCGCTCCGCGATTTTTTCACCATCGAAGAGAGTGTTCGTGGAGGCGCCGGCAGGCTACGGGAAGACCACGGTGATGACTGGGCTGGCTTGCTGGCTGCTGGCATCCGGCGAAGTCCGGCCGCCAAAAAAGATTTTGGCCCTGACCTTCAGTGTCGCCGCTGCGCGGAGAATGCGAGCGGATTTGGGCGCCACTATGTCGGTGCTTCCGGGTTCCGTGACCAAGCGTTTTGAGGACAGCGTCATGGCGACTAACTTCCACGGCTTTGCTTGGGCCCTGCTGCGCAGGTACTGGAGATCGCTCTTGCTCCCAGTAAGCGTTGACGAGCTTTCTATGGTTGATGATAACAATGCCGTTGACGAGCTGGTTTCGCGAGGCGGTAAGCTTTTCTGGGATGAAAAGAATGTTTTCAGCAGCTTCCTCCGCTCCATGAGAAATGGTCAAGACGAAGGCCTGAGACACGGCATACGCCCTTTTAATAGGATAATTAAGGATAGGTTCGCGTCGAACGGTCTCTTACCGTACTCTGGAATAATCTCCCTTGCAATTGAATTGCTTGCCGATTTCTCAAAGTTGAGGTCCTATCTGTCGACGGCGTTTCCTGTCGTACTCGTCGACGAAGCGCAGGACACGAATGCCCTGTGCTACATCTTTTTAAAAGGCCTGCTTTCCGATGAATCAGGAATCTGCATGTTCGGCGATCCTATTCAGCGTGTCTATGGTTTTATTGGCGCAATGGAAGGCTTAAAGACAAGGGCCACTACCGACCTGTGTCTATCGCAGCTGGAGCTCGAACATAATCATAGGTTTTCTAGGGGATCTATTGTCGGGGAGCTCGGTGCTGCGATTCGCTCCAACATGAAGGGTACCATTGCCGGCGGTACGCCCCGACTTCCCATATTTGTTGGCGCTGCGCAGCAAGATGAAGCGACTGCCATCGTTTCGAAGGTCGCCACTCTCGCTCAAGGAGGTGGCGGTAGGATTGCGATTCTTGTCCGTAAGCGCGGTGCCCTGGCCAATCTCATCACTGACGAGCTGACTAAAGAGGAGATGCCATACTTCAACGGGCTTTTCTCGGATACAGATCCAGAGTTCGTTGAATTCAATGCATTTGCTTTATCCAGGATTACCGATGCAGCGTCTGGAGAAAAAGGCGTCAGCCGTTCTGCAGCGGACAAAATAATTGACTCCATCTCTGATGAACTGCTGACTGACTCCAGGAGATTAATGTATGGGCGGTCCTATGCCATGCTTCTTGGAGCGCTGCGGAAACACCTCAAAAATGACTGCGTCTCGATGGACCCTTCGGAGCGCTTCGACTATATCGTAAGTATCTTTTCCGAGGGCTCCCTGCGGCGTTTCTCTGATTACCTTGATGCAGATATCTCGATCATGACCATTCACTCTGCTAAGGGACTCGAGTGGGACACCGTTTTCATACCGGGCGTTACGCGCTTCGATTGGCCTGGAAGGATTTGCTCTCGGTGCGAAAGTGCTGGTATGTGCTCGCGTTCTGCGTATGGATGCCGGATTGTGGATGCGAAGAAAATACCAGACGGGCTTATTGAGGAAATGGGCCTGCTGTACGTCGGTGTCACTCGCGCCCGCAAAGCGGTATATGTCTCCGCTTCTATGCAGCGCAGGACAAATTACGGGAACTATCAGGTTGCCTGCCCCTCTTGTCTAACGTCTCTTCCGGGCATTGAACCCGTAAGCTGGACGGACATGGACGGGGAGGGGTGATTTGTGGCGGTATGGAGTGTGTCCACTATTGGCGTTCCTATTCCAATCCGCATGTTGTTAGGGATACGCAGGCCCTTGTCCTGCAATTGAGTGCTTGCTAAAACTGGCCTTTTTGCTGTATAGCGTTGACTGAAAAGGGAATAAAGTTTCTTGCCCATCGCGAATTGGCGATGGGGTACGCTACTGCCGTCAATATAGCAAACGACGAAATCGCAATTCCGACGTTCGCAACATTGACGCCAGCGTTGCCTGCGGCTAGCTGGATAAGGGCTTCGATGGTCATAAGTACCAATTCCTCGCTTTCGTCTAGTATGGCATAGGCAAGCATTGTTTTAGGTGGCCGCGAAAGCGTTGGTTGCACTTGCTGCGCCTTTAATTAGCCTGTCCGGGGAGGGTTAGCCGCCGCTTGTTGATCCGGACAGGTTGATTTATTTGGGGGTATTTTGGCCGAGTTCGATATCACTCGTATTCCTCGATATAGTTCCAAAAGGTCATATGCCCATTTTGATCATAGAATTTCTTTTGCTGAAGCCCAGGCCAAGATCTTAGATCCAGGGTACGTTTCCCAACACGCGTTCTACCCTCTAATTTCTAACGAGATCATTGCTGTTCGGTATCGTGGAGGTAAGCGAAGCTGCAAGGTTCGCAATATCGCTTATGCCTCGCATTTCGATCACCGCGTCTTCCAGTACTACTCTTATCTTTGGTCGGACTTATATAACAAGAAGGCTATTGCCGAAGAGTTTAATGAGGTTGCCGTAGCGTACCGCTCTTCGCTTTCAGATGGCGCCGTAACTGCTACCAGCAATATTTCCTCAGCTAAAAAGGCCTTCGATTATATACGCGAGCTAGATTCGGCTTTTGTGCTTACGGGTGATTTCGAGAGCTTCTTCGACAACTTAAATCATGCTCATATAATGACGTCGTTGCGTTCGTTGTTTCCCAGTGGATGCTTACCGGACGATCACTATCAAGTCATTAAAAATATCCTCCGCTATTCGTGCTGGCCTATTGATGATTTGGCTGCTCGACATGAATTGCCATGGCCAGCAATCGATTCCACTCGGGAGAAAATGATCAGCGAAGCAGCTATCGAGCTTCGGTTCAAGTCTATTCGCGAACTTAATAAGCTGGATGTTATCTTGCCAAAGTCTGAGTTTCTTGCAAACAAAAGTAAGGTCATTACCAGACCGTGGAAGCGAACGGGTATTGGGCTGGGAATTCCTCAGGGTCTTGCCGCAAGCGGAGTGCTCGCTAACATCTATATGACCGATATCGATATGAAAGTCTGGCTTGCCGTTGAACGGGTTGGCGGCTTGTATCTTCGTTATTGCGATGACTTTATAATTGCCGTTCCAAAATCTGGCTTTGATGCACTTGTAGACGCCATCAATCTAATGGCCGATGTCGATTCCGTTAAACTGCAGCCTGATAAAACCAAGGTGTTCCGGGTTGATGGCGACGGGGTTGCTCAGCTTGATTTTGAAAGCGTTCGTACGGGTAAGGTCCTTTCGTACTCCGGTGCACATCCGGCACAGAAAGTCAGCTTCTTGGGGTTTGACTTTGACGGGCGCGTTGTAAGACTCCGACAGTCTACGGTTGGAAGGTACCACAAGCGTCTCAATAAGGCTGCCGCAGCGATTGCGCGTTCTAATCAGGGGGAGGGAAGGCACGCATCAAAAAAGCGCGTCTCCGTTCTGTATCAACATTATTCACCGCTTGGTATTAAGGGAAGAAGGTTATGCCCTTCGGGTGATGCCGGCCTTTCTGCATTTTCGCTCTATGGAAACTTTCTTTCCTACGTGGCAAGAGCCCAAAAGGCGTTTCCAAATGATCCGATTGCCCCTGATGAGGCCAAGATTTACAGGAATATTAAACGCTTGAGTGCTCGGGCATTTTGCTGCTATAGCGCCGATCGATTTCGACTACAAATAGACAATTAATTAAACCAATTAGTAGTTGCCCTTAATCGTTGCCCCTGCGGGGCTTCGCCTTACAACTTTTCAATGTCAATTGCTTGATATTCTGTTCACTAATAAAGAATGACCGGTGGGGGGCGTTATGCACGATAAACCATGGCTTACTCCTGAACAACAGATTGAGCATTTGGAGCGTAAGGGCGTAGCGTTCAACTTGATGAGCAAACAAGAAGTTCTGAGTTATTTAAAACATAACAATAATTATTTCAGGCTCCGGTCGTATAACGTTTAGTATGACGTAAGAAATGCTGTGACAGGACTTAAGCTCCAAGATGTGAATGTTAAGGCTGAGCTATCAAACGATCGGCTACAGCATATTGCGACTACGTTGTACCTTCACAGCACTATGGCTTCAACCGGGGTAAGGAGTAATAAAGGAAAACAGCTGCGCAGGCTAGCTGAAAGAATGTATCGCAACGAGAGCTACTATCTTCGTAATGACCAAATAAGAACTGGTTTCGCATTTATTAGCGGCCTGATTAATGGCTGGTTTGTGAATTAGAAAATAGTCTCTTTTGGGAACAAGACTATAGCTATAATACTCACTCACAATACAAAGAAGGTTGATACCTTCTTATCGGGGACGCATCCACTGGGTGTGTCCCCGTTTTCTTTTGATTGAGTAAGACGAACTGTCTGTTTGAGGCGGGGAACTCCTCATGAGTCCAGCGTTTATCGTTGTGCCCCGATTATTCAATATCAATGTTGGTATGCGTTTTTGGGCGTGATCGCTATTACGTGCGGGCGCTAGGGCCGGCGTGGTCCTCTGCAAAATTCGATGACTATATTTCAGTCAGTTCTCTTATTAGGTTACAGACGGTTGTTTCTATTGAGCTTCCAGAGGAAATACATGGGGTTCTCTTTTGCCTTGGCTTCTCGCAAGAAATCTGCGGATTGAGATGCAACGGCCCCTATGCCGGCAGCCCCGAGGATGGTCATGACATCACAAGGTGATGCGACTCCGTATTGCCCCAATGTAAAGCTTGCAATTCCGATAGCGGCTTCAATGCCTGCGGAGGTGACTAATCGGGATCGTTCGTTTTTCATCACCAAAGATATCTTGTGAAGCTCGGGCTCTATTAGGTCGTTCTTTAGGTCAGTTAATGTTGAACTGTCGATGGGCCTTTCGCTCAGGCCTTTGGACAAGGTATCCCTAAACACAAGAAACGACTCTTCGTTTCTAATGCGGCAATCAAGGATGCTACGTAACGTCGCATTTTCAGCAATGGGGAGGGGACAAGATAACCGGCGAATGGGTAGGGTCTGATCCTTTCGAGGATAAAGGGTGGAAGTTGCGGACTCGAGGAACTCAATCTGAGCAGGACGAGTGGTTAAATACGAGCTATTCGAAAAATAGGGATTGACGAGGGCTTGAAAGCTATCGTTCAACAATGGCAGTAAGATAGTTGTGATGCCGCCGTTCTCCAGCATGTCTCTATCCAATCGCGTTTCGCCGTGGCTTGCATAGAGCGATTCGTATTCAGACGGGATTACCAGGAAATCGACATCTATCTCCTCATGGGACCCATATGCATCCATTCCCTCAATCGCTACATACAGATTCCCATCCGGTGCTCGTTTTAAAGTGCACGTGGTAGAGGAGCAGAATTGTCGTACGAGATCATCCCAATAAGTCGATATCAATCCTTTTGCTTTTGACTCTCTTTCGATTTGTCGCGCTAGGCAATTTTCGCAAAGATGTTAGCGCCGGAATAATTTAGCCAAATATAGTCGGCCGAGATTGACCAATCCCGGCCGACCCATTTTAGCCAACACGCCCGCATCTATGACTTTCCTATCGCATTCCTACA
>SKEF01001988.1_pt1 | contig 10823 bp, 10 predicted proteins | sample 4826691 | NCBI WGS metagenome assembly SKEF01 (sample SAMN11008816, study PRJNA524170) | human gut metagenome | biome: Human fecal sample; material: Feces; isolation source: fecal sample from pouch patient p23, p27 | host: Homo sapiens | place: Israel: Tel-Aviv | collected 2016-08-24
GCTTTACAATGGTGATACAGGTTACCATAAAGATACACATCCGGGCACTTTCCGGTTCCATTCCGCCGAAGTGAGTGATGGGGCGCACCAGGGCAAAAATCAGAAGGCAGGAGCCGATGATGACAATTTCCGAAACTGCTGTCATCTTTTTTATATAGTAGATGGCTTCATCTTTACGGCCTGCCCCGATACATTCACCAACTACCGTCATAAGCCCCACACCGATTCCGATTGCCATAATACCGTTTAGATTTTCCAGAATATTGGTCATACCTTGAGCAGCGATTGAAGCAGTTCCCATCATTGAGACCGTGCTTTGAATAACCAGTTTCCCGAACTGGAACATGCTGTTTTCAATACCAGATGGAATTCCCAGATACAGAATACGCCTGATCTGCTGCCAGCTGGGGCGAATGGAGGCGTATTTCTGAAGGGAAATCAGCCACCCGGGCTTATGTAATTCATATAAAACAACAGTTATGGAGAAGCCTCTGGAAATAAAGGTAGCGAGAGCCGATCCGATGACTCCCATATGGAATCCCCATACAAACAGCAGATTCAGAATCAGATTCAACACATTGGCCAGCAGGGAAATCTTCATGGGGAGATTGCTGTTCTCCTGTGCCCGGAAAATGGAAGAACCGTCGTCGTACAGAGCAATGAAAGGATAGGACAGGGCAGATATCATAAAATACTGCCTTGCATAGGTCATGACATCCGGTTCCACATCTCCGAAAATCAGTTTCAGGAGAGGCTTGTTGAAGAAAGAGCAGATACTTCCGATAATTATGGATAAAATAAGTGTAATAAAGACAAGCTGTTCCGCTGCTTTTCTGGCTTCCTTCGGTCTTTTGCAGTCCAGAAACTGGGAACAGATGACGGAACCGCCTGCGGCCAGCGCATAGAAGGCCTGCACGACCAGGACATTGATAGAATCTACCAGGCTGACAGCAGAAATAGCGGCCGAGCCCAGATTACTGACAATCATGGTCCCCACAGTACCCATCATGGAATTCAAAAGCTGATCAATAGACAATGGGAGCATCAGCTTCCATAAATCAGCATTGGAAAACATATGTGGCTGTGTGGTTGGAACATTGCGTTTTTCTTTCAGTTTCATTTCTTTCTCCCTTCACCGCATTTCAGTATACGACCGGTTTTTATTTTTGTACAGAAGTTTTTTTACTTTCCCGGTATGCAGAGGGGGAAATCCCCAGTTTTTTCTTAAAGCTGTTGCTGAAATAATACTGGTTGGCGTATCCGCATCGGCTGCTGATATCTTTCAGGGAGAGATTGGATTCTGTAAGATAGCGGCAGGCTTCTTCAATACGGAAAGAGGCAATGGTATCACTGATGCTCTGCCCTGTGTTTTTCTTATAGAGTGCGCTCAGGTAGGCGGGGCTCACATTAACGTGTCTGGCAATATCATTCAGGCATAATGTGTGATCTTCAAAGTTTTCACGGATGTAGCCCACAGCCAGTTCACAGATCTGGTTATGATATGTATTCTGAGAGGTGTCCAGCTTTTGGCAGACGAGGCTGCAGAATCGGCTCATCCATTGGTAAAACTGTTCGTAGGTATCGAAACGGTCAAAACGGTTATAAACGGAGACGATTTCCGACTCCAGTTCTGAGGTGTCGATGTTCAGCTCATACAGGAATTTCAGAATGCGCCCGAGCAGAGAGTAGATTCGGATGAACAGGATATTTTTCGCCAGACATTTCCGGGAAAGATCTTCAAAAAAATCATGGAGCAATGTATCGACAGCAGGTAGATTTTTCTGGCACAGAAGGCTGATCAGTTCTTCTTCACGGGAATCGGAAATGGAAAGCAGGCTGAATTCCTGTCCGGGTGTTTCCCTGGCATCAAAAATATTTTTATGGGGAAAGAAAAAACGGTATTTCAGGGCATATGATGCATTTTCATAGGAAATATGCAGGTCCCAGAAGTTATTGATGATGGTTCCAACACCGAAGTTGACATTCAGGAGAGAGTCACTGTATGCATCGCAGAAAGCAGTCAGTGCTTTGTGAATCACCTGAAGAAAGTGATCATGATTTTCCGTATTCTGGGCCAGGATACAGATAACACGACTGAATTCCCGGATGTAATAGACCGAATCAAAGACTCTGAACTGTTCTTTCAAAGTGTCCAGAGCATTCATCAGTTCCATCTGATACTGAACGATTCCCAACTCTGATTCCTCTTCGGAAGCATTCTCAATTTCCATCTTGATGACGGAAAAGCTGCTGTAGTTCAGGTCAAGATTCAGGTATTTTGCATAATGTCCCAGATGGGATGCAGCATCACTGCCGGCGTAATTCAGAAGATCCAGAAAAAATTTTTCCCTCATGACAGGGCGGCTCTGCTCCAGCAGTTCCATATTGCGTCGCTCCCGGTCTATAGAAGAAAATGCATTTTTTACTTTTTCCGTAAGATACTGGTAATCAACAGGTTTTTCAATGTAATCACACACACCGAGGCGGATGGCCTGTTTTGCGTATTCAAATTTATCATAGGCGCTGATCAGTATGATTTTCACCAGCGGATTCATGGAAAGAGCGACGCTGCTCATTGAAATCCCGTCCAGATTGGGCATTTCAATATCGGAAATAATCAAATCAACGGGAGCAAGGCGAAGCGCTTCCAGCGCGGATTCTCCGCTGTAAGCTACATGGAGAACTCTGGCATCCAGCTGTTCCCAATTGATATTTTTGATAATTCCTTCAACAGATAAATAATTATCATCAACAATCATAACAGTTTTCATAACGATTCCTCTTTTCAAAAAAATGGTATGCTATGCTATTCTTCCATCTGAGCAAAGGTGATGGTAATTTGTGTGCCCTTTCCCGGTATACTGTCAATTTCAACAGTTCCGTTTCCGAAAGACGGGCTGGAAATTCGTTTGTTCACATTGCCGATACCGAAATGCTTTTCGTAATCAACGGTTTTGTTTTTTAATGTATTTTTCAGCTCTTCCAGCTGTTCGGATTCAATACCAATTCCATTATCACAGATGGTGATGATTACATCATCATCACCGTATATGACATCTACGATGATGTGGATGGTCGGAGTCGTCCGGGAGTAGCCGTGAAGAATACAGTTTTCCAGAAACGGCTGGAGAGTAAAGCGGCAGATCAGGAAATTTTCAATTCCATCTTCTGCGTGGATTTCCCAGGACAGGGTTTCATTGTGGCAGAGTTTTTCCATATTCAAATACAGTCTTGCAATCTCCAGTTCATCCCGTATGAGAATCCGGTCGCCTGATTTGCGAAGTGACAGACGGTAAAACTGTGTCAGATCCGTAATCATCTGCCCTGCAATATCCAGCCTGCCGATACTCTGGCAGGTTTTGATGGTTCCCAGAATGTTATAAAGAAAATGAGGATTGATCTGGGATTGAAGAAGCTGATATTTCAGTTTTTCTTCTGAAAGTGACAGTTCCAGTATGGATTCCATGTTTTCCCTCAGGGTCGTCTGCATGTTTGTAAAAGCAAGTCCCAGCTTATCAATTTCATCGTACAGTTCCGGTTCCTTATCCTCGGGCAGGAGAGGAGCGGTCTCCTGAATCTGCACATCGGAATCATTACCGATACGGAAATTTTCCATGGCATCGGACAGTCTTTTTATCCTGCGGGAAAGATTGCCGGTAAACAGGAAAATCATGATGACAATCAGAATCAGTATAATTGCAATTGCGGTAATCATGGTTCTCAGGAGTTCCAGCGTATTGGCGCTGATGTAGGAATCCGGTACTTCCGTAATATGGTACCAGCCGTTGTCCAGCTGTATAGTGTGATAATGCATCCGATCCTGCGTAAAGATAGATTCTGTCCGGTTCAGAAGCAGACTTCGTTTTTCTTCTGACAGAACGGAACCGCACAGTTCCCGGCTGGTGTGTGCCATGATGGTACCGTCTTCGGAAATCAGATAGCTGGTGATCCGGTCATCCTGAAAGGTTTCCGACAGAAGATCGGAAAATTCTCCGGGATTTAAAAGAATCGCATAGGCATATTCCGGTTCCTTCGTGGTCTGATTCTTCAAAAGCCGGCAGCAGGTGATGACATCACTGCCGGTTTCTTTATCTGACAGAACAAAAGGCAGCCTGATATCTTTCTGATAGGACCAGATGGAGCTGGTGCCTGGAGTTTTCAGCTGTGTTTCGCTCAGATCGAACATTGAAAAATCTTTCAGGGAAAGAAAATAGAGCCCCTCGAAGGCACCGAGCTGTGTATCCGGAAGAAAGCTGTAAATATGATAAAAGCCGAAAGTGGTTTTATACAGATAGATGCTGTTCCGTACTTCATTGAAAACCGAACGGTACCTGTCAGGATCGTCCTGCGCGCTGAACAGAGTGTATATGTTGTACTGAATGGAATCAGCAGTATTTTCTGTCTGCTGCAGACGATTATTGATCTGGACATTCAGCTGGTCGTCTGACAGAATCACCGAGTTCATGATTTTTTCGGAGGCAATGCGGTAGGTTACACGATACAGACTGACTTCCATGATGCACAGCGGCAGGAAAACACACAGGAAAAAGGCAGCCAGCAGTTTTGCACGAAATCCGGGAAAAAGTGACTGTATTTTACGAAATATTTTCTTCAAAACGGAATGTTCCTTTCTTTTGTTTTATGAAATAATTATAAAAAAAACAGAATATGATTTCAACAAAGATAAAAATAATATAAATCATTCAAAAAATATTGTATTTTGTTTTTTTTCGCATTCTGATATCTTAATGCCATCAAGAACACAGCAACTGAAAACACAGCAACGAATACGGCAGAAAGAAGCCGGAGAATGGAGGAAAACATGAAAAAAAGAACAATCAGTTTATTACTCTGTGCGGCCATGTCAGCAGGAGTGCTGGCGGGATGCGGCGGCTCATCCGACAGCGGAGATGCAGCAAAAAAAGACGGAGACTATGATCTGACACTGTACAGCGTCAATACCACAGATGCGGATTTTGACGGCTGGCTTCAGAATGTGGAGGAAGCCACCGGTCTGAAAATCAATGTCATCGCAGCACCTACCGATACGGATACCCGCCAGCAGAAAATCACAACCGTACTTTCCACCGGCGACAGCAGTGTGGATGTTCTGGAAATCAATGATGAAATGAGTGCATCATTCAAAAATACCGGATGGCTGGAATCACTGAGTGATACGGTTATGACAGAGGATATCCGCGGTGAATTTGCTCAGGGATATCTTGAAGACATGATTACCGACAAAGACGGCAACATTGTGGGTGTTCCCGGATACGCAGGTTATCTGGCTTTCTGGGTAAATCAGGAAATCATGGATGAAGTGGGAATTGAATCCATCGATACGAAAGAGGATTTTATGAACTACATGAAAGCGGCTTCAGGAAACGGCAGATACGGCTATGGCGGTTCATGGGAGAAAACCTATGTATCTAACGAACTGGCACAGTTTGTAAATATGTTCGGCGGAGATTATTTTGACTGGACCAATCCGGCCAACAAGGAAGCTGTTCAGTTTATGCATGATCTGGTGGCAGAAGGATATACCCCCATTGATCAGATTGCAGACAAGTATGAGCAGATGAATCCCAAGGCCAATGACGGTAAGTACGGCAGCCTGTTCATGTGGGGACTGGGAACTGATTATGCAAAAGCGGATATGTTGGGCGAAGACAAGATTCATATGGCTATGGTACCTGATTTCAGCGGAACAGGCGAAAGAGCAATTTTTACCGATTCCTGGAATTATGTTCTGAACAGCGCATCGAAAAACAAGGAAGCAGCCGTAAAATTCCTGCAGTATATGGCATCGGAAGAAGGCGTGAAAGCATCCTATGAAGCATTTGACCGTTATCCTGCAAGAAAGGATGTAGCGGAAAAAGTGGTTCCCGATACAGATCCTGCAAAGGAGATATACAGCAGATACGCAACAGAATGCAATGTGCAGGGACGTCCCATGCTTCCTCAGACCATGGAGTTTATTACAGATATGGGAACGATTTTCCAGTCCTATGTAAAGGATGAAATCACAGTAGATGAATTCTGCACAAAGGCTCAGGAATATGTTGATAAATACAGTGAATAAGCTGACAGGCTGCTGAAAACAGCCTTACATAAAGGAGGATATAAGGTGATAATCAGTAAAAAATCAATGAAATGGATACCATGGCTTCTGATTCTTCCGGTAGTATTTCTTCGCGGGTTTACTACTCTTTATCCGATTCTGGTAACTGTTAAAAACAGTTTGTTTGATATCAAGATTCTGTCGGGAGTTAATGAGTTTGTGGGATTTGCCAATTATATAAATGTGTTTAAGGATTCCAAGGTCATCACTTCCATTGAGTTTACCGCCATTTTTGTTGCAGTATCCATGGCTCTGCATGTGATTCTGGGGGTTGCTCTGGCGCTGATTCTGAACATGAATTTCAAAGGCCGCCATTTCCTGAGAACAATCGTCCTGATTCCCTGGGCAATGCCGTCGGTTGTAATCGGTATGGCAGCAAAATGGGGATTTAACAATGATTATGGTCTGATCAATGATCTGATCCGCCGATTTTTGCCGGGCTTCAGCTGTGACTGGCTGATCAACACCGGTACGGCAAGAGGTGCGGTAATTGCCATGGATCTGTGGAAAGACCTTCCGTTTTTCGCAATTCTGGTGCTTTCCGGTCTTCAGTTTATCTCAGGTGATATTTACGAAGCAGCGAGGGTGGATGGCGCCAACGGTATTCAGTGCTTTTTCCGCATAACTTTGCCTCTGATCATGAAAAATGTGCTGACACTCTGCATTCCTTTTACTCTGTGGAGACTGACCACCTTTGATCTGGTCTATGCCATGACATCCGGCGGTCCCGGTGAGGATACTTCTCTGATCGCCTATCGAATCGCCACGGAAGCTTTTACCAATCTGAATGTGGGATATGCTTCAGCTCTGGCAGTTATGCTGTTCGCGGTAATGGCCATCTTCAGCTGGTTCAATATCCGGCTTACAAATAAATATGCGGATTAAGGAGGTTTCACAGGAGTATGAAGAAGAATACCGTTTCGGGACAAACAGGCAGAAAGGCCAAAACAGGCAGAAAGGCCAAAACAGGCATGAACAGATATGTTTTGGGCAAAGGTATTGTGGGCGCAGGGCGCTGGATACTTCTGGCAATCGTATCGTTTCTCATTCTGTTTCCTGTATTATGGATTTTTGTATCATCAATTACACCGCCGGGAGAATTATTTAAAACACCGATAGACTATATTCCGGATCATCCCACACTGGACAGCTATACATTTCTGATTGAAAATGTAGGTCTGTTCGAAAAAATCGGAAATACGATCCTGATCGTAGGAGTTACATTGATTGTCAGCACGATTATCAGCGCCATGGCAGCATATGCTTTTTCCAGATTCAAATCAAAGGGTATTCAGATCGCATTTGCATTTATTCTGGCAACCATGCTGATTCCTGAAATCGTAACTGCCAGACCGCTGTATGAATTTATGCAGAAAACAGGATTGTATGATACGTACCCGGGATTGATTCTTCTGTATATCAGCGGTGTTGTACCGTTTACCGTACTGATTCTGACCAATTTTGTAAAGGAGATACCGGTGTCGCTGGAGGAAGCAGCGGCCATCGACGGCGCGACTTTCCTGCAGCGTTTGTTTTATGTGGTTCTGCCTCTGTTGAAACCGGCTATTGCAACCGTATGTATCATTAATTTCATTACGTGTCTGAATAACTTTTTCACACCGCTGTATTATTCCAATGGGATTCAGGTGCTGTCGGTATCCATCGTTCAGCTGCCGCTGCGAGACAATATGTATGGAGTCCCCTGGGATCTGGTAAGTGCCATGGGATGGATCATCCTGCTTCCTATCATTATCTTTGTAGCAATCTTTGAAAAACAGATTATGGATGGTATAATGGCAGGTGGAGTTAAAGCATAACAGGGAGGTTAGTATCATGTTTGATTTATCGGGAAGTCTGAGTTCTCTGCCTCTTGCAAAACACGTAAAGAGCAGAGCAATCAATGCGGAAAATCCCACAGGGGAAAAAGGAAAAGGCGGTATGGCTGCCAGCGAGCTGGGTCCTTCCAGAAAAGGAAGTCCCTGTCTGCGTGATATTGCACCGGGAGCCACAGTGACACTGGCGGAAATCGAAGGTCCGGGTGTGATCAATCACATCTGGATTACAGTAACCAATAAAACGACGGAGGCAGATTGTTTTGTGCTCCGTGATCTGGTGTTGCGCATGTACTGGGATGATGAGGAGACTCCCTCTGTGGAAAGCCCTCTCGGGGATTTCTTCTGCTGTGGTTTCGGCAGAGAATGCATCGTCAATTCCATGCCCATCGTAGTAGTACCCAGCCGCGGTATGAACAGCTATTTCCAGATGCCTTTTCGCAAAAAAGCGAGAATAACACTGGAAAACCAGCATGCCAATCCCATACCGGCTTTCTTTTATCAGGTAGATTACTGCCTGCATGATGAACTGCCGGATGATATCGCCTATTTTCACGCACAGTGGAGAAGAGAAAAAGTCACTCAGCTGCAGAAGGATTATGTAATTCTTGATCAGGTAAAGGGGAAAGGGCACTATGTGGGTACCTACATGGCACTGACCACGCTGGAGCGTTACTGGTGGGGCGAGGGTGAAGTGAAATTTTATCTGGACGGAGATGAGGAATATCCCACAATCTGCGGAACCGGAACAGAAGATTACTTCGGCGGTTCCTGGAGCTTTGCCAGACAGGTGGACGGAAAGACCGTGGAACAGAATTACTGTACGCCCTATCTGGGATATCCCTACTATTCGTCTCACGATGAAGAAATTCATAATCCTTATCATAATGATGATACCATGCCCATGCGGGGATTTTACCGGTGGCATATTCAGGATCCCATCTGTTTTGATGAGGATCTGAAAGTGACGATCCAGCAGATCGGCGTGGGATACAGGGGATTGTTTGAACGTCAGGATGATGTTGCAAGTGTAGCCTATTGGTACCAGTCGGAGCCTCATCAGGCGTTTGAACCGCTGGCCGGGAAGGAAGACCGCTGGCCCAGATAGTACAGTGAGGGTACTCTGACAGTACCGTCAGAGGGAAGCAGCGCAATGAGGGGTGGCATAACAAAAGAATCGGGGAATTTATGATGTATTTGGGGAGACTGCATAGAGCATTATGCTGCTGGCTGGCAGCTGCACTGCTGTGTTCGGGATGCGGCACGGCAGAAGAAACAGAACGAACATCTGCTGAAAACAAACAGTATACGGAATACATCACGCTGATGCATTCGGAAAGTGATACAGAGGAATTTCAGGAGTATATCAGGCAGGCGGAAGAGGAACTGCAGATTGGAATCCGTCTGGTTCAGACACCAGGCAATGCGGATAATCGTCATGCCCGGATTGCAACGATTCTTTCATCAGGAGACAGCTCGGTTGACATTATCGGGATCAACGATGAAATGATGAGTGAATTCAGAAAAAAAGGATATCTGGAGCCTTTGGGTGAGGATGTGCTTCCGCAGGAAATTCTGGATTGTTATCCGCAGGATTATCTGAAAACGATTGCCATGGAGAATGGGAAAATGTATTCTGTTCCCTATATGCTGGATATCATGCTGTACTGCGTCAATCAGGATCTGCTGGAACAGGCGGGTCTGCAGGAAGTACGGACACAGAAGGACTTTGAGCGGCTGCTTGATTATTACTCCGGAGGGAATGCGATTTTCGGTTACGGAGGGGCATGGGAAGAATCGTATGCATATAACGAAATTTCGCAGTTTGTCAATCTGTTTGGTGGAGACTACAGCAGCTGGTCTGATCCGGGTTCAGGAAAGGCTGTAAAATATCTTCATGATATGGTGCAGAATCAGGAAGTAGCGGAAGGAATTTTACTCGATCAGCACGAACAGATGGGGCAGAAATTTTTGTCCGGACAGTATGCGTCCATGTTTCTGTACAGCGGGTCGGTCAATCTTCTGATGAAATCGGAATCATATCGGCAGATGCACGTAGCAGCTCTCCCTGAATTTGTATCCCGTACAACCAACATTGCTACCTGGCAGTATGTACTGAACAGGGCATCAGAGCATAAAGAAGCTGCAAAACGTTTTCTTGCCTATGCTGCGGGGAAGAAAGGATGCATGTCCTATTATGAGAATATGGACTGCCTTCCTGCCAGACTGGATCTGATTCAGTCGGAGAAATTCGACTTTCCTGACATGGATATCATCCGGGAATATGTGAAATCCGTGGAGTTGAAACCGCGTTACTTCACGGAAAGCTCCATGGAGGGTATACGTGATATGGGGGATCTGTTTCAGAAATATGTAACAGATGAAATCAGTCTGGATGAGTTCTGCAGAAAGGCACAGAAAATTGTGGAGGGAGAGCAGAAAAAATAAAAATATCCGTCTATTCAAGTGTATGAAGATAGAAAATCCGGTTGCTGCTGCAGGTTCTGAACAGTATGGAGGAGAAGCACATATTTGCGTGCAGCTCCCTGTACTGTTCAGAACTTTTTTTGTTGTTAAGGGAATTATTATCACCGTTGTCAGATGTTCTGAGTGTCCTGGATGAGTAATCTAATGGAGCAGAATAATCCTTGTCGGAAATACTGTTATCTGATAAAATCAGTATAGTTATAGAAGCCATATGGTAGCAGAAGCCATATGGCTACAGAACAGTATAGCTGCAGATTCCGTGCCGCTTACCCTGCCATAGGCAGAGCAATCCGTGCGAACCCCTTATTCAGCTCATCTTCCCGCCAGTAGCTGCGGAGAATGTTCATGCCCTCTTCCTGCATGTACTGAGGCAGATAAACAAA
>SKEF01003470.1_pt1 | contig 10819 bp, 7 predicted proteins | sample 4826691 | NCBI WGS metagenome assembly SKEF01 (sample SAMN11008816, study PRJNA524170) | human gut metagenome | biome: Human fecal sample; material: Feces; isolation source: fecal sample from pouch patient p23, p27 | host: Homo sapiens | place: Israel: Tel-Aviv | collected 2016-08-24
GTGTATTGCCGTCAGGTTGGGCTTGAGGTTCACTTGTCAACGCAGCTCAATATCTCAAATATCGAGGCACTGAAGTTCTATGCTCAGTTTGCCGATGTTGCTGTTGACAGTACGGGCAAGGGGTTTGGAAGTAGTATTCCGCTTTCCGGGGCGGCTCCTATCCAGCAGCCAATGCCGGATGCGGCACAGAGGCCCGTAGAAGCCTCTGGAGCGGCGTTGCGGCAATCTGGCGGGGAAGTTCATGCCCGACTGGAAAGAGCGCCTCAGAGCGTCGTAGAGCGCCGTAATGCGCCTGCGCGTCCGACCTCTATCCAGAAACCTGCGGCAAAGCCGGTTCAGAATGAACAGCCCCCGGTTTCTCCGGTACAGCCCACTGTCCAGCAGATGGCTGCAGAAGAGAAGGAGAATATGGATACGCTGCCTGTCGGCAAGGTAGAGGAGAATGCTCCCAATATGGAGCTGCCGGTACCCAACCGTGAGGTTACATTGGATAGCAGTCCAAAACAGGATGATGTGTCTGAGCAGCCGGCCGCACCCGTATTCCAATCGGATGAACCGGAAGAACTGCCTGTGGCGCCTGTTGTTCAGCAGGAAGCACCTAATCAGCCCCTGGCGCCTTCTTATACGGAGAGCACTCCGGTAGAAGATATCTTGAAGGTAATGACCTTTGAAGAAGCGCAGAATGTGGTGGTGGATAGCGGTCTGAGCAAAGGAAAAACCATGGCAACAGTTGCCAAGGAGCGTCCGGTGAGTCTGAAATTCTATCTCACCCCTGGTAACAAGAGTACCAACAATATCGTTCGTGCTGCGGCGCAGATCATGCTCGATGGTATGGCCGCACAGAAAGCCGGATGATAAGCAGCCCCATCTATGGGGCCAAGAAGGGAGGGAGAACAGATGGACTCATATCCAGGAGATTTTCCGTTCGGTATTATGGATGTAGTGGAACTTCTACATCTGCGAATCAGACGCCGACAGGCAAACAGTGTATATGTGGATTGCCCGTTTTGTGGTGACCGCCGCGGCAAGATGAATGTGAATTTCGTCAAAAATGTCTGGCGGTGCAATTATTGTGATGAGCATGGCGGTATGCTTGCGCTTTATGCGCGGCTAAACAATACGACTACATCCGATGCGTATTGGGAGATAGGAGAAGCCCTGTGCAACGATTTTCACAGGGAACGGCCGAACTCTGGATATGAGATGGCAGGAAACCAGCAGGCTGGCACTGGGTCCCCGGTTTCGGGGACTCAGACCGACCTTGCCGGATATGAGAGGAGGGGCGAACTAAAAACAGTGCAGCAAGCAGAACGGGCCAGCGGACAGGAAATCCATCAAACGCTTTCGCTGCTGCTCGCTATGCTGCCTCTTCAGCCTGCCCACCGCAACCATCTGCACTCCCCAAAACGGGGACTGTCGGATGAACAGATCGACCGGATTGGGTTCAAGAGCACTCCACCCCCTTTCCTTTGCCGCTCCATTACCGAGCGGCTGATGAAACAGGGATGCAAGGTGGAGGGGGTGCCCGGCTTTTATCTGGATGACAGCGGGCGCTGGACCATGAACTTCTACCGAAAAAACGCAGGGATTTTGATTCCGGCTGTGGGATACGACGGTATGATACACGGCCTGCAGATCCTTTTGGATATTCCGCTCAAGCAAAAAGATGATCCGCCGGATAAGGCAGGAGCCAAATACATCTGGTTTTCGTCCTCGTCCAAAAATATGGGTGTTACATCCGGGAGCCCGGTACATTTTATAGGAGATCCATCTGCCCGGGTGGTCTATGTCATTGAAGGACTGCTGAAAGCAGACATCTCGCACTGCCTGACAAACCGGACTTTTGCGGCGATTGCCGGCGCAAACAACACAAGCCAGTTGGATACGCTGTTTGCACTGTTGGCACAGAATGGCACTGAGGAGATCATTGAGGCTCATGATATGGATAAGTACAGTAACCAAATGACCTCTAATGGGGCATCTAAGATCTATCTGATGGCCCGAAAAAATGGAATGGCATGTCGTCGGCTGACCTGGAATCCGAATTATAAAGGGTTTGATGATTGGCAGCTTGCCCTTCGGGAGAAAGAACAGAGGGAAAAGGAGGTGCAGAGAATGAATTTTAAGCAGCAATATCTGTGCGGTAAGTGTGATTTTACTTATATAGATGGCTGCGTCGAGCTTTGGCACACCAGAGCGGAGAAAGATTTGGACCTGACAGAGTATCTGGGGCTGACAAAGGAAGAGTATCAGATATTTCTTGCTCAAGGCAATCAGGCGCTGAAGGATATTCTGGACAGCCAGAGAGTTTTCCGGAGGTTTTGCATTTACCAGCTTTGCCTGGGTGAGACACAGACGGTACCTTTCGCGTTCAAGCAACTGGATGCACTGCGTAAGGCTGGATATGAACAGCCGCCTGCCGCCGCCTATCAGACGGTATGGAGCGCAGAGGTCTGTTGCCCAAAGGGGCAGAATGACATGGAAGTGCTGGGGCGTCTGTTCCTGGACTACAATGAACATTTGCCGGAAGATTACAGAGGCCGTCCGTTGGCTCCATCTGATGTGGTGGAACTGGACTGCCAAGGCAAACGCACATACTTCTATGTGAATGACTGCCGGGATTTTGCGCCGGTACGCTTCTCCCCATTCTTGTGTAAAAGACTTCCGGAGCCTGCTCAAAAACAGGAATGAAGGGATAGGGGTCAGATGCGTATTGCAGAAAAGAAGAAAAGCCAGATTACAGCACTGTATGAGCAGTGCTCCAATCTTCCGGCAGATGTCAGAAGTTGTCTGGAGAATGGCTACTTTACCGTAACGGTACCTCCACCCTGGAACATGAGCAATCAAAAGACTGCGCAGGAGGTGCAGGACAAAATCAAGGAATGGTCAAGGCAGTATACTGGCGTGGTCTGCTACTGTTTTGACAGCTTCAGCACACTTTTATATGTGCTGTGAGCAACACACAATGGCATGGAAAGGGTCATAACGGCCTACTCCATGCCATTTTTTGCGAAAGGAGATTTTACAATGGGTGTTTTTTCAGAAATAGCAATGGAGCAGCAAAACAGTATGTTCGATTCGTCTGCAGCCTTTGAGGATGATGAAGCCTTTGAGCTTCCCACATCACCTACAAAGAGAGACTGGTTGTGACGGGTGAGGGCTTTATCAGACCCAGTGATTTTGAGGAACTGAAGACCAGCCTGCAGGACAGCAGCGGTAAGCCCTATAAAAACGGCCGCAATCTGGCTGCTGGTTCCATCCGTCTGATGGATGCCAAGACATGCCGGGAGCGTCGGCTGGTTTTCATGCCGTTTGGTGTGCTGGAGGGCTTTCCGCACCTGACCCGGAAATCAGATAAGCTACGGGAATTGCGTGCGTTGGGGTTCCAGCCCTGTAAGTATCTGGTCACAAAGCAGAAACTGACGCTGGAAAATGTGGAAGCCGGTATCTATCAGCTGCGGCAATATGCCACTGACAAAGATATCCCCATTGACGGTATCGTGGTTTTGTTTAACGACATCGCCTATGCCCAGAGCTGCGGCCGCACCGGACATCACTATAAGGACGGTCTGGCCTATAAGTTTGAAGATGACCTGCATGAGAGCCTGCTGCAGTACATCGAATGGACACCGGGCAGAACTGGAGAGATTGCTCCGGTAGCTGTGTTTACGCCGGTGGAAATCGATGGCTGTGAGGTCAGCAGGGCCAGTCTGCACAACCTGTCCTTTATTGAGGATCTGGAACTGATGGCTGGAAACCGGATTCTGGTAAGCAAGCGAAACATGATTATCCCCCACGTGGAGGAAAATCTGGACAGAGGCGGCTTCTCTATGGTGGATACGATTCCCCATGTTTGTCCCTGCTGTGGACAGCCTACCCGCATCCATGAATCAAGTGGAAAGGGCGAAAATGGCGAGAATCGCATCATCAAGACGCTGTACTGTGATAACCCTGACTGCGAGACACGTCGGCTGAAAAAGTTCGTCCATTTTGTCAGCCAGAAGGCGATGGACATTGAAGGGCTGTCGGAGGCTACATTGGAAAAATTCATCGGTCAGGGATTTATCCATAGTTATCTGGATATTTACCGTCTGGATCGTTACCGGGCTGAAATCGTCCGCATGGATGGATTTGGTGAAAAGTCCTGGCAGCGCCTTTGGGACGCTATCCAGCAGAGCCGGAATACCACCTTTGAACGGTATCTGATTTCTATGGACATCCCTATGATCGGCAACACTGCCAGCAAGGTATTGGGTCGTGTGTTCCACTATGATTTGGATGAGTTTCGGGATGCGGTCTATGGCGGCTATGATTTTCGGCAGCTTCCGGATTTCGGGGAGACATTGCATAACAATATCCACGACTGGTTCTGTGTAGAAGATAATTTTTGTATTTGGGAGGAGTTACAGACTATGATGAGTATTCAAAAGCCTGCTGTGGCAGAACACAGCGAAGACAGGGTGCAGGATAATCCCTTTGTAGGAAAGACTATCGTAGTTACCGGCAAGGTGGAACCCTACACCCGGGACGGAATCAATGACCTGATCGAATCACTGGGCGCCCATGCCGGCAGCTCGGTGTCCAAGAAGACGGATTATCTGGTCTGCGGCGAAAATGCCGGCAGCAAGTTGTCCAAGGCCAGGGATTTGGGCGTTACGGTGCTGTCACCTGCGGAGTTCTTCAGCATGGCCGGCGCTGAGTAAGAAAATATAGCATACCATCGGTATGCTGTCAGTTGATCAATGGGGAGAGAGCCATGTTGCGGCTCTCTCCCCATATCTTTTATGGAAGATTTCAAGTAGGAGGGATTTTAATGCATATCGACAGGATACCGGTTTACCGGGTATATCAGAGGGCTATTGATTTGGAGCTTTACCATTCCTTTGCCGAATTGGTAGTACAGACTTCTCAGGACGATACGGCGAGAAGGACTTACCGACAAACAAGGGCGATGCAGATATGGCAGGTGGAAACGGATGTGTCCGGCTATTTTGAACCATATCATCTGCGTTATCCTGGCGAGGTGTTGGAGCGGTTTGAGGAAAAACTGGGCGATGATGTCCAGGTGTTCCGCGCTCTGGCCCTGGCGCTGGGAAATACCTGTGCGATCCAGTCTGACAATATGTTTGTGGGTAACCAGCGTGGAGCATTCCTCCAGAAATTGCGACGGTCTGCCGGAGAAGATGTGTACCTGCAGGGCGCTCTGTATCTTTTGGAAACAGATGCGGCACAGCGCCATGCCCTGTTGGAGAAACTGGCAGAAAGGGAGTGTACGAGAACGGAAGAAGCCCTGTTTGTACTGTCGCTATTTGATGATAGGGAACGCGGCTATGAGGTGATGCATACCCAGCTGAGCCGCCTGTTTACACAAAATCGAACACTTTCACTGGTATATGATTTTGGTGTGCTGGAATGGTTCATCCGGTTCTATGCAGAGCAGGCAAAGAAATACCGCGGGAAAGCCGACCTGGTGCTGCGCACGCTGATGAAACTGCCGTATATGAATGTGAAGCCCGACAGCCGCGAATTTTCGGTTTTGACTAAAGCAGGGTATCGCTGCGATGAAATCATTTTGGCAAACTCTCTCGCTGTATGGGCGGACAGGCTGCCGGACCGGTTGAGTTCCAAGAGCATCACTGCCGAGAAAATCGCAACAGCGTGTGGGCGGATGCTTCTGAATGCTCCAAAGGATCTTTCGGAAGAATTTTATGAGTATCTTGGCTGGCTGTTTCGGTTCTATAACAGCTTTACGGTCAAGTACGAAGGATTTCAGGGACTCTGGGAAGCGGTTCAATATGGTTTGAACCCCACAGCACCGAAAACACTGTTATGGATGAATCAAACGATACAGAAGGATTTTCCGTACCGATTTGATGTGTTTGATCCTCAGTACGATGATTTGGCGAAGGAACTGGAGCGGGATAACTATATGGAGTTGTTTACCCTGCAGATGCTGCATTCCAGGCAGAGGATCCCTTTGAAACAGTGGCTTTCCAGATATCAGGAACTGACCGGAGCTGACTATGGAGAATATTTCAGAAGTTGGCATACGAACGGTAGGCGGGTATTTGCCTTTCTGGTGGAAAAGAAGGAAATCAATCTATGGGAGTTTTTCAAGCAGCATCGGCAAGATGGTGAAGATGCGCCACAACTGAAACTGCTGCGGGAGTATGCCCTGAGAATTTCGAGCTGGAGATGTTTCCGGTTTGTAGAGAGGTTGCTGGCTGAGTATACTTTTCCCCATCTTCAAACGATTTTTGGTGAGCGGTTTTACTTTCACGAATGCTTTGTCAGAAGTGAGGGGTATTACAGCAGAAGAGAATATAAAACATACATCAGCCGGCCATTCCTAACTGCAGAGCAGCATCGACAGCTTTATGACTGGGTGGAGCTTTCATTTTTCCAGACTGAGCCGGAAAAATATGAGGACTTCGTTTTAAGTGCCTTAAAAGCACCGGAGATCCAACGCCTTTATGATAAAAAAGCGCTGGCAGCGGTGTTGCGGCAGTTTTTTCTCCACAGCGAGTATAACGGCTATGAAATCAACCGGCTGAAGGAAACATTCTATTCCAAGGAAGAGTTGGAGGATGAGCGCAGAGTCGAAGCTGAGAGAAAGAAGCAGGAAAAACGACTGGAGCAGGAAAAACGGACCATACAGAAACGGGAAAAGCTGCAGCAACTTTATAACGGCAGCGCCGAATCTCTGGTTAAATTCATTGGGGGATATTATCATCAGGACGAGAAGAACGAGGTGCTGAATATGGCGTTTGACAAGCTGGTGGAATGGCCTGTCGGTTGTGTACGGACGATGGAAGCCAAAGGCGCACATGCCTTTTTTGAACTGTGTGGTGAACTGGTAAAGTCTGAACCCCGGCCAAGGCATGAGATTTTGAATATGGTACTGACACTGATTGGAGGTGAAGCAGCATGAGAAATACATTAAAACATCTGACCCTATTGACCAGAATGAAAGATGACGGATTGCTCCCGGCGCTTACAGGCAGCTTTTCAGAGGATGCCATAGAGCAGGCATGTGGACAGGTGGAGACACTTCAATTACAGAAACGGCTGCACATCCGAAAGACAAAGCGGATACAGGAAGAACTGATTCGGGTGCCGAACTTTGCAGCGCTCTATGGTGTGTTGTGCAGGCAGGAGATTGGCGATGAAGAAATTGCTTCAGTCTTAGAGTCAGCAGACGGGTATGGAGAGAAACTGACAGCGTATCCCCAAGAGCAGGTGCTGGCAGTCATGAAATTGGAACTGTTGCCTTCCCTGCGGTTTGAATACCTGAAATACTATTTTCCCTTTGTGATGTATGAAGAAGAGGAGCAGGTCATATTGGATAACCTGCAGACTTTTCCCATTGCGGAGTGGAAGGGACTTTCCATGCTGACGGAGCACCAGCGGGATATGATGCGGCAGCCGTTTCTTGGCTCGTATCTGTTTTTCTGGCATCAAAATGAACGGAAAGCTCTGGAACTGTTGGAACAGAATCGTCCGCTCCAGAGAGTCTGCATCTTGCTCTATCGGTATGGTGTGCGGCTGTTTCTGTCAGTAGAACGCCTGAAAGATCTCCGGTGGATGAAAATGACCGATGTGGGAAAATTCCGCCGGCTGTTGGCTGTATTTGAATATGACGCAGAGGATTTGTCTGCTTTTTTTGACCTCTGGCTGGACAACCATGCCGGACAATATGACCTCAACTGGTTTATCTCCCAGCCACATCCTTTGAGCAAGGAACGGAGGGAAGAAATTTTATGCAACCAACTGAGTTATCTGAATGCTCTGTATGCCGGCAGGCTCCATCTGGATTTTAATGCTGTCCGGCAATTCCAGTTTTCAATTCTCATTTATGCGGTGGAGCATAGAAAAAAGCATTTTTTGGAATTGGTGGATCAGAACAGTGAAGTGTTCCTGTCCTTGGGGCGATACTCTCTATTGTTTGAGCCGGGCTTTTGTGAGCACTGTAACATCAATTCCCTGACGCTGAAGAATTTGAAAGCCAGCGATTCTGTGAACCGCAGCGACAGCTTTTTTACGCTTCTGGAAGAAGGGCAGCAGTACACCTTTGAGGAAATGTATCAGCTTTGGCATCAGAAAGAGGTTTATGTCCGGTTATACACTATGCTGACACCTCTTTCCATAGATCAGCGTTTGCTGACACTGCGGCAGCTGATAAAACGGGATCTGGTCAGCCAGTATACAGGAGATGCAGAGTTGGAGCAGCTTGGAAAATGTCTGCTGGAAAGGCCGTTTAGCGAATGGTATCGGGGTTCATTTGGACATATCTGTGGGCTGACCCGGCGGATTGCCATGGGGCTGCTGCAACACTATACGCAGCTGCAGGCATTCATACCGGATTTCACTACAGAGTCGGATGCGGTATTTGCCCTCAATAATATGATGGCTCTTTTGGAAATGACGGATTGGAAACAGGTGCGCAAGGATATTCTGACAACAGATGCAGACTGGCTGGATCTAAAAGAAAAACTGGCATTTTCAGACGATTTTGTGGAGCAGAACCGGGAGACTGTCACGGAGTTTTTACTGCAGGGCGGCGCGGCTATGGTATGCGCTCTCTATGGGGAACTGGACGGGCAGGAGCTGGCTGTTGAAGCGCTACGACGGATCGTACAGGCTGAATTGATGGGTCAGTTCTATAAACTCAAATATTTTGCCGGTGACCTGCAGCGTGAGATTCGCTACCCTGTCAGCGAGATGCAGGAGAGCTTCTGGAAGAAAAATCTTTCGTTGGCGCGAGGTGCATTTTGGGCAGAAGAGGTGGATGATTTTTACCACACTCTGCGGCTTGGTGAACTTCCTCATAGTACCTGCTTGTCTTACCGTACTGGAAGCCAGAGGGAGTGCCTGTTAGCTGCCTTTGACTCTAATAAGAAGATTGTCCTTGTGAAAAAGGATGAAGCGGTGGTGGCTCGTGCCTGTCTCCGCTTGACAAAAGGTGCATTTCAAAAACCGCCTGCCGTCGATTTTTCTTTTGCTGATCTGTCGCAGGAGAACATGGATAGCGGAAAGCCTGTCACCAGTGAGAAGCCTGTGCTGTTCCTGGAGAGTATCTATACTTTCGGACTCAATGATATTGAAAAAGAGGAAGTAATGAAACTGGCAGTTTCCCTGACAACACAGAAAGCGGCAGAGCTGGGTGTTGTGGCAGTACTTGCAAGACGGTATCTGGGCTGCTATGAACGGGATGAGTATGTGCTTGCACCGTTCTATGTGTACATCTCAAAATCCAAAAACGGATGGCAGTATCTGGACTCTTTGGGTGGAGCGGCATATACTTCAGCAAAAGAGGAGTATGTAGAGCATCCATTCCTGGTCATGCAGACTGCCATGCATCATGCAGGAGCACATAACAGAAACGAGGTGGATTATGAATAATAGGACAATGACAACAGTTTATGTGGATCGGGATAGTATTTCCCTCAAGACCCGTTCCAGAAGTGGCTGTTCGCCGCAGCACTTTATTATTTTGAAAAAGGAATTGCAGCGGCTGGAGGAGAAAAAGTATTTGATCACAAAAGATATCCATTCCTATGCAGAACTGCGGCTGTGTGATGCCGTAGGCGGTGCCAAAGTGCTGGAGTTTTCCTTCACATGGCTGAAGGATGCTGGCAGAGACAGCGTTTCCGGTTATACCGAGCGAATAAGACTGCCTTATGAGCCGTTCCGCTCATATGCGGCAGGTGAGAAAGAAAACATTGATGGAACACGGTGGCGGCTGCTGTCCATTCCAGAACAGAGCAGACCAAAGCTGGAGTTTCACAGCCGGAAAAATCTCAAGGCCGTAGTGGAGAATCCTATCCTGCGGCACAAACTGGGGAAGTTTCTGGATCAGCATTTTAACTGGTACAACTACGAACGCATCGTCCTGACAGATGATTACCTGCCTTACAGCTTCTTTTTTGAGGGCTACATGGTACAGGGCACAAAGACCTGCGGCGGAGTAATCCTGCATGGTGAAGAGGACATCCAAACGGCGAAATACGGGATACATACTTAACAGGTTAATAGGAACGGAGCCGCAGGTCGGAGATGATCTGCGGCTCTTTATGTAAGCATAATCACAATAGTCAGCTTGTACTATTCGAGATAAAGAACTATAATCTATCCTATGGAGGTACAAAATGGACTATATGACACTAAAAGAGGCCGCCGGGCAGTGGGGCGTGACACCTCGCAGGGTAAATTATTATTGTGCCGGTGGGCGTATCCACGGTGCTGTGAAAATGGCTGGTGTTTGGCTGATCCCTAAAACCGCAGAGAAGCCGATTGATGGCCGGACAAAACAAGGGAAGGAGCTGAACCATGAATAAAATTTTGATTATAGATGATGACAGAGAACTGTGCGCTTTGATCAAACGCAGCGTACAAACAGAACATATAGAAGCCGATTTTTGTAATACCGGAAAAGAGGGCTTGCAGAAATTAAAAGAGCAGGAGTATCAGCTTGTGGTGCTGGATGTGATGATGCCCGGTATGGATGGCTTTGAAACGCTGGAAGAAATCCGCAAAGAGAACAGCCTGCCGATTTTGATGTTTACATCCAAAAATGACAGCATTTCTAAAGTGCGGGGCTTACGGGCCGGGGCGGACGATTATCTGACAAAACCGTTTGATATGGACGAACTGATTGCCCGTATTGCGTCCCTCATTCGCCGCTACACCCGCTTTAATCATCAAGCCGGAGCTGTGCAAAAACTGGATTTTGATGGATTGCAAATTGACCTTGAAAATCGTTCTGTTACGACGGAAAATGGCACTTTTGAACTTCCACCAAAGGAATTTGATCTGCTCC
>SKEF01003474.1_pt1 | contig 10812 bp, 10 predicted proteins | sample 4826691 | NCBI WGS metagenome assembly SKEF01 (sample SAMN11008816, study PRJNA524170) | human gut metagenome | biome: Human fecal sample; material: Feces; isolation source: fecal sample from pouch patient p23, p27 | host: Homo sapiens | place: Israel: Tel-Aviv | collected 2016-08-24
GATCGTATCAGCACATTCTATGCACTGTTCACACCAGATCGAACCATCGGTGAGGAGCAACTGCTCTATATCGCCATTGTACAACACCCGTTGCATTTTTTCAAGGGGTGAATGGGCAGAGTGCGCAAAAACTGGAGAGACTTCCGAAAAGAACTGGAAAAATTTGTGAAAATAGACTGCAATAATTTGACATAAAAACAACAGCGCCCTTTCCTTTGCGGAAAAGGCGCTGCCATGTTTACCCGGCCACACCGGCACGGTAGAGGTACGGGTCGCTCTTGAAGCTGTCAAAGCTGTACAGCACCAGGATCTGGTCATAATCGTTATCCGCGATCAGCTGATCCAGACCGTAGTTGTAGTTGCGGAAGTCCACCACATCGATCTGGGCGTAGTTTGCCGTCAGATACGGTGCAAAGCAGTTGGCGTAGCTGTCCTTGATGACCAGAATGCGCCCGATTCCGTCGCCCTCAATGCGGCTCAGGCCGTTGTTGCCATGCAGGAACATGGCGTACTTATCGTACACGTTCAGCTTGTCCGTGTCGTACAGGCCGGTGGTCTGGCCGTCTGCGGGCTGGCCTGCAGCGGTGACATTATAGATGGTCAGGCTGTTCGGCAGGTCGTAGTAGGTGATAGTATCCGGCACGGCATTCCATGTGCGGGCCTTGGAGTAGTGGGTGCCGTAGAAATTTTCGGCGGTCAGAGCCGTGTGCGCGGTGGGGTCGAAGGGGGTCAGGCTCAGCATACCGCACAGCTGCTGGTAGGCGTAGTATGAGCCAAGGCTCGTCCAGTGATGGTCGGTGCGGTAGTAGATATATTCGTCCTTGTGTTCGGCAAGGGTCTGCCGCACATCCACAAAGCGCCCTCCGGCGGCCTGCACGGCGGCGGAAAGCTGGTCGAGATAGGCATCCTCATCCAGCAGCGGCGCGTTTGCAGGCACGTTTTCCGGGTAAATGACCGATGCTGCCGGGGCCAGCAGCACATCCACCTTACCCGGGTGGCGCTGGCACAGTGCTTCCACAGCGGCGGTGTTCTTGGGCAGGGTGCGGTTCTCGCTGTCCAGCAGGCCGAAGGTGCGGGGGAACATCATGTGCTCCTTGCCCAGCAGGATGCCGCCGTTCTGCTCCTTCTGCAGCAGGGTGGTCTCCACTACGCTCTGCAGGCTGATCCACTCATCGCGGCCGAACACCTGATCCTTCACGTACTTTGTGTAGGCGGTAAAGTAGCTGTTCAGCCCCTTGGCGGAAAGCTGGGTCAGCGCCGGGCGCTGGGAAAGGGTGGTGTTTTCCATCTCGCTGTAGGCGCGGTCCGGCGTAATAAGGTCCAGTGCGAACAGACCAAGAAAGAACAGGCTGAACACCACCAGCACCGGGTAGTGCAGGAGCGAGGAAGATTTTTTGGAATGCTTGTCCATCTTCACGCCTCCTTAAAAGTTGAAATAGAGGAACGGGCTGTTGGTGCTGCCCACCACATAGGCGGTGGAGACCACCAGCAGCGCCAGAATGGCGGCACAGCGGGTGACGGCATTCTTTTTGAGCAGGTTCCAAATCTTTTCAATGAGAGGGGTGCAGCAGAGGATGCTGACCACCAGCAGCACACCGTAGTTGCGCAGGAAGTACAACGGCGAAACACCGCCGGAAGGAACGAACAGCTTGTGGAACAGCAGACCGAAGCTTACGCCCGTATCGTTGCCCACGAACATGGCCCAGCCCACCACAACGAGGAACAGAGTGTAGATGTGGGGCCACACTCTGCCCTTTTGCAGGTGGGGCAGCAGGAACAGCTTTTCTACAGCCAGCAGCACAAAGTAGTACAGGCCCCAGCAGATAAAGTTCCAGTTCGCGCCGTGCCAGATGCCGGTGAGCAGCTCCACCACGAACAGGTTGAAGATCTGGCGCTTCAGGCCCTTGCGGTTGCCGCCGAGAGGGATATACACATACTCCCGGAACCAGCCGGAAAGGGTCATGTGCCAGCGCCGCCAGAACTCGGTGATGGATGCGGAGATATAAGGGTAGTTGAAGTTTGCGGGGAAGTCGAAGCCCAGCATCTTGCCCATGCCAATGCCCATCATGGAGTAGCCGGAAAAGTCAAAGTAGAGCTGCAGGCTGTAGGCGATGATGCCCAGCCACACCAGCGGGGTGGATGCATTGGCAAGGCCCACAAAGGTGGTGGAAGGGCTGTCCGCAACGCCGATGATGTCTGTCCACAAAGCACCGATGGCATCCGCCAGCAGCACCTTTTTGGCAAGGCCAAAGGTGAACAGGGTCATGCCCTCTTCGATCTGCTGCAGGCTGTAGCGGTGCCGGTATACGTGCAGCTGGTTCGAGACATCGCGGTATTTCACGATGGGGCCGGCGATCAGCTGAGGGAACATGACCACATAGGCACCAAAGTCGATGATATTACGCTCTGCCTTTACATCCCGGCGGTAAACATCGATGGAGTAGGAAAGGGTCTGGAAGGTGTAAAAGCTGATGCCCAGCGGCAGAGTGCCAATGCCCTGGATCTCGGCAAAGGCGGTGCCCAGCAGGGCGTTTGCGCTGCGCAGCACAAAGTTTGCGTATTTGAAGTAGAACAGCATCCCAAGGCTGCCAATGAGGGCCACCAGCAGAAATGTCCTGCGCAGGGCCGGCTTTTGGTCGAAGTGCTCGATGCACAGGCCGCTGATGTAGTTGATGAGGATGAGGGCCACCATGACCGGGAAAAACCGTACCTCGCCCCAGCAGTAGAACACCAGACTGCAGAGGAACAGCACGGTGTTCTTGAGCTTTGCGGGCGCAAGGTAATACAGCGCCAGCGTGATGGGCAGAAACCGGAACAGAAAGATGATGGTGCTGAAAACCAAAGCGTCAGCCTCCTTTTAGCCGAAAAAAGCCGATGCCGCAAATGGCACCGGCCTTGGGTGGATCCAGATTCAGTCTGCCAGTGCGCTGTCCACGGCGCTGTCCAGATCGGCAGTGCACTCGTTGGATGCGATCACCATGACAACGGTGTTGCCCTTGAAGGCGATGACAGCGTTCTCCACGTTATCCTGCGCCTGAGCAAACTCGGCGTAGTTGCCGTAGAAGGCCACCTGATCCTGCTGGTAGGAAGCCAGCTGGTTGGCTACGTCCTCGGCCTTGCCGTCGGCAGCTTCGAGCACCAGCACCAGACCGGCATCGCCGTTGTCGTTGCTCTTCACGCCCTTGTAGCTCACCACGTCCTCAGCCTTCAGGCCGAAATCGTACTCAATGTTCATGGCTGCGATCTCGAACTGGTTGGAGATGGGGTCGGCTTCCAGCAGAGCATTGAAAACACCGTCCAGTGCATCAGAGCCGTTCTCGGAAGCATTGTCCACAACAGCGGATGCGGCGGCGCTGGAAGCGGGAGATTCCGCAGCAGCGGTGGAAACGGAGGAGGGAGCGGCCGAAGAGCTGGCAGAACTGCCGCAGCCGGTAAGAGCGACAGCAGCCAGCGCGCCGGTGAGAGCAATTGTAAAGATTTTTGTGCGATTTATCATAAAATATTCCCTCTTTTGTTCAAAACATTCTTGCAGCTGCCCAAAGCGGTCCTGCATCAGGGCAGACTATTGTTATCTTACCATAACTGTGTGCAAAATGCAACGAAAAGCCCCTCGGTTTTACGGATTTTTAACCGGTGATCTTCTCTCCTGCAGCAAGCTTCTGCAGCACGGCAACGGCATCCTCAAAGCACAGGCCGCTCTGCTGGATCAGGGCCGCATTTTCCGGCCCCACATAGCGCCAGTGCCACGGCTCGTAGGTGATCTCGGTAACGGCTTCTGCGTTTTTGGGGTACCGCAGGATGAAGCCGTATTCCACGGCATGGGTGCTCAGCCAGCGGAAGGCCTCGGTGTTTTCAAAGCCCTCGGTCAGGTCGGTGTGCTCCGGGCTGTTCAGGTCGGCAGCAAGACCGCAGTTGTGCTCCGAGTAGCCCGGCGGGTTCACGATATTTGCCGCCTGCTTTTTCGCTTTGGCTTCGCTCAGGCCCTTATTGCGGAAATACTGGGTCTTTTGGTCGTAGAGGTTCTTCTGGTAGTCCACGCTGCGGTAGCCGCTCTGCATCCAGATGGTCACGCCGTCCTTTGCGGCGGCGGCCTGCATGGCGAGGAACGCATCGGCGGCTTCGGTCTGCAGGGTCTTGTTCACAGCGGTGGCCGAGCCGCACGCCTTGGTGGTAAAGGTATGATCGTCCGGCATTTTGTTCGTGTGGTTCACCAGCACCATGCGGGGATCATCCAGAATGGCCTGCGCTTGCCGGGCGGTCAGCAGACTGCTTTCTGACTCTGATGCTGCCGAGGCGCTGGACGTGGAAGTTGCCGAGGCGGCAGGCACAGCGGAACGGCTGTGCAGCACGAACGAGGCCCCGCCCACGGCAATGCAGGCCACGACGGTAACGGTGAGCACGCGCCGCACGGCGGGCCGCAGATGGCGGCGGTGATGAGGATGGACAGACGGATTCATCTGGAATACCTTCTTTCCGGTGGATGTGCATAGAGTTTGCTTCCTATGGGCAAGCTATGCCCGGAGGGGAAACAATATGAAAATGACAGCACAGGAATATGCGCGCCGGGTGCGGCGCATCGGGCCGCACTCGCCCTTGGGGCTGGACTGCCTGTGGGCTTTTGGCGTGGGCGGCGGCATCTGCCTGCTGGGCGAAGTGCTGCGCCAGAGCTATCTTGCCATGGGCGTGGAAGCCGACCTTGCCGGCACCCTGACCAGCTGCAGCCTGATCGTGCTCTCAGCGGTGCTTACCACGCTGGGCTGGTACCAGAAGCTGGCCGCAAAGGCCGGGGCCGGGTCGCTGGTGCCCATCACAGGCTTTGCCAATGCGGTGGTCAGCGCGGCCATCGAGTTCAAGGCCGAGGGCCGGGTGCTGGGTACCGGGGCCAAGATGTTCACCATTGCCGGGCCGGTGATCGTGTACGGCACGCTGGCGGCGGTGGTGTACGGCGCGGTGCTGTGGGTGCTGGGCATGGCGGGTGTGCCTGTGCTGTCATAAACACGGGCAAGTGTGCCGTAAGATTGCAGCATGATGTTATTATACAACATTTTATGGAACGTTTTTCATCTATTTTCCACGAAGGAGAAATTTTGCCTATGACGGTCCGGTGCGGGGATACCCTGCTGTTCCAGACACTGCCGGTGATCGCTGCGGGTGCAGCGGTGGGCGGCAAAAAAGAGAGCGAAGGCCCGCTGGCGGCAGAGTTCGACGAGCTGAGCGCAGATAACCGCTTTGGCCAGTCCAGCTGGGAAGCTGCGGAAAAATACCTGCAGCTGCGCGCCGCGCGGCTGTGCCTGCAAAAGGCGGCGCTTCCGCAGGAAAAGGTGCAGCTGGCCCTTGCCGGGGATCTGCAGGCCCAGTGCACGGCATCCAGCTATGCCATGCGGGAGCTGGGCATGCCCTTTGCCGGGCTGTTCGGGGCCTGCAGCACCATGGCCGAGGGCCTTGCGCTGGGCGCTGCTCTGTGCGAAGGCGGTGCTGCGCGCAATCTGCTGGCCATGGCTTCCAGCCACTTCTGCGCGGCAGAGCGGCAGTTCCGTACGCCGCTGAGCTACGGCGCGGTGCGCACGCCCACGGCCCAGTGGACTGCCACCGCTGCCGGATGCTGCCTTTTGCAGCCGCAGGGCGAAGGCGTTGGCATTGCCGCTGCCACCTTTGGCCGTGTGCAGGATTATCAGGTAAAGGACATCAACAATATGGGGGCTGCCATGGCCCCGGCAGCAGCTTCCACCCTGCTGCACTATTTTAAGGATACCGGCACCGAACCGCAGGAGTTCGACTGCATCTATACCGGCGACCTTGGGCAGGTGGGCAGTCAGCTGCTGCGGGAGCTGCTGGCCGCAGAGGGCTTGCTGATCAAAAACCATGTGGACTGCGGGTGCATCCTGTTCGATGCAAACGAGCAGAGCGTAAAGAGCGGCGGCTCCGGCCCGGGCTGCTGCGCGGCGGTGCTGTGCGGGCACATCCTGCCGCGCCTGCGCCGGGGCAGCCAGAAGCGGGTGCTGTTCACAGCCACCGGGGCCCTGATGAGCCAGACCACCTTTTTGCAGAAGGAGACCATCCCGGCGGTGGCGCATCTGGTGGAGCTGCGTGCGCCGGAAAAGGAGAAGTAAGATGAACTATTTCTGGGCTTTCTGTGTGGGCGGGGCCATCTGCGTGGCGGGACAGCTGCTCATCGACCTGACCGGCCTGACCCCGGCCCGCATCCTGACCGGATATGTGGTGGCGGGCGTGGTGCTTTCGGCCATTGGGTGGTATGCCCCGCTGGCCGAGTTTGCCGGGTGCGGGGCCACGGTTCCCCTGCTGGGCTTCGGCCATCTGCTGGCAAAGGGCGTGCGCACCGCGCTGCAGGAAGAAGGTGCTGTGGGCATCCTCACCGGCGGGCTGACCGCCGCTGCAGCCGGTGTTACCACCAGCCTTGTGTGCGGCGTGGTGTGCAGCTGGGTGGGCAAAAGTCACGACCAGAACTGAAGAAGAAATACACAAGAACATTGCTGCTTTGTCCGCCACCCTTCGCCCTGTTTTTCCACCGCACTGCGGTAAACTGTGCAAAACAGGAGGTGATGCGGATGAAGCACCGCTGGACGACCCTTTTGTGGGAACTTTGGGCTGCACAGGCCTTGTGCGCGGTGGCAGCCCTGCCGCCGGGCAGTGCGTTCCATACATGCCCGGCACTGGCGCTGCCGGGGCTGGCCCTTGCGGCGGCGGTGCCCACGGCATGGGCTGCGTGGGCGCTGCTGGCCGAGCCGCCCGACGGCCTGCCGCCGGAGCAGCTTCTGGAGCAGGCACCGGGGTTCGATTTTGCCACCCTGTGCGATTTTGAGCGGCCTGCTGCCGTGCCCTGAAAAGCGGGCAAAACAAAAACCCCTGTGCCGGGAACCCGGTACAGAGGTTTTGTTCGTCAATCAGAAAGCGATCAAGCGTTCTTGTTAGCACGCTTTGCCATACGGCTGATCTTGCGGCTGGCGGTGTTCTTTTTGATGACACCCTTAGCGCGAGCCTTGTCGATCGCGGAAACAGCAGCCAGGACGGTTGCGTCCTTGTCAGCGGCATTCGCATCGATGGCAGCGTCTGCCTTCTTGACGACTGTTTTCAGGTTGGTCTTAATGGCCTTGTTGTGAGCCTGCTCTGCAGCAGCCTGCACGACGCGGTCCTTCTGAGATTTGATGTTAGGCATTCGTTCCACCTCCTTGGCTACCTATAACAGCGCACCCTATGATACCATATTTCGCGTACCAGCGCAAGCGTTTTTTTGATTTTTGTTTAGAAAAGTTTTATTTTTGCCATACTTTCTGCGTGCAGAGGGGGCATTTGGCCCCAAAACAGGCAGGAGGAGCAGAAAAATGCGTTTTACCGATATGGCAGACGAGATGTTTGGTGCAGCACAGGGGGCGCTGCCTGCCGGGGTAAGGCTTGCCACAGCAAAGCGCGGCGGGGTCACAATAACGCGGGTGGAGATCGCGCGCGAAGGGCTGGCGAAGCCCCGCGGACGGTATGTCACGCTGGAAATGCCCAGCGTCAGCGTGCTGGACGAGCGGGACGCTGCGGTGATCGAGACCTGTGCGGCAGAACTGCGCGCCCTGCTGCCGCCGGAAGGGCCGGTGCTGGTGCTGGGCATCGGGAACCGGCGGGTCACGGCGGATGCCCTCGGCCCGCGCACGGCGCAGAAGATTTTAGTCACCATGGGGCCGCAGCACACGCTGCCGGTAAAAGGCATCCGGCCGGTGGCCGCCATTGCGCCGGGGGTGTCGGCCTCCACCGGGCTGACTCTGCGCCAGCTGGCCGGGGCCATGGTGGAAGCGGTGCGGCCGGCGGCCCTGATCTGCGTGGACAGCCTTTGCAGTGCCGAGGGCGCGCGGCTGGGCCGCAGCGTGCAGTTCTCCGATACCGGGCTGTACCCGGCGCAGGTGGATCATGCAAAACATCTGGACGCGGCAGCGCTGGGCGTGCCGGTGATTGCGGCGGGCATCCCCACCTTGATGGATTCGGACGAAGGAGCAGATCTTGTGGTCACGCCCCGGGCGCTGGACAGCGTGATCGCCCACGGCTCGGCTCTGCTGGCCGGTGCCATCAACCGGGCCTTGCAGCCAAGGCTCAGCGTGGCGCAGCTGTTCTGGCTGGCGGGGTAACACCGGTGGGCCGGAAGGGAGGTTATTTTATGCGCAGCAAAGCACTGCCGCCCGCCCGGGCGCAGGGGCATATCGTGCCGTTTCTGGAAGCGGCTGCTCTGTTTGCCGCACTGTGCATCTTTGCCCGCACGGCGGCACTGATGCTGGCTGCGGCCATTACTGCACCGCTGCCAATGGCCGAAACTCTTTTCTGGCTGGGGCGGCAGGCCGCACAGGAGCAGCCCGCATCATCTGTGCAGGTGGAAGCCGCACCGGACAGCACGCCGGAAGCGGCGGCATCCTCTCTGCCGCAGGCCGTGCAGGCGCTGACCGGGAACATTGAGGACTACCTTGTGCCGTTGCTGGGCGAGGAAGCCCGCCCGGCGGATGCGGGTACTGTCATTGAAAAAAATTATCCGCAGGGCAGCGGCGAAAAGTACATTCCCTGCGGGGCGGGCAGCATCAAAAACAATACCCGGCAGACGGCGGCAGACATTGCGGCGGAGATCGAGAATCCGCTGCCCTTTGCCATTGAGCCGAACAGTCCCGACCCGCAGGTGCTGGTGATGCACACTCACGCCACCGAGGACTACCGCCTTTCGGCCGGGCTGTGGTTTGCCCCCGGCGATGGTGCCCGCAGCACCGACTGCAGCGTGAACATGTGCGCGGTGGGCCGTGTGGTGGCCGATACCCTCAATGCGGCAGGCATCAACACCCTGCACGACGAGACCCTGAACGATTACCCAAGCTACACCGGCAGCTATGCCAACAGCCGGGCCGTGGTGCAGCAGTATCTGGCCCGGTATCCCAGCATCAAGGTGGTGCTGGATGTCCACCGGGATGCCATCGAGACGGAAAGCGGCAGCCGCTATGCCCCGGTGTGCACGGTGGACGGGCGGCAGGCCGCACAGGTCATGATCATCTGCGGGTGCGACAACGGCACCACCGTTCAGCTGCCGGGCTGGCGGCAGAACCTGCGCTTTGCCGCTGCGTGGGAGCGCAGCATGGAAGGAATGTACCCCGGTTTTACCCGGCCGGTGCTGTTCAGCTACCGGTTCTACAATCAGGATCTGACCACCGGCAGCCTGCTCATTGAGATCGGCGGGCACGGCAATAACCTGAACGAGGCTCTTTATGCCGGGCAGCTGGCGGCAAAGGGCCTTGCTTCCGCATTGCTGGGCGGTGCTTGACAAAACGCCGCCAAAGTGCTATTTTTTAAAGGTCAAATGCAAAGATCGGGAAAAGTAGCGCGGGCCGTCCGGCCCAGAGAGTGCGGCACAGCTGAGAGCCGCGCCCGCACGCCGCGTGAACGAACACCCGGGAGCAGCAAACTGAACATGGCAGCTGCCATTAGTAGGTGCGCCGCAGACCCTGCGTTACAGGGGCAGCGCTTTTATTGAGCGCGTGAGCGACCGGACACTTCCGGTAATTCAGGTGGCACCGCGGACATTACAAGACAGCTTGTTCGCCCTGAACTTTCAGGGAGAACAAAGCTGTCTTTTTCATTTTATATCGAAAGGGAGAACAAACACTATGGAACGCACTGAGATCGTTTCGCTGTTCAAAAACACCCCCGCCGACGGCACCGAGATTACCGTCTGCGGCTGGGCAAAGAACATCCGCGACTCCAAGAACATCGGCTTCATCGCCCTGTCGGACGGCGGCTGCTTCAAGACCCTGCAGGTCGTGCTGGAAGCAGGCAAGCTGGCAAACTACGATGAGGTGATCCACACCGGTCTGTACAGCAGCCTGCGCGTCAAGGGCAAGCTGGTGCTCACCCCGCAGGCAAAGCAGCCCTTTGAGCTGAATGCCGACAGTGTGGAGATCCTGGGCGACTGCCCGGCGGACGAGTACCCGCTGCAGAAAAAGAAGATGAGCATGGAATATCTGCGCACCATGCCCACCCTGCGCCCCCGCACCAACACCTTCAACGCCGCTTTCCGCGTGCGCAGCGCCGCTGCCTACGCCATCCACAAGTTCTTCCAGGAGAACGGCTTCGTTTACTCTCACTCTCCGCTGCTCACCTCTTCCGACTGTGAGGGCGCAGGCGAGATGTTCCGCGTGACCACCCTCGACCTTGAGAATGTGCCCAAGAACGAGGACGGCACTGTGGATTACACCCAGGACTTTTTCGAGAAGCCGGTCAACCTGACCGTTTCCGGCCAGCTGGAAGCCGAGGCCATGGCCATGGCATTCGGCAAGGTGTACACCTTCGGCCCCACCTTCCGTGCCGAGAAGAGCTTTACCACCCGTCACGCCGCCGAGTTCTGGATGATCGAGCCGGAGATGGCATTCTGCGATCTGTCCGGCTACATGGACACCGCCGAGGCCATGACCAAGTACGTCATCCGCTACGTGCTGGACAACTGCCCGGATGAAATGGCCTTCTTCAACCAGTTCATCGACAAGGGCCTCATCGAGCGTCTGGAGCTGGTGGCAAACTGCGAGTTTGGCCGCATCAGCTACACCGAGGCCATCGAGATCCTGAAGAAGAACAACAAGAAGTTCCAGTTCCCTGTGGAGTGGGGCGTGGACATCCAGACCGAGCACGAGCGCTACCTGACCGAGGTGGTGTTCAAGAAGCCTGTGTTCGTCACCGACTACCCGAAGGAGATCAAGAGCTTCTACATGAAGCAGAACCCGGACGGCAAGACCGTGGCAGCCGCAGATATGCTGGTGCCCGGCATCGGCGAGCTGATCGGCGGCA
>SKEF01003476.1_pt1 | contig 10802 bp, 9 predicted proteins | sample 4826691 | NCBI WGS metagenome assembly SKEF01 (sample SAMN11008816, study PRJNA524170) | human gut metagenome | biome: Human fecal sample; material: Feces; isolation source: fecal sample from pouch patient p23, p27 | host: Homo sapiens | place: Israel: Tel-Aviv | collected 2016-08-24
CCATTATTGCTAGGCCGCAAGCTCATCAAAACCGATTCCGCCATCGCAATCCAAATAAACGCGGATTGTGGGAGCTTTACGAGAACCAACCACCTCAACGGTGACGATTTCAACATTATGGGCGGTAGCCAAAGGCTCCAATGCCTCAAGCAACCTGCGCTCTTTTGCACTTAGCACGTTGTCCCTCCTTCAAAACCCCGAACAAACAAAAGAAGCGGGTAAAAACCCACTTCCTCCAAACATCGAAAGCAATCATGTTTTCACATGCGTACATTTTTATATCATAAAGCAAAGACCAACGCCACCCCCTTTGCGGTTTAAGGGGGTGGCGATTAAATAAAGCTTGCAATCAACACTATTTAGAGGGATCAGCTTCAGGATAAAGCTTATCGAATGCCGCTTCGGAAACCGAATTACCTCCCTTTAAGTCGGTTTTTAGCGGAGCTAGAATCTCAGAATCGTGTTTCTTGGGGTTATCAAAACTCAAGCTAACTTCCCAACATTGCGAAATCACACTTAACCTATCAAGGAGGTAGCCATATAGCTCATCAACCTTCTGGTATTTATCATAGAGTTCGCTATCTGCGCTAATTTGAGCTTTTTCCCTTGATGATAAGAGTTCAGAACGCTCTTGGGTAATTTCATCGATCAATGAAACGCATTTATCGGCATAGCTACCACGCGTTTCACTGCTTGAAGCCCGATAATATCCCTCCAGATCATCCACAGCTTCATCAACTTCGGAACGCAAAGAGGCGAGATTTGCATAAGCATACGAGAGATCAGACGAGAAGTCCCCTTCCGAATACGGTTGTTCAGCAGGCGAAGCTACACCCTGGTCACTTTGCGAGAAGGGTACATCGGTTTTTACCTCAGGTGAAACAAATGCCTGGATAGCAGATTTGATTTCTGAACCAAAAACCAACCCGCATGCTAAAATCGCAACCACCAATACGCCAATAACAACTTGCCCGATCGGAAAGTGTCGGCGCTTTTGAGCTTGACGATATGCTTTTGGCTCGCGATCAACATCCGCAACAACTTGCCCAGTATCAGTGACAATACGCTGCATCGGCTTAGTAATAAAAGGATCCTCGTCACCAATGGTGGGTATTGCCTTTAAATCCTTTGCCGACTTAGTCACTTTGGAAGGGTCGACCTCATTTGAAGGATCAAGCGGATTGCCCAAATAATCTTGATAGGAGCGTTCAGAGACTAAAGGTAGTTTAGACGTCCGCGAAGGCGACACCGCATCGGTATATACAATTATCTCTTCCGCGGCAGCTATTCGAGCTTTCATGTCATTGACAAGCGAGCCGCAGTGAGGACACTGCAGCTCGCCATCTTCAATCTTTGTCCCGCAATCGAGGCAATACAAATTATTGAGCCTTTTCCTGCTTATGGGAGATCAGGCGGTTAAGCGCATTGATATATGCTTTAGCAGAGGAAACGATGATATCACCGTCTGCTCCACGGCCAGTAAACACCTCACCATCTGCCGCGGTAACTCGAATAGTTACCTCGCCCAAAGCATCGATTCCACGCGTAACGCTCTGGACGGCAAACTCGGAAAGCTCATTTTCAATGTCAACGATCTGGTTTACAGCCTGGTACAAAGCGTCGACAGGACCGGTACCAATCGAGCATGCAACAAATTCACGGCCTTCAGGATCGGCAAGAGTAACGGTAGCCGTCGGGGTAAGGGGTTTGCCGCATGAAATCTGAACCGATTTCAAAGTATAGTGAGCAACCTGATTGCGACCATGCTCGCCCAAAAGCGATTCAAGATCCTCGTCGTATACTTCTTTCTTCTTGTCAGCAAGATCAAGGAACGCATTGTAGAGATCCTCGAATGCCTGTCCCTCGATGTGATAGCCCAAAGCCTCAACACGATGGCGAAGGGCAGCGCGACCAGAACGAGCTGAAAGGATAATAGAGCTCTGACCTGCTCCAACCTCACGAGGATCAATAATCTCATAGGTGTCACGAGCTTTGATAACGCCATCCTGGTGAATGCCAGAAGAATGAGCAAAGGCATTAGCGCCAACAATAGCCTTATTTGGCTGGACGATAAAGCCAGTGATGGAAGACACGAGGCGAGATGCACGAACAAATTCACGAGTGTTGATGTCGGTATGGGCGTTGAGCTCCTTGCCGTGCATCTTGATACCCATGACCACTTCTTCCATGGCGGTATTACCAGCACGTTCACCGAGACCATTGATGGTGCATTCAATCTGGCCCGCACCGTTTTCAACGCCAGCAAGAGAAAGCGCCGTTGCCATGCCAAGGTCGTTGTGGCAGTGAACGGAAAGCGTTGCCTTATCCATGTTGGAAACGTGTTCCATCAGATACTTGATACGACGACCGAACTCATCGGGCAAGGAGTATCCCGTGGTATCAGGAATGTTGATGACAGTTGCACCAGCGGCAATAGCAGCCTCAACGACTTTGGCGAGAAACTCATAATCGGCGCGACCAGCATCTTCAGCATAGAACTCAACATCGTTAACGTATTTCTTAGCGTATTTCACGGCAGCAGTAGTACGTTCAAGAATCTTTTCAGGCGTGGTGCGGAGCTTGTCGTAAATATGGCTGTGAGAAACGCCAATACCAGTATGGATACGAGGGCGCTTGCACTCGGCCAAAGCGCGTGCGGCGGAGTCGATGTCCTTTTCAACTGCGCGAGAAAGAGCGCAGACAACAGCACGATCTCCTACCTCGGCCGCAATCTGCTGAACCGATTTAAAGTCACCAGGGGAAGACACAGGAAAGCCCGCTTCAATGACATCAACGTTAAGGCGCAGTAGCTGACGCGTAATAACCAGTTTCTCCTCAGAGTTCATGGAGGCGCCCGGCGACTGCTCACCGTCGCGCAAGGTTGTGTCGAAGATAGCGATCTTGCGAGTCATCTTGCGATCCTTTCTTATGTCTGTATTACTAACGATAGAACTATAGCGCATTTTTCGGTAAACGGTGCCGATCAACGCGCATATCAAAGCATGTTACCAATAAGAAACATTGCCGATGCCCATCATGTCCCGCCCGCACGCACTATTCCCCAAAACGCAGAGGAGCCCCAACCTATTGGCAGGGGCTCCTTTTCTATGACTTAGCAGCGTGTGAGAGGTGTTGAGTTTCCCTTACAAGAGAGGTTAAACCGCCGCTTCGTCTTTTTCACCAGTGCGAACACGAACTACACTGTCGATCGAAGAAATGAAGATCTTGCCATCTCCAACTTCCCCAGTACGCGCAACGTCCACAATCACATCGACGATTTCATCAACGCGAGAATCCTCAACGATGATTTCGAACTTGACCTTCGGGATCATATTCAAAAAGACCTCGCTGCCGCGGAAGTACTCTTTCCAGCCGTGCTGATTTCCGCAACCATGAACCTGATAAATGGTCATTCCGGAAATTTTTGCCTGAAAGAGCGCTTCCTTCAAAGGCTCAAGCTTTTCAGGACGAACAACTGCTGCAATACGCTTCATTGGTCAAACACTTCCCTTCTATTAATCCAAGCCAATAAAGGCGGGGTATGCGGATTCGCTATGAGCCGTCATGTCCATACCCGCCGCTTCTTCTTCCTTGGTGACGCGAAGACCACCGAAGATAGCCTTTACGATAAGGCCGATGATAAGGGAGCCGACGGCAACAAACACGATGGTGACCAAGATGCCCAAGCACTGTGCCCCAAGAAGCGTAGGATCGCCAGTGTAGATAAGGCCGCCAAAATCAGTCCAAGACAACTCCGGAACACAGAAGACGCCAGTAAGGATGCCACCGACAATGCCACCTACGCAATGGCAACCGAAAGCGTCAAGGGCATCGTCGTAGCCAATCTTAGCCTTGCAGAAGGAGATGGCGAAGTAGCATACGGGGGATACGATAAGACCCATGACAATAGATGCCCAAGGCTCAACGAAACCAGCTGCCGGGGTGATAACAACAAGACCCGCAACAAGACCCGTCGCAGCACCAACAAGAGTGGGCTTACCAGTCTTGATCGTCTCAACGATCATCCAGGAAGTCATTGCGGTGCCAGAGGCAACGAACGTATTGAGCAAGGCCAAAGAAGCGATACCGTCAGCAGCAAAAGCAGAACCGCCATTGAAACCGAACCACCCAAACCAAAGCAAGGTTGCGCCAAGAACCACAAAGGGAACGTTATGGGGACGATGGTTGACCGCACCGAAGATTCGACGCTTACCAAGAAGAAGGCAAAGAACCAAGCCAGTAAGACCGGAGCTGATATGAACAACATCGCCACCAGCAAAATCGAGTGCACCAATCTGGTCGCCAATAAAGCTACCGTCGCCGCCCCATACCATATGAGCGAGAGGGGCATAAATCAGAAGAATCCAAATGGTAATAAAAGTTACAAAAGCGCCAAACTTCATACGCCCAGCAAGAGAGCCACCAACAATTGCAGCAGTAATGCAGGCAAATGCGGCCTGGAATGCAATATCGACGATTGCGGGATACGTCGAATCGCCGGGATCGACCGCCTCAGCAAGCATGTCGGTCACAGCGCCCATGCATCCCAGTTGGTCAAACCCACCGAAAAACGGATTAGACCCATCGCCACCATATGCCAGACTCCATCCTGCCAAGATCCATACGATTGCCACCACCCCAATAATCACGAACGACATGAACATGGTGTTGACGACGTTTTTACGACGCGCAAGTCCGCCGTAAAAAAATGCAACGCCTGGAGTCATAAGAAAGACCAGCATTGCACTTACCAGCATGAATGCGGTTGCTCCTGTGTCAAGCATTGTGCGTACCTCCTAAACTTGTTACTAACGAGCACATTTTCGACAAGACGATCTTTGCACTCGAAACACGTTCAAAAGACGTCATATGCATTTGTTAACGATGACGGAAAAGCCTCGTAACACCGAAGAATCATGAGTGTTACCTCAATGAAACAAACCGCGATTTACCGACCGCATCGACCCCAAATTGCGTCTATTCACATAATGGTTGAAGCCTTGGAGGGCAAAATAAGGTCCCTGAATTTGAATTCAGGGACCGACTTAGCCATAAAACAATTAAGCCAAAATCTTCTTGAAGAGGTCTACTACTTCCTCATGGCTCGCATCACGGGGGTTTCCCGGGAAGCAGGCATCGGACATCGCTCAGATGCAAGCTGATCAAGATCCGCCTCAGTAAGGCCCTCGCAAGTTGCAGGAATGCCGACATCGAACGAAAGCTAACGCACCGCTTCAATAGCAGCATCAGCCGCTGATTCGGTATCCATCCCTTCAGTATCGACGCCCATCGCAACAGCAACATCTGCTAATCGCTTTGCAGCTACTGGCTTATTGAATTCCATGGCGATAGGTAAAAGCATCGCACAGGCAACCCCATGGGGCGTATCGTAGTGAGCCGAAAGCGTAAGAGCCATAGCGTGATCAATTCCCAAACCAACGTTAGAAAACCCATACCAGCAATATATTGCCCCAGAGCCATACCTTCTCGCCTAGAGTCAGGTTTTCCTGCTTTCGCTTCTTTAACCGAATGTCGCAAATTTTTCGAAATTAGCTCGATAGCTTTCAAGTGGAACATGTCTGAAAGCTCCCATGCCCCCTTAGCGGTATAGCCTTCGATGGCGTGGGTAAGCGCATCCATGCCAGTAGCGGCCGTTAAGACAGCAGGCATAGACACCATCATATCGGGATCGGCAATAGCAACATCCGGAATATCGCTCACATCAACGCAAACAAATTTGCGAACCTTATCCGGATCAGCAACAAGATAGCCGATTGTAACTTCGGCTGCAGTGTCAGCGGTGGCAGGAACCGCAATGGTGAATGCTGCATGCTTCTTGGCATCGGCCACCCCCTCAAGGGAAACCACATCTTCAAACTCTGGATTTTCGACAATAATTTCAATGCCCTTAGCGGTATCCATAGAAGAGCCTCCGCCAATTGCTAAGATCATATCGGCTCCGGACGCTTTAAAGGCCGCAACACCATCTTTGACGTTTTGATAGTTGGATTTGACTTTATCTGGCCATACAGCGACCAGGCAATCCCTTAAGCATCAAGCTCATCGGTAACTTTCGCAGTAACGCCAAAGCTCACCAGATCAGGATCGGAGCAAACGAGTGCTTTTCCGTAGCCACGGCGCTTAGCTTCACCAGGTATTTCCTTGATCGCACCAGCCTCATCGTGTTTCCAATCGCAGCTCAGTGTATCTCTATTTCATGCCATAGTGAACCTGTTCAAGCCAATAAACCCACATCAGAACGTACAAGCTTATAACGAAAACAAGAAAATCAAACGAAGGGATACTGTCGCACAATCAAGCCTTTATATCAGTAAAATGAAAACATTGGAATTCAATCAATCAGGAGGTAAGTAATGGCATACGCACAAGAGCGTTACCTGGGACTCCTTTCGCAACTATTCACTACTCCAGAGGAAACAGCAATGGAGATCATCGCCGAACGTGAAGAGCTGAGATTCCCTAAGCCAACAGAGCTTTTTATTTCCGACATCCACGGAGAATATGAAGAGTTTTCCCATATACTCCGAAATGGCTGCGGCTCTATCCGCAAACATATTGATGCGCTTTTCAGTAACTCTCTTAATGAAGACGAACGCAGCGCCCTTGCAACCTTGGTTTATTACCCCGAGGAATCCATCGATCAACTGAACGATGGCGATCTTAGGAATACCTTTAGCAATCTTATCTCCCTATGCGCTAGCTTTGCAGAGCTTCAGCCCTCTGAAGCAGTTTTTGATGTATGCCCAAAACCATTTGGTCCCATCGTTGAAAAAATCATGTCCGCAGAACACAGCGCCGGTCGCAAGACAGTGCTTCTTGACGCCGCATTCGACACGGCAACCGAGCAAGATTTAGCATGGGCACTATGCATCACAATTCAGGGGCTGGCAACAAGCCAAGTCCACATCGTGGGAGATGTCTACGACCGCGGCCCAAATCCCGATTTGATCATGGACGAAATCGAAGAGCATCCCGAAATCGACATCCAATGGGGCAACCACGACGTAGTGTGGATGGGCGCTGCACTTGGACAACGAGGGTGCATTGCACACGTAGTACGCAACTGCGCTCGCTATGGCAATCTTTCCATCCTAAGCGATGCCTACGGAATCAACATCCTGCCCTTGGCAAACTTTGCTTCCAAGGCATACAAAGACGATCCCTGCGTAGCATTCAAGCTCAAAGGGGATCCCGACTTAAGCGCCGAGGAATACGACCTAAACGTAAAGATACAAAAAGCAATGGCAATCCTGCAGTTTAAGATCGAAGCCAAGCTTATCGACGACAACCCATCGTTCGAGCTTGAAGACAGAAAACTGCTCCACAAGATCAATCGCGAAACCAACACGATTGTCGTCGATGGCGTGGAATACAAGCTCACCGACACGGTCTTCCCGACTGTAAATTGGGAGAATCCATACCAACTCACAGATGAAGAAGAAGCTGTTATGCAGAGCCTCGAAGAAGCTTTCATAAAATGCGGAAAGCTTCAGCGTCACATCGCTTTATTCCTCGAACGAGGCAGCCTGTACAAAATTCAGAACAACACACTGATGTTCCACGCATGCGTCCCTCTGAACGCAGATGGAAGCCTAAGGGAAACCAACCTCTACGGCGAAAAGATGAAGGGGCGAGAGCTATTCGATGCGGTAGACCGCTACGTCCGCGCTGCTTTTACCGACCCCGATCCAGCAGCTCAGAGGAAAGGAGCTGACCTGCTGTGGTATTTGTGGCTTGGTATTGGTTCGCCGTTATTTGCAAAAAGCAAAATGGCAACGTTTGAGCTTTACCTAATTGCCGAAAAAGAGGCACGCAAAGAAGTGAAGAACCCCTTCTACCAGCTTTACGAAAACGAAGAAGTAGTAGATGGCATCTTCAAAGATTTCGGCATGGATCCAACCTCTGCCCGCATCGTCTGCGGACATGTCCCTGTTAAGGTCAAAGACGGAGAGGATCCCATTAAATGCAGCGGCAAAGTTGTGGTCATCGACGGAGGCATGTCAGCTGCTTATCAGAAAACGACTGGCATTGCAGGGTTCACGCTTATTTCCGACGCCCAGGGCATATCACTTGCTACGCATGAGCCATTCGTGGGAACAAACATCGCAATTGATCAGCATATCGATCTCAATAGCAGCATACGTCCTATAACCAAACCCGACCACCAAGTCCTGGTGTCGCAGACCGATGAAGGCGCTGATCTCGAAGAGCGAATTAACGACCTCAAACAATTACTTGCGATTCAACGCGCCTTATAGCCCGCTATCTATCACACAATTCAAATCAGGAGTACCCATGGAGCGTATAGCCAGTTTTTCCGTTGATCACAATGTCCTCGAACCAGGCATATATGTATCACGCAGCGATGCCGACGAAGCAACAGGATGCATCACCACTACATTCGATTTGCGCATGACTGCCCCAAATCGGGAACCAGTAATGGATACGGCAGCCGTACATGCGCTCGAGCATCTTGGTGCCACTTTCCTTCGGAATGACGCAGAGTGGAAAGATCGCGTTATCTATTTTGGACCCATGGGCTGCCGCACGGGATTTTACCTAGTCGTATTTGGCGCCTATGAATCAAACGATGTTGCCAACTTAGTAAAACGACTGTTTGAATTTGCGCGCGACTTCGAGGGTGAAATTCCAGGAGCCAAACCCGAAGAATGCGGAAACTACCATGACTCGGATATCGCACAAGCTCAATGGTGGGCAAAGCGATATGTAGCAAAGACGCTTTCTTGCCTTGACGAAGCGCACACCCACTACCCCGCCCTCCTGAATTAGGAGCTCTTTATGGCAAATACATTCCCCTACACACGCATTGGCATTATTGGAGCAATGCAGGTTGAAATTGATCTTCTCATCCAAACAATGGAACGCCAGGGCACGGTTTCGATGAGCTCAATTGCTGGAAGAGACTTTTACGAGGGAAACCTAAACGGAAAACCCGTTGTAGTGGTTCAGTGCGGTGTAGGCATGGTGAATGCCGCATTGTGCGCCCAAGTACTTATTACCTCGTTCTCAGCCGATGCTGTTATTAATACCGGCATTGCAGGATCGCTTGACCCTAGCATCGATATTGGTGATGTAGTGCTTTCAACCGACTCGGTGAACCACATCATGGATGTGCAGAATCTGGGGTACGAACCAGGGCAAACCCCAGGAGTAGAAGTAGTAGCTTACCCCGCCTCGGAAACACTACGCAACACCGCAAAAACCGCAGCGCTAAGGCTAGATCTAAGCGCCCACGAAGGCCGCGTTGCATCAGGTGACAGATTCGTGCGCGAAGAGAGCGAAAAGGAACGGATCAAAGCAGTATTTCAAGCAAGCTGCTGTGAAATGGAGGGTGCAGCAATTGCTCAAACCTGCTACCTGAGCAAAATACCTTATTTAATAGTACGTGCAATCTCTGACAAAGCAGACGGTTCAGCAAGCGTCGACTATCCAACGTTCGAAGCTAAAGCCGCCCACGATTGCGCTGCACTAACCATAGAAATGGTGGGCTGTCTCGAATAGCCCCCACTCACTCGCAATCCAGCACCGCAAGCCCCATAAACGTCAGTTCTATGGGGCTTGTTTCATTCTATGCAAATCAACAAGAAGTACCACTCATACCCTTAAAGCCTCGAAAAAGTTAATCGATAACCGCCAGTGCTTCAATGCGTATACCGAGAAAAGCAAAATGCGCAGTTGCCATATCGAATTCGCACCGAACAGGCACGCGACGCAAATCATAAACACCCCCATAAACGCAAAAAGAGGAGCTCCCCCTAGAGCTCCTCTTTTTAATGTCATGGATACGCCTGAAACGGCTAACTTTATCAACTAGTCGTCAAGCAAACCCTTGGTGATGTCCTCAAGCGTACGGCCGCGAGTCTCAACACCGAATACAGCAAGCCAGATTGCCATGAAAATGCAAAGACATGCATTGATAGCAAATACACCCATCGTACCAGCCGAAGTGGTAATCAGGTAAGCAATCCACATTGGGCTGAAGATGGAGCCAAGACGACCGAAGGCGTTAGCAACACCAGCGCCGCGGATACGGCAGGCCGTCGGGAAAGGCTCGGACAGGTAGATAGCTGCGGTGGTAACGGAGTTGGTGAAGGTGCATACGCAGAGCAAGAAGCCAACGAACATGATGAGCGCCGCATTGTCGGTAGGCAAAGATGCCCAAATAGGACCGATGATGGCGATAAGCACGTAAGTGGTGCAAAGGATAATTTTACGGTTTACCTTCTCAACATAGAAGGTCAGAAGACCAACGCCAACAGGAATGCCCAGCTGCATTACCACAGTAAGAGTGGTAGACATATGCGGATCAAAGCCATTCTTGGTCAAAATGGTAGGAGTCCACGAAATAACGGTATATACCAACACATTCATCGTGAAGCAAAGGAACATAGCCGTAAGCGTACGGGTGATCATCTTCTTCTTGAAGAGGAATGCCCAAGGAAGCTCCTTAACAACCTCTGCTTGCTCACGCTTGTGGATCTCTTCCTCAGATACGGCAGGTACGTTTACGCCCTTAGCGGAAGTCTTTTCTTCAAGATGGGAAACGATCTTGTCGGCCTCGGCATTATGACCTTTCATAGCAAGCCAACGAGGAGACTCCTCAAGGAAGAAGAAGCAGAGAACTACAACAACCAAGCCAATGCAACCGCAGATAACGAACACGGGGCGCCAGCCGAGCATGGGCAGAACGATCATGTTCATAGCGGAGGCAACCAAAGTACCGCAGTTAGCGATCAGGCCAACGTAGGACTGGTACTTAC
>SKEF01001101.1_pt2 | contig 10786 bp, 12 predicted proteins | sample 4826691 | NCBI WGS metagenome assembly SKEF01 (sample SAMN11008816, study PRJNA524170) | human gut metagenome | biome: Human fecal sample; material: Feces; isolation source: fecal sample from pouch patient p23, p27 | host: Homo sapiens | place: Israel: Tel-Aviv | collected 2016-08-24
AACCCGACATTATCGAGCATTTTGGCAACGCAGATGCCGTGCCGCAGCTGCCGGAGCGGTGCTTAAGCCGCAAGGCGGGAATTGTGCGGTGTTGCCTTTTCTTTTCCTGTGTTTCCCCCAACGCGGATGGATTTTCCGGCGTTCTGTCCCGGCGTTTTCTCGAATTTGCGAATCATTTTTTGTTTTCTCAATTTCCGCGTCATGTTCCAGGAAAAGTCATACTTTGTCACGCCAGAGTGTTTTCGGTATAAATACACTTGACTTTATCTAACGGGCATGGTATTGTTATTAGGTCGCTTCGTGGCAGCTGCCCATACCGGGCGCTGCCGGATGTGTAAGATATGGGATATTGTATTAGGGGGAATTTTAATCATGGCAGCATTTACGCAGATCGTAGAGCAGGCCAGCGACATTTTGTGGAATTATCTGTTGCTGTTCCTGCTGGTGGGCACCGGCATCTTCTTTACTATCAAGCTGCACTTTGTTCAGTTGAGCAGTTTTGCAGATGGTGTGCGTCACTTGTTCAAAGGTTTCAGCCTGCACGGCAAGGCAGCTGATAAAGACGGCATGAGCTCTTTTCAGGCATTGGCCACCGCCATTGCCGCACAGGTTGGCACCGGCAACATTACCGGCTGCGCCACCGCCCTGGTCAGCGGCGGCCCCGGCGCATTGTTCTGGACCTGGGTTTCTGCCTTTTTCGGCATGGCTACCATTTACGCCGAAGCCGTTCTGGCCCAGACCTACCGCACCACGGTGGACGGCCAGGTGACCGGCGGCCCGGTGTATTACATCCGCGCGGCATTCAAGGGCAAGTTTGGCAAGTTCCTGGCCACTTTCTTCTCCGTTGCTTTGATCCTTGCCCTCGGCTTTATGGGCAACATGGTGCAGTCCAACTCCATTGGTGATGCGTTCCACAATGCGTTCGCCGTTAACCGCGTGGTGGTTGGCGTTGTGATCGCCGTTCTGGCAGCTTTCATCTTCCTGGGCGGTGTTAAGCGCATTGCCGCTGTTACCGAAAAGCTGGTTCCCATCATGGCACTGTTTTACATTATCGGCTGCGTCATCATCCTGGTCATGAACGCATCCGCCATTCCCAACGCATTTGTTCAGATCTTCACCCTGGCTTTCCAGCCGCAGGCCATTGCCGGCGGCGTGGCTGGCGTTACCGTGCAGCAGGCCATGCGTTACGGCGTTGCCCGCGGCCTGTTCTCCAACGAAGCCGGCCTTGGCTCCACCCCGCACGCCCACGCACTGGCTAAGGTCAAGCAGCCGCAGGACCAGGGTGCGCTGGCCATCATCGGCGTATTCGTTGATACCTTTGTCATCCTGACTCTGACCGCCCTGGTACTGATCACCTCCGGCCTGATTCCGGAAGGCATGACCGGCACCGCCCTGACCCAGGCCGCATTCAGCCTGACGTTTGGTTCCTTCGGCAAGGTGTTCATTGCCATCTGCATGCTGTTCTTTGCGTTCTCCACCATTTTGGGCTGGTACTTCTTCGGCCAGGTCAACTTCAACGCTCTGTTCGGCTCCAAGTACACCAAGGTGTACAGCCTGATTGTTGTTCTGTTCATCCTGATCGGTTCTTCCCTGAAAGTGGATCTGGTTTGGGCGCTGGCGGACTTCTTTAACGGTCTGATGGCGGTTCCCAACCTGCTGGCGCTGCTGGCGCTTTCCGGCGTTGTTGCAGGCATCGCCCGCAACAAAAAGGACTGACCTTGCACTTTGGCAGCACAACCGATATAATAAAGATAATGTTGATCTTACGGGCTTCCCTGTTCGGCAGGGGGCCCGTTTTTGTTTTGGAGGTTGCCCATGGCACAAACAAAAAAGCCCCTCAGCAGCCGCATGTTCCGGCTTGTGGCCGGGCTGGTGTTCTGCTGGATGCTGCTGCTGAACTGCTTAACGCCCTACCTGGCCGATGATTACACTTTCGCTTATGCCTTTGATACCGGCGAACGGCTGCACAGCCTGCCGCAGTTGATTTCCAGCCTGGTGTTCCACTATCACGAATGGAGCGGCCGGGTCATCGTCAAATTTTTTGCCCAGGGGTTCACCATGTTTCCCAAGCTTCTGTTTAATGTGTGCAATGCTGGGATGTTTATGGTGCTGGGTCTGGTTTTGTACAAGCTGGCCGTTGGGCGGCGCAGCCAAAAAGCGGACTGGCTGGCTTTGGTCCTGATTTATGCCGCGCTGTGGGAGATCAGCCCTGTATTTGGCCAGACCAATTTGTGGATGTGCGGCGCCTGCAACTACCTGTGGGCCACGGTGGGATGCTGCGCCTTTTTGTTGCCCTGGCGGTATTATTTGCAGCAGCCGTTTGCCAGTACGGCGCGCATGGCGGCCGGCATGGCGTTGGCCGGGCTGCTGGCTGGTTGGTTAAGCGAGAATACCAGCGCCGGAATGCTGGTTTGTTTGGTGCTGGCCGGCGCTGTTGTGTTCAAGCGGGAGCGCAGGCTGCCTGCCTGGATGGCGACCGGCCTGGCGGGGGCGCTGGTTGGGTTTGCTTTGCTCATCACCGCGCGCGGCAACTTTAACCGTGCCAGCGGCTTCAGCGATTACGACAGTCTGCTGACCCGGTACGCCATGCGCTTTTTTGCCTGCCTGAATATGCTCAAAGACTATGCCCTGCCCCTGCTGTTTTCCTTTGCGATTTTGTTTTTGCTGCTCTGCTTTGCCCGGCAGGATGCTGTAAAAGCTGACCTGCTGTGGCCGCTGATTCTGCTGGCCGGGGCGCTGGGGGCAAACTTTGCCATGATCGGCAGCCATGACTACTATCCCCGCTCCACCCACGGTGTGTTTGCTCTGCTGGCTGCCGCCTGCGCCGCCTGCCTGGTACAGCTGAACAGCAAAGCGTTCCGCCGGGGCCTTGCCTGCCTGAGCGCCTGCGTGGGGATCGTCTGTGGCATCCACATGCTGGAAGCCGGGTATGACATTGCCAGCTACTGGATGATGGACCATGTGCGCACCCAGACGCTGCGGCAGGAGATTAGCGAGCTGGATGAGCCCGCCGCGGCTAACATTATTAGCTATGGTATCGAACCCTACACCAAATGGTGCGGCGCATACGGCCTGCCGGATATCCGCGAAAACGGTGAGGATTCCCTCGCTTTGGGCCGCGCCCGCTGGTTCGGCGTAACCAGCATTACCGCCACCGAAACCCGTACCTACCCCTTTGCAGGCCACACCAACGAAACCTATGCCGCCGGGGAAACCGCCGCAGAAAACGCAGAAAGCATGGATTGATTGCCGCTGATTGGGCATACTGTTGATAACACATCGTGAAAGGATGACTGCCCATGAAGTTCCATGTAAATGCTGACTGCATCGGCTGCGGTTTGTGCGTGAGCACCTGCCCCGAAGTTTTTACCATGACGGACGGCGGCACCGCAGCCGCTGCCCCTGCCGATGTAACCGGCCCCGATGAAGCCGCCGCTACCGATGCCATGCAGACCTGCCCCGTTGGCGCGATTGAATCCGTTGACGGCTGATACCTTCGACCGGGGCTTGACAAACCGGAACTTGGGAAGTATAATAAAAGCTACCGATGCGGGATTAGCTCATCCGGTAGAGTGACTGCTTCCCAAGCAGTAGGTGGCGAGTTCGAGACTCGTATCCCGCTCCAAAAGCGCCGCAAATTTAACGTCAGCTCGTTAAATCTGCGGCGCTTTCTATTTTTGCCTGCAACATTTTCACCACCTAAAAAGCCGTGTAAGCCCTCGTAAGCCTGTATGTAAACCTGTACAGATAAGGCACTATTTCCTCCGTTTTCCATCTTTCCGCACATGCAAAAAAGCGGCGGGCGGCCCCAAAACACAGGGCCGCCCGCCGCTTTCGCGTTTTATTCACAATTTTTTTCGTCAGTATCGGTATCCGGCACGCACTTTTCCGCCGCGCGTTTTCCTGCGGCCAAAAGTTTTATAAGGCCCTCCGGCACAGGTGCGCCCATGGCTGCGGCATTCTCGGCAATACTGCCAAGCTCGGTAAAAATGTACCATACCAGCACCACCGGCAAAATCAGCACGGTGTATTGTATGCCCAATACGGGCAGGTTTTCCACCGCCACGCCCAGCACGCCGTCGGCCATGGCGGCTACAATCACTACAACCACCATCCCGGCCTTGTGCCAGATGCCTGCGCGCGCCACAGCGCTTGACCACTCGCCTTTGGACGCCGCAGCCGCGCTGCCACTGATCCAGTCGATCACCATGCACACAGCCCAGGCCAGCACCAGCCACCCCAGCCAGCCAAAGGCCGCCGAAAACGCCGCGCACAGCGCCGTCACCGCCGCCTTGATCCACAAAAACATATTTTGCTCTTCCATTTTTTCTACCCCTCCACGATCCTGATCCCGTATTCTTCCGCCGCCAGGTGCTCCATGCGGCACCCGCGCGCCGTTTCCCAGCCGGGCGCAAAAATCACCGCGTCCGCTTCGGCCAGCTTCCCCAGCGCCCGCGCCAACAGGGCCAGCGGCGTGGCATCGGTGTCGTCAAACAGGGTGTCCAGCACCGCGATCTCGTCCTCCTGCAGCGCCACCGCCGCGTCGGCCACCAGCGTTTTGCGCTCCCGCACAATGTCGGCCATCCTGCGCCCGCGCATCGGCTGGCTGATAAACAGCTTTGTCATGCCTGTTCCCTCCTTCTTATGCTGCCGTACTGGCGGCCTTGTCCGCGGCCCCCAGCTCGGTCAGCTTGTCCATCAGCGCCTTGGCGTCCCCGGCGCTCACCGGGCCAATGCGCAGGTTCTGCTTTGTGTGCGCCGCGTCGGCGTACTCGGCGCTGTACAGGCCCAGCCCCACCAGGCCCAGCGCCAGCGCCAGGCTGTACACGCTCATGGCCTCAGCGTTCGTCAGGCCGTTGGCCTGCACCGTTTGCAGGGCATTCGCGGCGGGTTCGGCATCCGCCGGGCGGGCAACGCTGGTATAGCTGCCCAGGTGCCTGCGCACCGCCGCGCTGGCGGGCGTAAAGTCAGCGTCCAGCCAGTTCAGCGGGTTCACCCGCCTGCCCTTGTACAGCACCTCAAAATGCAGGTGCGCGCCGTAGCAGTTGCCGCTTGCGCCGCTGTACCCGATCAGCTGGCCCTCCGTTACCGCGTCGCCCAGCTCCACAACACGCTTCAGCAGGTGCGCGTACCGCGTTTGCAGCTTTTTCCCGTTGTAATCGGCATGGCGCAGCCGCACCATGTTGCCGTAGCTCTGCATCCCCGTGCAGGTCTTGCCGTCCCAGGTCTGCGCCTGGTCTACCGTGCCGTCCTCGGCGGCATACACCGGCCGCACGCAACTGGTGCCGCTCTGGGTGCGCAGGTCAATGGCATTGTGTGCCGCGCCGCTGGTGTACGTCCAGCCGGCCGTGATGACGTGCTGTGCCAGCGGCCAGGCCAGCAGTACATCGCCGTTTTGTAATCTCATTGGGGTTACACCTCCGTTGTCGTTCAGACATTTTATACTTCAACAAACACCACATTGATTTTGTACCTGTATCCGGCAGGGATAGCTTCTTTTGCTTTTATCATTAGTGCGCCGGTTGAGATATGAGTTGCTTCAAGTATATATTGTTCCCCGTCGCTGCTTCTGATGGCGATGAAATCCCCATCGTCGTCATTCTGGCTCCCATAGCTGGTGTGAATTGATTTTGGCACCCCTTCCACATAAAAAAGTGTTTTGCCTGCTGCAATAGCCGTGCCGCTGGTACTATCTCCGGTCTTAAATGTTATACTTAAAAATCCCAGTTTTCCTACTGTATAGCAATAGCACTTGTCCTTTCCGATGCCGTTCGGTATAGTTATGCCTGTTGCAATGTTTGAAAAGGTTATTTCGTGATCTTCTCCAATCGGTATCCCCAGCGCCGTAATGTCGCTCTTGGTCACAGCCGTCGCCGCGCTCACATGGCCGGTGCTGTCCACCGTCACCTTGTACAGCCCGCTGGCCCTTGCCGTGTAGCTGGGGTGGGTGTATGTGGTATCCTGCGCAGGCACACCCAGCGCGGTAATATCACTTTTGTCCACAGCTGCCACCGCACTTACATGCCCTGTGCTGTCCACTGTCACCTTGTACAGCCCGCTGGCCCTTGCCGTGTAGCTGGGGTGGGTGTATTTGTTTGCCCCGGCTGTTACCCCGTCCAGCTTTGTTTTATCCGCCGCGCTCATCAGGCCCTCTGCGCTTGTTGTGGCGGCGCTGTATGTGGTATCGCTTTCCGGTATTCCCAGCGCCGTAATGTCACTTTTGTCCACAGCTGTCGCCGCGCTCACATGGCCGGTGCCGTCCACCGTCACCTTGTACAGCCCGCTGGCCCTTGCCGTGTAGCTGGGGTGGGTGTAGTTGTTGGCGTTTTCGGCAATGCCGTCCAGCTTCGTTTTGTCCGCCGCGCTCATCAGGCCGTTTGTGCTTTGCGTTGCCACATCGCTCGGCTTTGCTTCAATGGCACTTTTGGCTGCCGCTTCTGCGCTGGCTGCCGCCGCCTCCGCCTTGCTTACGGCGGTTTGGCTGGCTGTTTCCGCGGCGGCCCTGTCTGCCGCTGCGGCTGTCGCGCTGGTTTTGGCCTGCCCGGCATAGTATTCGGCGTTGTCCGCATCCTCTCCGGTTCGGGTCCCTGTTCCGCCCGCCGCCCAGCTTTCGGCGCGTACTGCTGCGTTCCCCGCGCTTTTTGCGTCCGCGTCTGCCTGCACGGCACTCTTGGCAGCCTGCACGGCATAGGCCTGTGCCTGCCGCCTGTCGTCGCCGCTGTCCAGCCCGCAGCCCAAAACCTCGCTCAGCGGGTCCGGCACACTGCTGGTCAATCCGTCTGCTTGTGTTGCCATATCATATACCTCTTGTTACAATCGCGTTGATCGCCGTCAGTCCACTCGGCAGGCCAGTCAGTTTTCCGTTGCTGATGCTTAGGCTCAAACTGGTACTGCTTGGGCTGCCATATATAGCGCCCTTGTGGTACTTGTCGCCCTCAAACGCGACCAGGCTCGTAGTCTGCTGGCCCCAGCCGCCGGAACTGGTCATGGTGCCGTAGCCCCAAATTTTGATTGCCCCGTCAGTGCGCTTAAAACTAACGCTGGGGTTGGTGTTCGTAATGGCATAAGCCTCAACGTTGTTATTGCTTTCGGCAGGCTCCACAGTGCCCGTGATTTTTTGGCCCTGCACATAAGCAGTTTTGCCCTTGGCAATGTCATCCGCCGTTGCAGTGGCATCACTGGTATCGGCATCGTTGGTGTTGGTACCGGTGAGCTTCAGCCCGGCTTTGCTGGTAAATGTTTTGCCGGAAATCACGTCCGCAGCGGTAGCGTCGCCAAAAAGAGTAGCATCGGCTCCAAGCTTTATATAGCTATCAATCCGCATGATCTCGTCGTTGCCCATCCAGGGGATTGTTATGTTGATTAAATCTCTATTGCTGTCACGTTCAAACGTGACATTTTCAGAGCCCGTAGTAAAGTAGTTTTTTGTTTTCCCTTTAGTATACTCGTACAGCTTGCCCGTGATTTTTTGGCCCTGCACATAAGCAGTTTTGCCCTTGGCAATATCTTTCGCTGTCGCCGTAGCATCGCTGGTATCCACCCCCGTGTCGATCTGCTCCACCAGCGCGGCGTACCCGTCCAGCGTTGTGTCATCCGGCACCGTTACGCCCTTGGCGGTGATCGCCGTGGCAAGGTCGCTTTTCGCCCCGCTTAAGCGGCTGATCTGCGTTTTAATGTTCGTGTCCGCCATGCGCTTCTCCTTTCAGCAGCATCAGATCGCCGCCAGCGCGTCGTAAATATCATCCGTCAGGCTCACGGTGCCGCCGCTCGTGTACCCCGCGGGCACAGCCACGCTCAGGGTCGTCAGGCCGTCAATGGTCAGGCTGGTGGCCCCGTTGTTGGCCATGGTGCCCGTCACCTGGCTGCCGTTCACCCAGGCTTTTTTGCCGCTCAGGATGTTGGCTGCGCTCGCCGCGTCGGTCGTGCTCTCCGTCGTGTCCACATACAGCGCGGGAATGGCCGCCACGCTCACGCTGGAAAGCACCTTGCCGCTGGTCGGGGTCACGGTCTGGGCGCTCTTGGTGGGCGTCACGCTCTTGCTCTCTTTGGTAATGCTCACCTTGCCGCTGCCGCTGTGGTAGCCCTTGGCGATGGTGTAGCTGGTGGTCGTGACTTGGCTGAAAAAGTCATTCAACTGGCTCAAGAAGAAAACCACTTCTCTTATGTCTATGACGAAGAAGACAGCATTGAAACAAAATTGACCAAGATCGTCACAAAAGTCTATGGTGGTAAAGGCATCAGCTTAACACCAGCGGCCAAACGCGAACTGAAAGAATTGGAAGCCCTGGGCTTCTCAAACTATCCAATCTGTATGGCCAAAACCCAATACTCCTTCTCAGATGATGCGAAGAAGATGGGAGCACCTAAAGACTTCACAGTTAAAATCAGTAACCTTAAGGTGGCTGCCGGAGCTGGCTTCATCGTAGCTCTCACCGGTACCATTATGACCATGCCTGGCCTACCAAAAGCACCTGCCAGTGAAAAGATTGATATCGATGCCCACGGCAATATCACGGGTCTCTTTTAAGAAAGAAGGCGTCCTATGGTGACTCTCCTTCATCTTACCCCCGCAGATTATCAAATTTCTACTTGGTCTGGTGGCCAAACCACCCAACTCTTTCTCTCCCCAGAGGGAGGAAGCTATCCAGATCGGACCTTTGACTTCCGCCTCTCTACTGCAACGGTAGAGGTTGAAAAAAGTAACTTTACCGATCTTACCGGCTACCACCGAATCTTGATGCCCTTGAATGCCTCCATTAGGCTCACCCATCACCATAAAGAAGTGGTTTTGAACCCCTTTCAAAGCTACTTCTTTGATGGGGGAGATCCTGTATCTAGCCAAGGGACTTGTCAAGACTTTAATTTGATTTACAAACCTTCTTATCAGGGGCATATGAGTGCTATATCCCCAAAAGAGAGTGTCAAAAGTCAGAGTCGCTATCAATTGATCTATGCTCTCTGTCCGCTAACACTCAAATGGGGAACCAATCATTCTCAAACCCTCCAAACTCACGAGCTCCTGGTGATCGAACAAGCATCTCCTCTTCAAGAGATGACAATCACGTTTTTACCCCATCAGTCTGGGGAGCAACCGATTGCTATCTGGACTGAACTACAATAATGTTCACAAAGGAGAAACATTATGAACGGAGCACATAAACAGTCGATTGAGGAACAAGAAAAAGCGAAATTCAGCTTTAGCGGTGCCACTCTTTACGGTATCAATGCCGTGATCGGATCTGGTATCTTCCTCCTCCCTCAAAAAATTTATTCTGGCCTCGGACCAGCTTCTCTAGCTGTCATGTTCGGAGTAGCCATTCTCGTCATGCTACTATCAGCCTGTCTGGCTGAAACGGCTGGCTACTTCGACAAAAACGGTGGAGCCATGCAATACTCAAAAGCCGCTGTTAATGCGGCTAGTCACGATATTACGACGCTTGCTTATGCCGAAGGCTTGCAGGCTCACGCTAAAGCAATCGAGGTGCGTCATGACTAAAGTAAATGGTTTGTTAGTAATGGATGTGGATTCAACCCTCATTCAAGAAGAAGGTATTGATTTATTAGGTGAAGAGGCAGGGGTTGGTGAAAAAATCGCTGACATCACTGCTCGTGCCATGAATGGCGAGCTAGATTTCAAACAAGCTTTAGATGAACGTGTTGGTTTATTAAAAGGTTTGCCAGAAAGTATCTTTGATAAAGTGCTTGCTCGCATGCATTTTACAAATGGTGCCGAAAAATTGGTGGCTGAACTTCATCATCGTGGCTATAAAGTTGCTGTGGTATCGGGTGGTTTTCATGAAACTGTTGATGTCTTGGCTAAGCGCATCGGTCTTGATTATGTTAAAGCTAATCGTTTAGAAGTTAAAGATGGCGTTTTGACAGGAAAAGTGCTTGGTGATGTGGTTACCAAAGATGTCAAAAAAGCAAGCCTTATCGAATGGGCAGCTGAAAATGGCTTAGACTTAAGTCAAACCATTGCTGTGGGAGATGGAGCTAATGACCTTCCAATGATTAAAACAGCTGGTATCGGAATTGCCTTTTGTGCCAAACCAATTGTGCGAAAAGAAGCCCCTTACCAAATTAATGAAGCAAATTTGTATAAAGTGATTGATATTTTAGATAGTCAAAGCAGATAGATAAAAGTATCAAAAAGGAGTTGTTATGAGACAAGCAGAGATTGAACGTAATACCTTTGAAACTAAAATTAAATTGAGCCTTAATCTTGATGCCCAAGAGCCAGTTTCTATTGATACTGGTGTTGGTTTCTTTGACCATATGTTGACTCTTTTTGCCAGACACAGCCGCATGTCTCTTGTGGTAAAAGCAGATGGAGACCTTCATGTGGATAGTCACCACACGGTTGAAGATGTTGGAATTGTGCTAGGTCAAGCATTGAAAGAAGCTTTGGGAGATAAGTCTGGTATCAATCGCTACGGAACGTCATTTGTGCCAATGGATGAAACACTTGGAATGGCAAGCCTTGATTTGTCAGGACGTAGCTACCTTGTTTTTGATTGTGAGTTCGATAATCCAAAACTTGGCAACTTTGATACAGAGCTCGTAGAAGAATTCTTCCAAGCCTTTGCTTTTAATGTTCAAATGAATCTGCATTTGAAGATTTTACATGGCAAAAATAACCACCACAAATCAGAAAGTTTGTTCAAAGCAACTGGCCGAGCTCTTCGTGAAGCTATTGCCATTAACCCAGAAATTCACGGGGTTAATTCAACAAAAGGTTTGTTGTAATTAAAAATAGAAAGGAAAATCAGTCGAAGCACTCTTATTT
>SKEF01003496.1_pt1 | contig 10763 bp, 10 predicted proteins | sample 4826691 | NCBI WGS metagenome assembly SKEF01 (sample SAMN11008816, study PRJNA524170) | human gut metagenome | biome: Human fecal sample; material: Feces; isolation source: fecal sample from pouch patient p23, p27 | host: Homo sapiens | place: Israel: Tel-Aviv | collected 2016-08-24
CAGCCGCAGTGGTCATCGTCGTGATGATGGTGATGTTCATGCTCGTGGTGCTCGTGGTCATGATCCTCGCAACCACAGCCGCAGTGGTCATCGTCGTGGTGATGATGTTCATGCTCGTGTTGTTCGTGGTCATGATCCTCGCAGCCACATCCACAATGCTCATCATCGTAGTGATGGTGTTCTTCATGTGCATGTTCCGCATGCTCATGTTCATCGTGATGGTCGTGGCCGCAACCGCAGCCACAGGAATCCGTGGACTCCATGGAATTCTTCTCTAATTTCTCTTCCATATGAAATCTCCTTGAAATTTATATGAATATATGATTGAATGTTCATATGACTATTTAAGCATATGTTTTATCGGATGTCAATATCTTTTTCTAAAAAGAATAAAAGAAATGTAAAATCTATTACAAAAGAAATATAGAAAATATTAATATATTCTGAAAAAATAATCTATTTTATTATTCTTGTTTAACATGTTATACTTTCAACAAGTAAAGAAAAGAAAGGAAGGTAGCAACATGTACAGTATTGACTTAAACAGTGACATGGGTGAGAGCTTTGGCGCATACAAGCTGGGCGGAGATGAAGAGATCATTAAATATGTCACAACAGCAAATGTAGCATGTGGCTGGCATGCAGGCGATCCAATGGTAATGGATAAGGTAGTCCGCATGGCAAAGGAACGTGGCGTTATGGTTGGAGCCCATCCTGGATATCCTGATCTTCTTGGCTTTGGACGAAGAAAGATGGTTCTCTCTCATGATGAAGTTAAGAATTACGTCAGATATCAGATCGGAGCACTGGCTGCATTCACAAAAAGCTATGGAATGAAGCTTCAGCATGTGGCTCCACATGGAGCGATGGGAAATGCCTGCCAGTATGACGAGGACATTTCCACCGCAATCTGCGAGGCAATCTGTGAGTATGACAAAGATCTGATCGTTTACTACTGTGCAGGAGCAGTTCTTGGTGATATCGCTGAGAGCAAGGGACTCCGTACAGCATCCGAGATCTTTGCAGACCGTGCATACATGGATGATCTTTCTCTTGTACCGAGAAAGATGGAGGGTTCCATGATCACAGACGAGAACATTGCCATCGAGAGATGCGTAAAGATGATCAAAGAGGGAAAAGTCACATCCATCAACGGAAAAGAGCTTGACATCAAGGGCGACACACTCTGTGTACACGGAGACGGACCGAAAGCACTTGCTTTTGTACAGAAGATCCGTGAGAAATTCACAGAAGAGGGTATTGAGATCAAACACTTATAAAAACTAAATAAAGTACATTCACATGAGAGATAGAGTGCCGGATAAATCAAAGGAGATTTAAAACAAGGGATTACTGCGTTGATTTGTCCGGCCCTCTTTATATGGAAAAGTGTACTTTTTTAGGAGAAGAAAGGAAAGGGTGGAAACTATGGCAAAAGAGAAAAAACAGAACAACATAGTAAGAAACATGATGATCGCTCTGGTCGGCGGTCTGGTCGTAGGACTTGGATTCATGCTTCTGAAACAGCAGATGTCTGAAGGAACATGGAACGTGATCAATGCACTTCTGTTCCAGGATATCACAGCAGATCAGGGATTTCATTCCATCGGTCTCTTCTACATCATCGGACAGCTGTTCATGAGAGGATTGCAGATGGCGATCGTACCACTGGTACTGGTATCCTTAAGTCTTGCAATGTGCAGTATCTCCAGTTCCTCCAAACTTGGAAGAATTGCAGGACGTACATTACTTGGATTCTTCTGCTTCTATGTAGTAGGTGCACTTATCGCAGGTATTGTTGCATTCGCAATGAAAACAGCTGGATTCTTCAACGTAAAACTTCCGGCAGAGGCAGTTACAGAAGCTGCAACACTGGATCAGTTTAATCCGCTTGCAACAATCGTAACAGCAGTTCCGTCCAACATCGGAACCGCATTCAGCAGCAACAACAGCATCCTTGCAGTTGTAGTAGTAGCTATCGTTCTTGGTCTTTGCATGAACGCACTTGGCGACAAGATGAAACCGCTGAAAAGCGTACTTGAGAACTTAAGCGACATCATCAACCTGTATCTGACATTCCTGATCAACAAGGTTGGTCCTGTTGCGATCTTCTGCCTGATCTCCCGTACATTCGCTATCTACGGAGCAGAGTATCTGGCACCGGCAGCCGCTTACATTGTAGGTGCTATGCTGACACTGTTTGTACTTGTAGTTACGCTTTATCCGATCGGTATCGGCCTCACAACAGGCTTAAGCCCGATAAAATTCCTCAAGAAGATTGCAAAGGTCGGTGTATTCGGATTCTCCACAAACTCTTCCGCAGCATGCCTTCCACTGAACACCAGAACATGTCTTGATGAGCTTGGATGCTCTAAGGAGATCACAAGCTTTGTACTTCCTACAGGTATGACCATCAACATGAACGGAACAACAGTTATGCATATGTTTGCAGTAACATTTATCGCAACAGCATCCGGAATCGACATCACACCTGCAAACCTGATCACAGTCGCATTCCTTTCCATCTGTGCGGCAATGGGCTGCCCGGCAATCCCGATCGCAGGTACAACCCTGATCGTAACGATCCTTTCCGGTATGGGCTGGACATCTGATCTCTGCATGATCGCATATGCACTGGTTGTAGCGATCAACCGTCCGGTTGAGATGGCGCTTCTTCCACTTAACGTAATCGGTGACGCAACAGTCAACGTTATTGTTAACAAGAAAGAAAATGAGCTTGACGAAACCAAATATAACGCGTAAGTAAATATAAAAAGTCTTAATATTATACATACAAATTATTAAATTGACTTAATATTACTACGATGATACCATTTAAGCGTATAGTTGAGACATCAGCTATACGCTTAAATATTAAATGCAGTAAAAACAGCGGAATATCCGCAGAAAAATAAAAGGGTTCAGGAGGAAATGAATATGGAGTACAAGACAGCGAAAAGAATGGAATGCCTTCCGTTTTCCGGTATCCGTGCAGTAATGGAAAAAGCAAACAAAATGCAGCAGGCAGGAGAGAAGATCATTCACCTGGAGATCGGACGTCCGGATTTTGATACACCGGAGAAGATCAAAAAAGCAGCAAATGAGAGCCTTGCAGCAGGACATGTATTTTACACATCCAACTATGGTATCCCGAAACTGAGAGAAGCCATTGCAAAATGGGAGAACGAGAACCATGGTACAGATTATGAGGCATCTGAAGTCCTTGTAACCGTAGGTGTTGGTGAAGCTACTTTTGCATCCATGGACGCTTTCCTGGATCCTGGAGATGAGATCCTTGTTCCGAACCCGGTATGGCTGAACTACATCCATGTTCCGTCAGCACTTGGCGCAGTTCCTGTAACATACAGCCTGAAAGAGGAGAATGATTATCAGATCGACTTTGAGGAGATGGAGTCCAAGATCACAGACAAAACAAAGATGATTGTAGTTGTTAACCCGAGTAACCCGACCGGTGGTGTATTCTCCAGAGAGACACTTGAGAAATTAAGTGAGATCGCCATCAAACATGATCTTCTTGTGATTGCAGATGAGATCTACAGCCAGCTTGTATATGATGGAACTGAGCACGTAAGCATCGCATCCCTTCCGGGAATGAAAGAGCGAACCATCACATTAGGAGGCTTCTCAAAAGCTTACTCCATGACAGGATGGAGACTTGGATATCTGTGTGCACCGGTTGGAATTATCCAGGCTTGTGTACGTGTTCATCAGTATACCGTTACCTGTGCATCTTCTTTCGTACAGGAAGCAGCACTTACCGCATTAAGCGACTGTGCAGAAGATGTTGAGGCAATGAGAAAAGAGTATCAGAGAAGAAAAGATTATGTGGTAAAAGCACTGAACGAGATCGACGGAATCAGCTGCAACAATCCACATGGTGCGTTCTACATCTTCGTAAATATCAAGAGCCTTGGAATGACTTCCATGGAAGTTGCCGAGTACCTTCTTGACAATGCAAAAATCGCTCTGGTACCTGGTTCCGCATTCGGTTCCGAGGGAGAGGGATACTTAAGAATTTCCTACGCATGCAGCTATGAGGATCTTCAGGAAGCATGTGCAAGAATCAAAAAAGCAGTGGAAGAACTGAAAAACAAATAATGAAATAAAAAATATCCACCGCTTTTTGTGGCGAAAAGCGGTGGATGAAAAATCCTGGTATAAATAATATATAAGAAGAAACGGTAAAGCTAAGAAGGTTCCCAGCCGACTTATGCTTGCCGTTTTTTTATTTCTGTCGTTCCCATACCTGACCGATGGGGAAGGACGGGGTGGATTCTGAAAGAAATTCATCCAGAGCATTTTCAAAGAATTCCACGGCACGCTTGCTTGTGGATTTCGGATATTTATGCTTGATTTTGTAGCATACACGGTTCGGCGGCGTGTTTTTCAGCTCGCTGATAAAAATCGGCCGGTAGTGGGAAAGCTCCAGGATCACGGACTGAGGTGCAACCATCCAGTTTCCCGGCTTTTTCCAGAGGCGGTCAAGAAGTGTGATGGTATCAGCTGCAATGTGAGGCCTGGATGCGGAAGAAAGCCATCGGTCGTGCCAGATCTGGTAATTATCATCCCAGCTTAAGAAAAGTTCCAGGGATGGATCGAGCTCATCGGTATGTACGGAAGGTGCCGGAATGGATGGCTGGTCTGACTGCACCAGATAAAGCTTTTCTTCGAAGATTTTTTCTGTTATGATGTTCTTGTAATGCAATTTGTGGTAAACAAATCCGATATCAATGCTGTGTTCACCGAGGAGCCCGTAAAGCTCTGAGGAGTGATGGGATTCGATGTTCAGATCCAGCTTGGTCTGCTCATTTAAGATCCGGTCATACAGCGGAGCAAAAACCGCTACATTCAGACTGTCGGTACATCCGATGGTAAGCAGCAGGGAATCCTGGTTGCGCTGCAGTTCCATGGTTTCTTTCCAGAGAGACATCCAGCGTTCCGCAAGGATGATAAAATCAGTTCCCTTGGCAGTAAGTTCCACCTGTTTATGGCCTTTCTGGCGGATCACAAGGGGAAAACCAAGTTCATTTTCGAGGGAAGTAAGCCGGTGGCTGACAGTAGGCTGCGAAAGAAAAAGAAGATCCGCTGTACGCGTGATGCTTTTTGTGTTAACAATGGTGAGAAATGTTTCAATTTCAGCAAGATTCATATGATCAGCTCCTTTTCTTATGTATATCTATGGAAATAAAGAGAATTTCAAAACAATATAAAAATTATTTATATTATACAGAGAAATTATTCGTTATTCAATAGTAAGCTTGTATGATATGATAAATACAACTTAAAAAGAAAATCAAAAGAAGAGAGGTTTTCATATGTCATTAGGATGTAGAATCAGACGAAACTTTGAAAGACCGTCAAAAGAATTAGTAGAAGCATTCCGTGGAATTCCGGTTGCAAATATTGATGATAACTGTGGAAGAATCGCTGCTGTAGATTCCAGCATTTATCCGCTGAACCCGAAGGCAAGACTTCTGGGAACCGCATTTACAGTAAACGCACCGGCAGGAGATAACCTTCTGTTCCACAAAGCTCTGGATATGGCTCAGCCAGGAGATGTTATCGTTCTTGCAAACAAAGGAAGCATGAGCAGAGCACTTTGCGGTGAGATCATGAGCAACTACGCAAAATCCAGAGGAATCGCAGGAATCATCATCGACGGATGTGTTCGTGACAGCTACACATTAAGCCAGATGGATTTCCCAGTATATGCAAAAGGCATCACACCTAACGGACCATACAAAAACGGCCCGGGAGAGATGAATTTCCCGGTATCTTTCGCAGGAATCGTGATCAATCCTGGTGATATCATCGTCGGAGACTCTGACGGACTTCTGGCAATCAAACCAGACGAGCATACAGCAGAGCTTGCAGAGATCGCAAGAAAGTATCATGCAGGCGAGGAAAAACAGCTTGAGGGAATCCTGACACGTGGTGAGTGGCCACGTCCATGGGTTGACGAAGCTCTCAAAAAAGTCGGATTTGAATTTGTAGACTAACCGAATAAAAGATACATGCAGGAAGGTCTGTCACCACGTATGACGGGCCTTTTTGTCAAATAAAGAACGGAGGTATATCTGAATGGATGTGAAGTTCCTGATCGCAGGAGACAGAGCAGTTTCCGTTGAATTCGGCAGCGTGATCAGCCTTGAGGTCAATGCCAAGGTACGTGCGCTGGATGAAAAATTAAAAGAATCTCCAATTGAAGGCATGGTGGAAACAGTTCCTACCTACTGTGCGCTGATCGTACATTACCGCCCGGAGGTGATCCGTTATTCCAAACTGGTGGAAGAACTGGAGAAGAGAATTGCAGACATGCACGAAGTTTCCACAACAACCAAAAAAGTTGTAAAAGAGATCCCGGTTTATTATGGCGGCGAGACCGGACCGGATCTGGAGTACTGTGCAGAGCTTGAGAATACTACTACGGAGGAGATCATCCGCAAGCATTCCCAGCATGAGTACTATGTATATATGCTTGGTTTTGCACCGGGACATCCGTATATGGCCAGATTTGATGAGCCGTTCAGTTTTAAGAGAAGGACTTCTCCGAGAGTAAAGATCCCTGCAAGATCCATTGTTGTCCAGCTGGCACTGTCTGATTTTATTCCTTTTGAGCAGCCTTGCGGATGGAATATCATCGGAAGTACACCTCTTGATATCTGTAATTTTGCCAAGGAAGATCCGTTCCTTGTACGTGCCGGTGACTGGGTAAAACATGTTCCTGTCACAAAAGCAGAGTATGATCAGATCCGAAGAGACGTGGAAAACGGTACCTATAAAGTGAAAACCTATACGCCACAGGATTGAGAACGGAGGTCATGATATGGGAATTACAGTTGAAAACGGCGGAATCCTGACCACTGTTCAGGACGAGGGAAGATTCGGAAATCAGGCATTTGGTGTTTCAACATCCGGTGCCATGGACCCGAGAGCTTTCCACATTGCCAATCTGCTGGTAGGCAATAAAAAAACAGAGGGTGCTCTGGAGATGACTTTTATCGGACCAACCCTTACTTTTACCAGCGATAATATTATTGCGGTGACAGGTGGAGATCTGACACCGCTGCTGGACGGACAGCCTTTCCCGATGTATAAGGCGGTTCTTGTAAAAAAAGGCCAGAAGCTGATGTTTGCAGGTGCCAGAAATGGAAGCCGTGGATATATTGCTTTTGCAGGCGGCCTGGATATCCCCCTTGTAATGGGAAGCAAGTCCACACTGCTTCGTAACCACATTGGTGGTGTTGAGGGAAGAAAGCTGGAAAAAGGTGATACCATCGAGTTTACAGCACCGAAGACAGAACTTCCGAATATGGAGCTTCGTCATGTGCCGGCGGAAGTTTATCCTTCAGATGAAGTGGTTCTCCGCGTGGTTCTGGGACCTCAGGAGAATGAGTTTACAGAAGAGGGTGTCCGCAAGTTTTTCTGGTACAGCGGTACCATTACCAATGAGTTTGACCGTATGGGATGCCGTATTGAGAGAGAACCGGTAGAGCATGCCGGTGATGGTAATATTAATACAGATGGTATTTCCATGGGATCGATCCAGGTTCCGTTAAACGGACAGCCGATCATCATGCTGGCTGACCGTCAGAGTACAGGCGGCTATCCGAAGATTGGTACTGTGATCACGGTGGATTTTGCAAAGATTGCCCAGGCCCGGCCTGGACAGAAGATCCGTTTTATTGAGGTGAGCCTGGATCTTGCCCAGGATCTGTATATCCGTGAGCTGAATGAAATGAATGCTCTGGATGAACGACTGAACGGAAATAATTAATCATACATACCACAAAAATTTTTTTAAGAAAGGTGAGTACGAATATGAAGATTGTTGTATTGGATGGCTACACAGAGAACCCTGGAGATTTAAGCTGGGACGCATTAAAAGAGCTTGGAGATGTTACTGTTTATGACAGAACTTCCTATGAGGAGTCTCCGCTGATCGCTGAACGTATTGGCGATGCTGAGATCGTTATCATTAACAAGACTCCAATCTCCAAAGAGACGATCGACAAGTGCCCGAACATGAAGTTGATCGCTGTTCTGGCTACCGGTTATAATGTTGTTGATTACAATTATGCAAAAGAGAAGGATATTCCGGTTGTGAATGTTCCGACTTATGGTACTCAGATCGTTGGCCAGTATGCTCTTGGTCTTCTTCTTGAGATCTGTTCTCATTATGGCCATCATGATGAGACTGTTAAGGCCGGCAAATGGGAGAATAATGATGACTGGTGCTACTGGGATTACCCGATGATCGAGCTTTATGGAAAGACTGCTGGTATCATTGGTCTTGGCAGGATCGGACAGGCTACTGCCAAACTTCTGAATGCTCTGGATATGAAGGTTCTTGCTTATGATGCTTATCAGAGTGAGGCTGGTGCGAAACTTGCTGAGTATGTTTCTCTTGACGAACTGTTTGCACAGTCTGATGTGATCTTCCTTCACTGCCCGCTTTTCCCGGAGACAGAGGGTATGATCAACAAAGAGAATATCGCGAAGATGAAGGATGGTGTTATCCTTATCAACAACAGCCGTGGTCAGCTGGTTGTTGAGCAGGATCTTGCGGATGCTCTGAACAGTGGTAAGGTTTATGCTGCTGGTCTTGATGTTGTTTCTACTGAGCCGATCAAAGGGGATAACCCGCTTCTTAAGGCTAAGAACTGCATCATCACTCCGCATATTTCTTGGGCTGCGCAGGCTTCCAGACAGAGAATTATGGATATTACGGTTGATAATATCAAGGCTTTTCTGGCTGGTAATACAGTTAACAGAGTTAATAAATAAGTATTTTTCGATGTTTCGATTTCCTATGTATGATGTGTGAGGGAAAGGCGGCTGTCTCGGTTTGGGGTGGCCGTCTTTTTCTGTGCATGGAAGGAGCGTACGCTGGGATGGTGGAACGAACGTACGCCGGGGATGTGACATCGGTTCGGGCAGGGCTCCGTCGGCGGATACTGCTAAGGCTCCGTGAATCGGCTAAAATCATTGTGCCAGGGGCTGAACTCGCCTTCGGCTCAAACAGCAGCCCCTGGCACAATAACGCCGATTCCCGCAGCCCAAGCAGTATCACACCTCCTCCACAGCAGCCCGAACCGATGCCACATCCCCGGCTGAAACTCCAACCGCAAGGGACGGAAGCGGACGTTTGCGTCCTGTCCTGAATTGTGAAAACGTGGCTGTATCGGCATAACGCCTCACATGCAACACCGAAGAATACAGCAACCAGTTCGGCACAGCGTCCCACGTCCAACACCGAAGCATACAGACAAAAGTCAACACCCTCCCGTCCTCCACAACCAAGAACTCCTTAAAAAAGGCCCAGGGGTGTGCAGAGGGGCGCGGCCTTGTGCCCCTTTGCGGTTTCCTTTTTCACAAAAAAATAGCCCCTACATCTCAAAGATGTAAGAGCTAAATTCGCTGGATGGAGAAGGATTCGAACCTTCGAAGGCGGTGCCAACAGATTTACAGTCTGCCCCCTTTGGCCACTCGGGAATCCATCCGTGAACAACAAGTGTATTATATATAACATTTTTTAAAATTGCAAGCTTTTTCTCAAAAAAAATAAAATTCTCACAACACCAGCATTTTTGGCAAAACACTGGACTTACCAAAAGAAATCTGCTATTATGAGTACGGTTGGATATAAAGGACACGGTTCTTTTCCGTATCCTAATACAGGTTAGGAGGATTTTATCATGTTAGTAAACGCAACAGAAATGCTGAAAAAAGCAAAAGCAGGCCATTATGCAGTTGGTCAGTTCAACATCAACAACCTTGAGTGGACAAAAGCTATCCTTCAGACAGCTCAGGAGCTCAACTCTCCTGTAATCCTTGGTGTTTCCGAGGGTGCCGGTAAATACATGACAGGTTATAAGACTGTTGTAGGTATGGTTAACGGTATGATGGAAGAGCTGAACATCACTGTTCCGGTTGCTCTTCATCTTGACCACGGCAGCTATGATGGATGCCTGAAATGTGTTGAGGCTGGTTTCTCTTCCATTATGTTCGACGGATCTCATTATCCGATCGATGAGAACGTAGCTAAGACTAAAGAGCTGGTTAAGATCGTTGCTGAGCACAACATGTCTCTTGAGGCAGAGGTTGGTTCCATCGGTGGCGAGGAAGATGGTGTTGTTGGTATGGGCGAGTGCGCTGATCCTGAGGAGTGCAAGAGAGTTGCAGATCTTGGAATCAACTTCCTTGCAGCTGGTATCGGTAACATTCACGGAAAATATCCGGCTAACTGGCAGGGCTTAAGCTTTGAGACTCTGGATGCTATTCAGAAACTGACAGGAGATATGCCGCTTGTTCTTCACGGTGGTACAGGTATCCCGGCAGACATGATCAAGAAAGCGATCAGCCTTGGCGTTTCCAAGATCAATGTAAATACAGAGTGCCAGCTTGCATTTGCTGAAGCTACACGTAAATACATTGAAGAGGGTAAAGATCAGCAGGGTAAAGGATATGACCCACGTAAGCTTCTTGCACCTGGAGCAGAAGCGATCAAAGCTACTGTTAAAGAGAAAATGGAGCTTTTCGGATCTGTCAATAAAGCATGATGAATCGAAAATAATATATGGAAGAAGCCGGAATGGGAGCAAGCCTGTTCCGGCTTCTTTTTGTGTGACAGTAAAAATAAACCCCCTGCTATGCAGGGGGAGGGAAGATCTTTAGATATAAGTAATCTCCTGTGTTAAAATAAATGTAGGTCTGCAAACCACAAATATTAAATCACAGGA
>SKEF01003508.1_pt1 | contig 10736 bp, 9 predicted proteins | sample 4826691 | NCBI WGS metagenome assembly SKEF01 (sample SAMN11008816, study PRJNA524170) | human gut metagenome | biome: Human fecal sample; material: Feces; isolation source: fecal sample from pouch patient p23, p27 | host: Homo sapiens | place: Israel: Tel-Aviv | collected 2016-08-24
GGCAATATTAAAGGATGCTGAGCTGATCAGGAGCAGAAGGGAAGGAAAATTTATTTATTATGAACTAAATACTTCTGTATTGGAGGATGTTATGTTGTGGCTCACAGACTTAAAGGGGGTATCGGATCATGAAGGAAATGATTAAAAAATATAAAGGTACATTGATCTGTTCTGTACTGGTAATGCTTGCAGGAATTTTGGTGGGTTTTACGATGGCGCAGAGCATATGGATAAACGTGTTTTTTGTAGTGACAGATTGTATACTGGTGACAATCATCTTTTATGACAACAGGAACAGACAGCAGAGCAGCAAGGTTATAGGGATGGTCATATGGATGATACCTGTTACCGCGTTAATCTATAATGGTATGGCAAGACTGATCAGTATGGATGCGGATAGTGAGAATCTGTTTATGGCAGTAACTTACTTTGGGACAGGATTACTGTTTATGATCATAGGAAATTATTTGCCGAAGGTGAAACAGAATAACACCATAGGAATCAGGGTTGTATGGACACTGCAGGATGAAGAAAACTGGAGTGCAACTCATAGATTCAGTGGAAAATTATGGGTGGCATCAGGTGTCTTATGTATGCTTTGCGGCCTTTTTGGAGAAAGCATTGCTGCTTTGGTTTTGTATATTGTGAGCATTATGGCTGCTGCAATTGTCAGCATTCTTTATTCTTATCTTTTTTATAAGAAAAAAATAGCAGCCGGAGAAAAATTAAAAATCCAGTATAACAAGAAGACAATCGTGATATATGTAATCGTATCAGTTTTTGTCGTAATATTTACTATATGGACTTTGTTCTGGGGTGGTATTGATATCAGTTTCCATGATAATGATTTTACTGTTGAGGCACAGGGATGGAGTGATTATACAGTGGATTATGAGCAGATTGACAGTATCTCATACAAAGAAAATTTATTTCAAAATGGGAATGATCGCAGAACAAATGGTATGGGAAACCTGAAGTATGGTATGGGAAATTTCAGAAATGATATTTATGGAGATTATATCCGCTACACCCATGCATCCTGCCACTCATATGTAGTTATGGATATAGGCGGAAAAATATTGGTGGTAAATGGCGCAGATGAATCAGAAACAAAGAGAATTTATGATACGCTCGTAGAGAAATGTCAGATGAATTAGTGTGTGTTTAATTATAAAAAAGACCTTTTTGTATGTATGGTTGGTGCTGTAAGAGTACAGTTACGATGCGTGACAGGGCTGCGCGGTCGCGGGAGCGTCCAGCTCTGTCATGGCGCGGCGCACTGCAAGCTGCTCCAGCGTCCTGCCAAGGTCCTTTTCGCCGGAAAACACGCTTGTCACGAGATAGAGGGTCTTGCCGATCCTGACCTCCTTATAAGAGGCGACCGGCTCTTTGGATGTTTTTGTTCGGTGTTGCGGTCGAATCCAAACGGAGAGCGGCGGGGAGCGGCAGCCCACGGCGAAGAAGTGCGGCGGCAAGCCGCAACAGCGACACCTCCCGTACTCTTTTGTCATAGACTGATTTCCTTTCTGCTCAAATCGGATAGAAATGGCGAAAGGCGGTTGTTCAAAAGAGCAACCGCCTTTCCTAACGAATGAAACCGAAAAGGGGCGCGGGGCTATTTGCCCGCACCCCTAAAGGTGAGCCTGCTTACTTTTCGATGATTTGCAGCGCTTCTTCCTCACGCCGCCTGATCTGCCATGTGGTCAGCGCAAGGCATCCGGCAAGAGATGTACAGAGGGAGATCCCCCACAAGCCTCACACGCTGCTGTCGCCGGTCTTTGGGATTTGCAGCCGCTTCGGGTCGATCCAGCCCATCAGACCGCCGGGAGCCTTGCCCTGCACCAGCTCATACTTCTCAATGAAGCGGTGGAGCATGGCGGCGATCTCAGCGCGGGTCGCCGTGCCCTGCGGGTCAAGCAGATTGCCGGATTTTCCCTTCACAAGGCCGCTGCCGACCGCCCATTGCATCGCCGTCTTTGCGTAATCCGTGATCTTGTCCGCGTCCTTGAACTTGTCCAGATCTCCCTTGACGGTCAGATCGTAGCCCTTGTAGTCTGCGTAGCGGTAGAAGATGGCTGCAAGCTGTTCACGGGTGATGGGATCGTCCGGGCAAAACTTGTCTTTGCCGTAGCCCGCGAAAATGCCGTTCTCCGTCGTCCATGTGATCGCGTCAGCGTACCACTTTCCGGCCTCCACATCGGTAAAGCTGTTTTTGCCCTTCGGTACGGGGCTGCCCTCCATGCGCCAGAGAATGGTCGCCATCATGCCGCGCATCGCCGTCCCATGCGGACTGAACAGGGTCTTGCTCGTACCGAGCATCAATCCGTTTTCGTAGACGAACATCACATCGCCGTAGAACCAGTCCTTTTCAGAAATATCGGTAAAGGGATTCACGCCTGTGCCCGGATTTTCGTCCATGCGCCAGCCTGCATACACGGTCACATCCTTCGTCAGACAAACACCGGAAACCTTGTTCGTCAGGCTGCGTTCGCTGTACCAGCCGATAAAGGCATGTCCACGCCAGGTCGGGACGTACTTTGTCAGGTCAATGTAGGTATTGTACGTTCCCTGCACGCTGGGAATATCACTGCCGCCGCCTGTTTCAAAGCGCAGCGTGTAGTACGTGACGGGTGGATTGTAGTCACCGCCACCGCCGCCGGTGTAGGTCCAGTGGGCGTAGACGGTGGCATTTGCATGGAATACGGTATCCGTCGTGATCTTTGTTCCGCCGCTCTTTTCGGTGTACCAGCCGTAGAAGCTGTAACTGCCGCTTCGGGAGGCGCTGGGCAGAGAGGTCAGCTTCCGATCGGTGGTGGTCATGCTGCCGACAGAGGGCGTACCACCGTTGCCGTCAAAGGTGACGATGAACTCGGTGGGCGCAGGAGGTGCGTCCTTCTCGAAGATGGCCTTGACATCAACATTGCCGTCCGGCATGGTGAACTTGTTGTTGGTGATTACAAGTCCTGCTGGAGATTCGACCTGCCACCCCTTGAAGTGGTAGCCGATTTGGGGCGTAGCGGTCAGGGTGATTTCCGTGCCGGCCGCAGCCTTTGCATGAGAGGCGGAAGCCGTGCCGTTTCCGTCATTACTGACGGTGACGGTGTAGGTGGTGGGGGTAATAACGCTGTTTTCCCACAGCGCCTTGATTTCGGTATCCACGAGCACGGTGTAGGAATCTCCCACCTTGTACTCCGTGCCGCCGATCTCCCAAGCCTTGAACTCCTGATCGGCGGGAGCAGTGAAGCCGCAGGCGGGCAGGATGTAAATTGTCCCTGCATTGACGGTCACGGAATCCATGCTGCCGCTGCCGCCGCTTGCGTTGAAGGTGATCGTACAATCCGCAAGCGGCGTACCCTCACCCACTGTGACCTCCGCATCGGGGCTGGCAAAGTGGTTGTGATCCTCCGCATAGCGGACGAAATAATTGCCGGCAGGCAGGTTTTCAATCTCGATACCGGTGCAGGTGGTGTAGATAGTCTCGCTCTCCGCACGGTATTCCATCGTTGCATCCACGCCGGTGATCTTGCCGTCGCTGCCGCCCTCGGTAGTGGGCGCGACACCGATCAAGCCGTTAGGCGCTTCCTGCGTGGCTTTGCCGATGCTCCACGCTGCGGTCACGGCCCCAGTGCTGCCGTCCGCCCATCTGCCGGTCTTGGATGTGACGCGAACGGTGTAATCGCCTGCGTCTGTGGCGGTGTTGCCTGCGATGTCCATTGTGGCGGGATTATAACCGCTCACGGTTGCGGTATGCTCGGAGCCATTGTAGGTGTAGGCTCCGGTGACGCTGATGCTGGGCTTGCCGGGATCGGTGGGTGCAGGAGGCGCGCCCTCCTCGAAGAATGCCTTGACCTCCACATTGGTGTCCGGCATGAGAAACTTATTGTTCTCGATGGCCACGCCGCCACTGATGACTTGCCACTCCTTGAAGTGGTAGCCCTCTTTGGGCATGGCGGTCAGGGTGATCTCCGTACCAGCCACGGCCAATAAGGGAGATGCGAAAGCTATTCCGTTGCCGTCCGTTTTCACGGTGACGGTATGCTTGGTGGGTGCAAAAGGTGAATCCTCCTCGAAGATAGCTTTGATCGCCACATTGCTGTCCGGCATGGTGAACTTGTTGTTGGTGATTACAAGTCCTGCCGGAGATTCGACCTGCCACTCCTTGAAGTGATAGCCGGTGTTTGGCGTGGCAGTCAGGGTGATTTCTGTGCCGGCTGTCGCCGAGGTGGAGCTTGCAGAAGCCGTTCCGCCGCCCGCTGTGGTGACGGTGATGGTGTGCTCGGCGGAGGGGGCGTTGGTTATCGTAATAGACAGTTCCTTCTTATCGTTGCCCACGCTGTTGAGAGCTCGAACGGTAAATTGGGCGGTCTGTTCCGCAGTGGGCGTGCCGCTGATCTCGCCGGTGGTTTGTTTCAGCGTCAAGCCATCGGGTAGCTCGCCACTGAAAAGCTCCCACAGAATGAAGCCTCCCCCGGTTGCCTGAAGCTGATGGTGGTACGGCGAGCCGACCGTGCCGCCGGGCAGCGTCGTGGTAGTAATCGCCGGCGCATCCTCCGGACCTAGGAGCTTCACCCGGATCGCGGCTGTTACCGCAGGCTCCGGCTGCTGATACTTGTGCTCGTCGTTAGCGTCGAATACCAGCGTACCGGGGATGGTCTGCCAAGCCGTGGACTGCGCGTCATAGGACGATTCCTCCCACGAAACCTCCATGCCAACCCTGAGCCCGTCGATAGCCTCGACGACCACAATTTCTGGCAGGTTAAGCCCTGCAAAGGTCGTGCCGAGTTTTTTCTCCGTAATGGGATCCGGCTCCTCGCAACGCTTGAAGGTATTTTTGATGACGTTGACCTTGATCGTGGTCTCCGCCGTCCTGTAGCCGTGCTGGTCAGTCGGCGTGAATACCACCGTCACAACGTTCTCGCCCAGCTCGTCAAACCATCTGGGCGTACCCTCCTTGAAGGAGAACGTGCCGGGGACGACGGTATCCGTTCCCTTGACCTTTGCCATGCCGTCCACAAGATCGGCGGTTTCCCCGCCTGTGGCTCCCATCTGGAAGCTCCTGTCGACGAACATGGTATTGTCGGGCTGCGCAAAATCGCCGTTCCTCCACCGGAATACGGGCGGCTGCGTTATCTCCGTCTCGGCCGGGTCTGCCTGCAGCGTGACCTTGATTACTCCTCTGAGGTCGGCGCCCTCGGGTACGATGTAATACTTCTCAAATTCGGCGCGGTTGACCTCGCCGTAGATGGTCTGCTCCTCATAAGAATTGGGGTCGTAGTTTGAATCGTCCCACTTGATGATGCCGGGCACATTGCCGTTCAGCCCGCTTCCCTCGTGGTTTGGTTCATCGGCCTCCGCGAAGAAATAGAACGCGTTCGGCAGACCGAGATCCTCAAAGGCTGTTCCAATCTTTTTATTGTCAATATACGATGTATTGGCTTGCCTGAATTTGCGGGGAATGACGTCCACGTTGACGGTACATTCCGCCGTGGTGTACTTCTGCAGGTCATCGGGTGTGAAGGTGACCTTGAGCGCCAGCGGTCCCACCTGAACAAGCCCGCCATCTCTCCGCCAGTAGCCGTATAATTCCTGCTCCTCGTTCAGAGTGAACACGCCGGGAACCGTTTCGCCATCTGCCGTGGCTTTTCCGCCGGAAAGATACTCGTCGGAAAAGGCGAGCTGGCAAAAATCGCCGCTGTATATCTGCCTGGAGTAGGTGGGCGGATCCAGCGTTGGCACAATGGGCTCGTCGCCAATGAGCGTGATTCTGGCAATGGCCTTGACCGTGCTTGTCGGCTCCAGCTCATCCTCGTAGAAGCTCCCTTCAACATCCAGCTGGCCGGTAATGATTTGCTCGCCATATTTGTTCGGGTCATAGGAGGAGCCGTCCCATGTCACGGGGATGGAATAGAAGATATCGCCGGTGTTGGTTTTTACATCGACGTAGAAAGGAAGCCACAGATCCTCAAACGTCGTACCCAACGGCATGTTGTTGATGACTTTCTCTATGACACTTGTGATCGTGTACTTAAGCCCCGTCACGGTGACGATACATTCCGCCGTGGCGTATGTCTCCGTATCGTCGGGGGTAAAGAGGATTTCCATGCGGTTTTCGCCCGGGTCTACTACGCCGCCCCAATTGTGCTTGAAGCGGAACGAGCCGGGAACAACGATGTCCGTCCCCTCGACCTTTGCTTCGCCGCCTTTGAGATCTCCATCAAGGTACTGATCGCCGACATACCCCTCAGAGGGCAGCGTGGGCGGGGTGGTGATGACCGTTTTGGTGAGCTGCAAAAGTTCTCCGTAGGCCGTATGACAGGTTTCGCAAATGGCCTTCTCCGTGCTGGTGGCCTTGCCGCCGGAGCAGTTGCCTGTTTCGGTATGGCTGCTGTCCGTGATGCAGGTGCGTGTGTGCGTTCCGTTGCCGTTGGAGGTCCATTCGCCCCAGCTATGATTGTGCACCTCCCATATGGCATAGATGGTTGTGCTCATATCATACCCATGTACTACCAGGCAACTGGTATAACCGCCGTTTCCGCCATATATCGGCTTACCAGTCCGAGAATTCGCCCAACCCATGAAGGTATATCCGTCACGGGTTGGAATTATTTCTGATATGGGAACCCATACATGAAATTCCGAACTGTCCACGCTCTGACTTGGCGGCGCGCCGCTGCCGCCGTTGGCATCGTAATGCAGCGTATAGGTGTATTGGGTGGCAGCGGGACGGGCTGCCCCGAGCAGAGGCATTGGCGTTTTTCCGTCCTTGGAATCGCAAATCTCACATAAATAGGTGCAGGGCTTCCCCATGGAAGCCGGTGCATAGCCGCAATCCTTGTCATGCGCGTGCTTGCAGTCTGATGTTTGAAGGATACAGCCGCTTTCCTCGGTGCACGCGTGAACGCATTCCGTCGGTGCTGCGTTCTCTGCCTCCGATAAGCCGTCGGCATTCTCCGACACGCTTTCCGCCGTGTAGCATTCCGCCGTATGCGCATGGACGCACCGGGTTATTAGACTATGACATTCCTCCGTGTGTTCATGGGAACAGGGAATTTCCGCTGTCCCTTCGGTATAGCCGCAGGCCTCGTCATGCTCCGGGTGGTGTTCGCACAGACCGCCCGGGTTCGATGCACGTGCGCCGGTCTCTACCTCCGCCGCAAACGCGGTCGCCGGCAGCAGCGTCAGCACCATGCAGCAGACGAGCAGTATGCTGAGTATTCGTTTCTTCATTGGCTTTTCTCCTCCTGTTCGTATCGGGCGGGCTTGTTTGTCCCGCCTTTTTTCTGATTTTTCCTGTTTCTGAGCCGAATGCACAGCGCGGTGATCGCCGCCGCCGCGGCAAAGGAGACGACGGCCACCAGCACATAGCCGCCTGCGTCCTCCCGCAGCAGCCTCGTGCCGAACACGCCCCATGCGGCGGTCTGTCCCCGCACTATAAGTGCGTCCGCCGCCCCGGCAAGTGCCGTGAATAACATCAGGCAGAAAGCGGAGAGGCTTATTGCCTCGCGCCGCTGCCTCCGGCGGGTGTTTTCCCGCACCCGCTGCTTGACGAGTGCGACCCGTCTTGCAGGTATCGTACATATCGTTTGCCCCCCTTTCCGGTTTGTCTGGAATTGTGATAAAAACCCTTTCACTTATATAGGTACAAAAAATCGAAAAAACTCTCACCCAAAACGAAAAATTTTTCAAAAAATTTGAGAGCCGCCAAAAAGCAGCTCTCAGGGAGTAGATATTCGGTTATTTCCTCTGCGATAAGCGGAAAGCAGACAACCTTCCCACCGCCACCGGCAGGGCATAGGCGATATATTGCGCCGCGCCGCCATAGGCGATGAGCAGATTATAGATGGCGTGGAGGGTGATGGCCGCGCCCAGCAGACCTTTGACCTTGTGCAGAAAATCCGTGGGAATGTCAGACGCTACCCGGACGGCTGGGGCGAAGCAGCTCCCCTCACGGGCTTGCTCTATTGCGCCGATTGCGGCGGCAAGATGTATGTCCACCGCACCAACAACGGCAAGCGCATTTCTCAATACACCTGCTCACAGTACATCAAAGTTCCTTGCGGAACGCTCTGCAAGACCCAGCACCGTATCAATGAAGATGTGGTACTGTCCCTTGTTTCCGAAATGCTCAAAGCCATTGCCGAGTATGCAAAGTATGACCGAGCCGAGTTTGTCCGAGTGGTACAGGAAGTGCAGTCCAGCCAGCAGACAACAGAGGTTAAGAAACAGCGCACACGCCTTGCTGCCGCCAGACAGAGGGCTTCCGGGCTGGAAGTCCTGCTCTGTAAAATCTATGAGGACAACATTTTAGGAAAGCTGTCCGACAGCAGATACGCCACTCTGGACGTTCAATACGCAAAGGAGCAAGCCGAGCTTACCGCTGAAATCTCTGCTCTGGAAAAGGCTATCAAGAGCTATGAAACGCACGAAAAGGACGCTGACCGTTTTATCGCTCTGATTGATAAGTATGAGAACTTCGACAAGCTGACCATTGCCATGCTCAACGAGTTTGTCGAGAAAATTCTTGTGCATGAGCGCGACCGCAAGGGCAGGCTTCATCAGAACTACTTGAAGCGTAAAGCCAGCGGAGCGCAGAAGCGATACGAGGACAAAATCAAGGAGAGGAAAAAGGCGGAAATCGAAGCCGAGAAAGCCGGCATTCGTGCAGAGGACATTGCAAAGGGCGTGTTCGTCCCTGTCAGCAGTTTACCGCAGAGAGAGCCGATGAAAGGAGTACAAACAGCATGAATATCGCTTACACACAGAACGGTGATTATCTTATCTCGAACATCGTTATCCGCAAGACCAAGCCCCTCGGACACTACGGCAGACTCCGCAAGGCGTATCTGGAAATGCACCGCCCGATACTGTTCAATGAGCGGGTACTATCCGACAAGCTCTTTGAACATTGCGCCAAGATTGACGAAGCGGCACGAAACCGCATGGAGCTGATCGTGCCGGAGCTGGCGAAGCGCAACGGCGTGACAGAGCAACTGAAAGCTGAAAATCAAATGGAATGGGTGCGGCAGATGAACGCTTGCAAGGCACAGGCAGAGGAGATTGTGAAGTTTGAGCTGATTTATGACTGATACTGAGAGCGCCCGGACGAAAAATGTTTGGGTGCTCTTACTGTATGAATAAATTGCAATTTTCCCATGATAAAGAAGTAAATGTTGTAAAGGAAACTTGACAAGAGATGCGTGTCATGCTATAGTAAGTTTGTAAAGGAAACTTGTCATACAAGGAGGCGTTTTTTGAAGAATAAAGTTGAGCAGTTACGAAAGGAGCGAGGATTAAATCAAGATGATTTTGCAAAAATGCTTCGTGTTTCAAGACAAACCATTAGTTCAATCGAAACAGGAAAGTATAATCCATCATTGGAATTAGCTTTTGCAATTTCAGACTTTTTTGGCAAACGGATTGAAGAAATCTTTTTCTATGAAAGAGGTGCAGAAAATGAAAAAGAGTAATTTGATAACCGGGATACTATATGTTCTTTTCGGTGTGGCTTGTTTGATTGTTGCGCTGTTGATTGAAACAAAGTTAGAGGGCATTTTATGGGGCTTTGCTGGCGCAGGTATCTTCCCCGGAATTATGATGATATGCAAATATTTTTATTGGAGTTCCCCCGAAAATAAAGAGCGATACGAAGAGCGTTTGGAGAACGAACGAATTGAACAGCATGACGAGTTGAAAACAAAAATCAGAGATAGAGCCGGAAGATATACTTACAGCTTAGGACTGCTGGTTGTTTGTTTCTCCATTTTGGTTTTCGGTATTCTCGGAGCATTGGAAGTCATTGATAATGCTCGCATGATTGTACTCTATCTCAGCGGATATTTACTGTTTCAAGTTATCGCAGGAATTGTCATTTTTAATAAGCTGATGAAAAAGTATTAAGGAAAAATCCCTTTAGGAACTAAAGGGCGCACTTCTATACAGGCAATTCCATCTACCTGTATCGTGCGACCTGCGGTGCCATTCCCAGTTTTGAAAAATCTCAAAATGGGAAATACAGCGAAATCAGAGGTTTCGTACAAGGGGCTATTTCCCCTTGCGGCACAGGTGCCTATCCCCGAAGTTTGTGACTGAATACCTCAGATACAAACATATGGGGTGAAAGAAAGCGTGAAATCGAAAGTTACAAGAGGAGAGTTTATGAATATGATGTTTGATTTATTTGATTTGATTTTTCCAGTTATGTTTTTGCTGATATTTGGGATGATCTTATTTACCTTTATAAGTGGAATAAGAACTTGGAATAAAAATAATAATTCTCCCCGTTTAACGGTGGAAGCCAGAGTGACTGCCAAGCGACAGAATACGACACATCACAACGAGCCAGTTGGAGGAGACACTTCAGGAACTCACGGGTATCATACTACCACCAGTACCTCTTATTATGTTACTTTTGAGGTGGAAAGTGGCGATCGGATGGAGTTTTCTGTATATGGAGAAGAGTATGGAATGCTGGCAGAAGGAGATGAAGGAAAGCTGACATTCCAAGGAAGCCGTTATCTGGGATTCGAGAGGGCTATTGAAAATTAGAAGTAGAATTTCAAGTTTGTAGAATTAAGAAAATCGGTATTTCGTGGGAGGTGTTATACAAATGAAACTGGCAGACTTATCAACTGGACCAGACTGGGTAGTATATGTTGGATTTATAATATTTGCTGTACTTTCCATAGTTTTGATTTCTGGACATGGAAGTTGGTTAATTTCCGGATATAATACAGCTT
>SKEF01003511.1_pt1 | contig 10724 bp, 9 predicted proteins | sample 4826691 | NCBI WGS metagenome assembly SKEF01 (sample SAMN11008816, study PRJNA524170) | human gut metagenome | biome: Human fecal sample; material: Feces; isolation source: fecal sample from pouch patient p23, p27 | host: Homo sapiens | place: Israel: Tel-Aviv | collected 2016-08-24
ATATTATATAATAAATTAAACGCACGAAAGCGAACACGGAAAAGAAAAAGACATCTCGCAGCCACGGCTGCGCCGGAACAAAGAAGTGTTGAGTATGATTCAAAATTTGAAGAACTCCATGAAGCGGAGTAAGTACCTGCGCCTGCTTTTGGTGGTGCCTATGGTGGTGCTGTTTCTCTATTGCAGTGTGACTTTGGTGAATCAGTCTGCGGACATTAGCCGCATGCAAAAGCAAAAGCAGACCCTGACTGCCCAACTGGCTTCCGTCCAGCAGGAAAATGCCCGACTGGAAGAAGTGGTAGGCGCCGACAATAAGGATGACTACATTGAGCAAAAAGCCCGGGAGAAGGGCTATGTAAAAGGCGACGAGATCGTGTTTTACGATATTTCCGGCACGGAATAAACAGAACAAATACAAGGGGGCAGCAATCAGGTTAGTACTTTTTGCTGCGCCCTCTTTTTTATTGCAAAAAGGTGGACAAGCGTATGAGAGAGATCAAAGCAGAAGCGGTCACCGCGGCGGTGCGGCAGCTGTGCATTACGGCCAATAAAGTGCTGCCGGGGGATCTGGTACAGTGTATCGGTTGTGCCCGCCAGACGGAGCCGAATTCCACGGCCAAGAGCATTCTCGGTGATTTAGAGAACAATTTGGCAGCAGCCAAAGAACTGGATCTGCCCATTTGTCAGGACACCGGTATGGCCGTTGTGTTTGCAGAAATTGGGCAGGATGTGCATATTGACGGCGACTTTGAGGCGGCGGTGCACGCCGGCGTATCTGCCGGCTATACGGACGGCTTGCTGCGCAAGAGCGTAGTGCGAGACCCGTTCTTTGATCGGGTAAATACCGGCGACAATACGCCTGCCGTGATCCACACCCGCCTGGTGCCCGGGGATCGGGTACGGCTGACAGTAGCACCTAAGGGCTTTGGCAGCGAGAATATGAGCGCTCTGCGTATGTTTACCCCTGCCGCCACACGGCAGGACCTGGTGGATTACATTGTGGGCGTTGTGCAAAAGGCCGGCTCCAATCCCTGCCCGCCGGTGGTGATCGGCGTTGGAATCGGCGGCGATTTTGAAAAGTGCGCCCTGCTGGCAAAGGAGGCGCTGTGTCGCCCACTGTCCCGTCGCAATCCAAACCCGGACTATGCGGCGCTGGAGCAGGAGCTGTTGGAGAAGATCAACGCACTGGACATCGGGCCGCAGGGATTTGGCGGCCAAACCACAGCGCTGGGTGTAAATATTGAGACTTACGCCACCCACATTGCCGGGCTGCCGGTGGCGGTGAATGTAGGCTGCCATGTGACCCGGCACGCAACAAAGGAACTTTAATTTTATGGAATTACAAATGACTGCCCCCTGTCTACTGGGCCTGGAGGGCTTGGTGGCAGAGGAATTAAGACAAATGGACGCCCGGGAGGTGACCGCCGAAAACGGCCGGGTGTTCTTTAATGGCGACCAGGCCATGCTGGCCCGTGCCAATATCAACAGCCGCTTTGCGGAGCGGATCCTGATTGTACTGGATCGCTTTACGGCGGTGACTTTCGAGGAGCTGTTCCAGGCGGTACGGCGATTGCCCTGGAGCGAGTTTATCGGCAGTACAGACACATTTCCTGTGAAAGGGTACTCTATTTCCTCCACCCTGCACAGTGTGCCGGATTGCCAAAAAATCATCAAAAAAGCTGTGGTAGAGAGCCTAAAAGAGGACTACCACATCAACTGGTTTGACGAGACCGGCCCGGTGCACCAAATTCAGTTCTCCATACTGAAAGACCAGGTGACCATTATGCTGGACACCACCGGCACCGGCTTGCATAAACGGGGCTACCGGCCGGAGAGCAATGCCGCTCCCATTCGGGAGACTTTGGCGGCGGCGTTGTGCAGCCTGTCCCGCCTGCGGCATTACCACACTTTGTATGATCCTTTTTGCGGCAGCGGCACGATTCTTATTGAAGGTGCCATGTTGGCAGCCAATGTGGCGCCGGGGATCAACCGTAATTTTGCCTGCGATCGCTGGGGCTTTGTGCCGGAGGCGGCCTGGAAGCAGGAGCGCGCCCGTGCCCACGCGTGCATTAAGACAGATATTGATTTCCAGGCGTTCGGGTCTGATCTGGACCCTCACGCCATTGAACTGACCGCCATCAACGCCAAGCGGGCCAGGATGGGGCAGTACTTGCACCTAGACACGGCGGATATTGCCAATTTTAACCCCCAAACGGAGCGGGGCACTTTGGTGACCAACCCGCCCTACGGCGAGCGTATGCTGGATATTCGAGAGGCGGAGCGACTCTATCGCATAATGGGCGAGAAGTTCAGTCCTCGCAAGGGCTGGAGTTATGGCGTCATTTCGCCGGATGAACAGTTTGAAAAGTGCTTTGGCCGCAAGGCGGACAAGCGGCGCAAGCTGTATAACGGTATGATCAAATGCCAATTTTATATGTACTTTAAGTAAAGGGTGATAGGATGAATTACAAAGAGAAATACCGGCAGTGGCTTACCTTTGCCGACCCGGACACCAAGGCGGAACTGGAAAGCCTGACGGACGAAAAAGAGATCGAGGATCGGTTCTATAAGGATCTAGCCTTTGGCACCGGCGGCCTGCGGGGCATTATGGGCGCCGGGTCTAACCGGATGAACCGCTACACCGTAGGTAAGGCCACCCTGGGCCTTGCCAATTATTTGAAATCTACCGGCAAGGCGGACTTGAAAGTGGCTATCGCTTACGACTCCCGCAACAACTCGGCAGATTTTGCCAAGACGGCGGCGGGCATTTTTGCAAACTGCGGCTTGCAGGTGTATCTGTACGACCGGCTGGTGCCGGTACCGGTGCTGTCTTTTACCACCCGGTATTTGCACTGTGACGCAGGGGTGATGATCACCGCCTCCCACAATCCCAAGGAATATAACGGCTACAAGGTGTATGACGCCAAGGGCTGCCAGCTGTGCACCGCAGACGCGGCGGCAGCACTGGATTACATTAACGCGGTAGACGATTACAATGCCATTCCCTTTTGCAACGACCATGCAAATATCCACCCGGTAGGGGACAGGGAACTGGACGCCTTTATCGCTGCTGTGGAGCAACAGAGTCTATATACGCAGCCGTCGGATTTGAAGATCGTTTATACCCCGCTCCACGGCACCGGCAATGTGCCTGTGCGACGGGTGCTGCGGAATATGCATGTATCTGTGGTCAAGTCCCAGGAACTGCCAGACGGCAATTTTTCTACCGTGCGCAGTCCCAACCCGGAGGAAAAGGACGCCCTGACTTTGGCTATCGCGCAAGCAAAGGCAGAGGGAGCAGATTTGGTGCTGGGCACTGACCCGGACTGTGACCGTGTGGGCATTGCGGTGCGTGACGGCGACGATTATGTGCTGTTTACCGGTAACCAGACCGGCGCGCTGCTGGTGCAGTTTGTACTGACCATGAAGAAAGCGCAGCTGAACGAAAAATCTACGCTGGTCAAGACCATTGTGACCAGTGATCTGGGCGCTAATATCGGTCGCAGTTTTGGCTTGCAGATTGAGGAGACCCTCACCGGTTTTAAGTATATCGGCGACAAGATCAATACTTACGAGCAGACCGGGGACAAGGAATTTGTCATCGGCTATGAGGAGAGCTACGGCTACCTGGTGGGTACCCACGCCCGGGATAAGGACGCGGTGGTGTCCGCTATGCTCATTTGCCAAATGGCCGCCTGGTATAAAAATCAGGGCAAGACTCTGGTGGACGCGCTGCATGCTGTTTATGAGAAATATGGCTACTATTTGGACGCGCTGGACAGCTTTGTGCTGAAGGGCAAGGACGGCGCCGAAAAGATCGGGGCGCTGATGCAGACTTTCCGCACCGGCGGGGATCAAATGTTTGCCGGTGTGGAGCAGGTACAGGATTTTGCCAAGGGGATCGGTGATCTGCCGAAGGAAAATGTGCTGAAATTCCTGTTTACCGACGGCTCATGGTTGGCGGTTCGCCCCTCCGGCACGGAGCCGAAGATCAAGGTGTACTACTCCATTGTGGATTCGGATAAAGCAGCCGCCCACAGCCGCCTGGCCGCCTTGCAGGCACAGATCAAAGAGATGATCGGAGAATGAATATGACAGCGAAGAAAGAGGCCGTACAGGCGTATATAGACCGGGTGCTGGCGCCAAAGATCCAAGGCGACGGCGGCTGGGTAGAATTTATATCTTTAGAGGGTGACCGTTTGACCCTGCGCTTTCGGGGCGAGTGCTCCAAGTGCCTGATCCTCCACCGGTGCGTGGCATGGATTGAAGAGCAGCTGAAGGCGGATCTGCATTTGCAGCTGACGGTGGAGCCGGTGCGGAAGAAGCCCTATTTTCAGGATCGTTAAGGAGGTGCAGGTATGGCACATATTAAAGTGGAACGGCGCTCTATGCGCCTGGAAGAGTGGACGGACCTGCGCTTTTGTTGGCTGAAACGCTATATTTACAGCGAAAAGTGGGAGATCCAAAACCTGATGATTCGGGGCGCCCGCCAGGTGGCGGAAATGGAATTCCAGTTCTATCCCGGTGAGCCACGGCCCTTAAAGCGGGGGGATATGTATTTCACCCCGGACGGTACCGCCTTTATGACGGCGGATGTGCAGGTGCCAAAGCACTTGCAGGGGCAGGAACTTGGTTCTCTCTGAAAACAGCGGCAGAAATTTGCGTGAAGGTCAACGGCCGCTATGTTGGCGGCGTGGATCCCAACCGGGAGCGTATGCTGCTGTCGCCCTATGCGGATACCAGGGAGACCCTGCATTTTGAGATGATGGGTTATAACCGCTCCAAGCCGGATGATGAGCGTAACCCGGAGAGCCTGTCTGTTCGCGGTTGCCGCCAGATCTTTGAGGGCGCGTATCTGTGCACTGTGGATCACGCCGTGCAGGATTTGGTCTATGACTTTGAGCTGCTGCTGGATATTGCCGGCAGCGACCTGTTTAATGAAGATTACCGTTCGTTCCTGAACCGGGAGCTGAACAATGCCATGAACTGCCTGGACTTTACCGATGATGGTGTGACCGGTGTGGCAGCGTGCCAGGCGTATCTTAACGATGTGGTCTTTGCAAACGATACTTACAAAGGCGCCGGGGATGTGGCGCTGATCGCGCACAGTCACCTGGATATTGCCTACTACTGGCGGCGGATTCATGCGGTGCAGAAGAACTTGCGCACGGTGCTCATCCAGCTGCGGCTGATGGACCGCTACCCGGACTTTAAGTACACCCACACCCAGCCCTATGTGTATGAAACACTGGAGAAGTATTACCCGGATGTGTTTGCCGAATTGCAGGAGAAGGTGGCCCGGGGGCAGTTTGAGCCGGTGGGGGCTATGTATGTGGAGCCGGACTGCAATATCCCGGCGGCAGAGAGTCTCATTCGTCAGTGTCTTTACGGCCAGCAGACCTATCAGCGTATGTTTGGCAAGCGGGTGAATAACGCTTGGCTGCCGGATGTGTTCGGCAATAGCTGGATTCTGCCGCAGATTTTGAAAAAATGCGGTGTGGATTACTTTGTCAGCAACAAAATGTCCACCTGGAATGATACCAATCGCTTCCCCCACAACAACTTTATTTGGCGGGGCATTGACGGCAGCAGCGTACTGGCTTGCGTGCCGCCCACCCACTTTATCACTTGGAACGCACCCTCCCAAATTCAGGCCAACTGGGAGGCGTATATTGATAAGGACACCGGCGGCCAGACGATGAATATGTTTGGCTACGGTGACGGCGGCTCCGGCTGCACGGAAGAGATGATCGAGCTGATGCATCGGTTCTCCAAGGTGTCCGTACTGCCCAAGTGCACCCACATGGGCGGCGCCGAATTCCTGGAAAAGAATTTGAAGGACAACGAGAACTTGGAGACCTGGGACGGTGAGCTGTACCTGGAAATGCACCGGGGCACCTTTACCACCAAGAGTGACTTAAAGCGCGCCAATCGGCGGCTGGAAAATAAGTTCCGCTTGGCGGAAATGCTCACTGTGCTGCGTGGCGAGAATCGCACACCGGAGATCACGGCGCTTTATAAGAAGCTGCTGATCAACCAATTCCATGATATTTTGCCCGGCTCCCATATTCACCCGGTGTTTCAGGACGCCATAGCGGATTATCGAGAGATTGAGACGGCGTTGGACGCCATGATCGGCACCGGCAAACGCTATTTTAACCCGCTGAACTTTACTTATGATGCGCTGATTTTTGTGGAAAACAAACGGGGTACCGCCACCCGTATGGGCAAGCGAGGCAACTGGCTGCTGCCCAATTTGGCACCCCTGGGCAGCGGCACCCTGCGCAAGACCGCCTATCGCGGCGACTGGCTGCAAGTGGACGGCAATCGGGTGGAGACGCCTTTCTACATCGTGCAGTTCCATGCGGACGGCTCCATAGCAAGCCTGTATGACAAGAAAATGCAGCGCGAGTGGACAGACGGCGCCTTTAATAAACTGACTCTTTATGAGGATAAACCCGGCAACTATGACGCATGGGACATTCTGCCGAATTACAGAGACAAGCAAGTGTCCCTGACCGTGGCGCAGCCGCTGACTTTGATCGAGCAGGACAGCGAGAGTGTCACTTTTAAGACCGTGCTGCAAACAGATAAATCCACCTGGACCCAGTACCTGCGGCTATTCCGCAGAGACGGCGCCATTGAGGTGGAAAATCAGGTAGACTGGCAGGAGAAGCATGTGCTGGCCAAAGTGCTGTTTGACTGCAATGTGCTGGCACGGCAGGCGCTGTGCGATACCTCCGCCGGTTATATTGCCAGGGACACCCACCGCAATACCACTTGGCAGCAGGCTCGCTTTGAGTGCTGCCACCACAAGTGGTGCGATCTCAGCGAGACGGACGGCGGCGTCGCTATCCTGAACGACGGGAAGTACGGCGTAGGCTTTTTGGAAAATCAGATCAGTCTGTCCCTGCTGCGTTCTCCCATTCGTCCGGATGTAACGGCGGATATGGGTCACCACAGCTTTTGCTACCGCATTGTGCCCCATGCCGGCGATCCGGTACAGGCGGGGATTAACCGCCGAGCGCTGCAATTCAACCAGCCGCCCATTAAGAGCGATGTGGCCTACAACGGCACGGACTTTGCGCCGCTTTATTTACAGGCCATGAAGTTCTCTGAGGATGGGGAGCGCATTGTGGTACGCTTGAGCGAGCAGGACGGCCGCCGTGGCACCCTGCGCCTGCCCCGCAAGGTACAGGTGCTGAATATGCTGGAAGATGTGGAGCGGGAGACGGATTCCGTTGATTACACGCCCTTTGAAATTCTGACCCTGGGGTGGCCGGTAGAATGAGCGGCTGGCAAATTGCACTGATCGTTGCCGCCGTGCTGTTGCTTGGCCTGGTGCTGCTGCCGGCATTTAACCGCTGGCAGGTGCGGCGCATGCCTGCGGATCAGCAAATTCTACTGATTATGAAGCAAGCCAAGGGGCTGCATTACATTCGCAATGTATCCGGCGGCAAACAGGGCTTTCTCTACTATGTAAAGAACAAGCGCAAAATTCTGGTTTATCCTTGGGTGCGCCGGGGTTGTGTGCGGGTCATAACCAAGAAAGACCCCTTTGACCGCTGGGACTACCCGGAAGAGCAGGCACCTTTGACCCGGGAGGAGCGGGCGCAGGCACGGCAGGTGCTGGCAGACTATGCCCGGCGCTCAAATCAGCGGATCGTTTGGAATGACAAAACGGAACAGTAAAAAACTAAAGCCCAGCCAAATCAGCGTAAAGGGCAGGCAGATTTGGCCCCATAAATTCAGCGGCACCCGGCTGTAATCCCAAACGCCCATACCCAGCGCACAGTTGAAAATCAGGCCAAATACCAGTTCTACCCCGGTAATGATTCCGGCACCTATTAGGCACTTGAGCGCCAGCCGCAAATCCGGTTGCGTGCGCTCCAGGCAGTAAAAGGCTGCTAAGATGATTCCACCGGCAAAGAACATGGAGTAATGTGTGCGGCCCCGATATACCAACTCTATGGTGCAGTAGGCGGCGCCGCCGAACAGAAAGCGAAAAAGATAAAAGAAAAAATCAGTCATACCGTTAGCATACCCCTAAGGCAGGTGATTATTTGCAACTGGATAGAGAAGCCCGGCAGCTTTTAGATCTGCTGGAACAGGCAGGCTACCGCGCCTATGCGGTGGGCGGCTGCGTGCGGGACGCCTGTATGGGTCGGGCGTATGCGGATATTGATCTGTGCACCTCTGCGCTGCCCCGGCAGACGGAGGCGGTGCTGGCAGCGGCCGGCATACGGTATATTGAGACCGGCTTACAGCACGGTACGGTTACCGCTGTTCTAAACGGCAAGACTTATGAGATTACCACCTTTCGTACCGACGGCAGCTATACGGACAGCCGCCACCCGGACGGGGTGACCTTTGTGCCGGAGGTGGAGACGGATCTGGCGCGCCGGGATTTTACCGTCAACGCCATGGCTTACCACCCGGCGAGCGGATTGGTAGATCCCTTTGGCGGCCAGGCGGATATGAAAGCCAAGTGCCTGCGGTGCGTGGGAGAGCCGCGCCTGCGGTTTACCGAGGACGCGCTGCGTATTCTCCGCGCCCTGCGCTTTGCTGCCGTTTTGGGCTTTACCTTGGAGGAAGAAACGGCAAAGTCTGCTTTTGAACTGAAAGAGCGACTCCACCTGGTGTCCGCCGAGCGGATCTATGTGGAGCTGAAAAAGTTGCTGCTTGGCGACTGGGCCTTTGATGTGCTGGTAGAATACAAAGAGATTATCGGTGTGGTGGTGCCGGAGTTGGTACCCGCCTTTGATTGCGCCCAGCAAAATCCATGGCATGTTTACGATGTGTTTACCCACATTGCCAGGTCTGTGGAGGCGGCACCTAAGGACGCAGACTTGCGGTTGGTCATGCTCTTTCACGACACCGGCAAACCGGCGTGCAAGACGACGGACGAAGAAGGTATTGACCACTTTTACGGTCATCCGACTGTCAGCGAACAGCTGGCAAAAGCGGCGCTGGAACGGTTGAAAGCAAGTCGAGCCAGTATGCAGCGTATTTTGCCTCTAATCCGTTACCACGACGGCCATATTTTAACGGACGAAAAGAGCATCAAGCGTTGGCTGAACCGGCTGGGCCAGGCGGGCACGCTGGATTTGATTGATGTTAAGACGGCGGACCTGGCGGCGCAGAATTTGGCCCGTACCCAGCCGGAGATTGAGGAACTGTACCGTACCAAGGCGCTGCTGCGGCAGATCTTGGAACGGGGCGACGCTTTCGCTCTCCGGGATTTAGCCATCGGCGGCAAGGAGCTGCTGGCGCTGGGGTACCGTGGCAAGGCCATCGGCGGAGCGCTGGATGCGCTGCTTTCCGGGGTAATTGCCGGAGAAGCAGAGAATGACCGGGCGGCACTGCTGCATTATTTGGCGGCGCTGAACTTGCCCAAATCAGAATAATCCTTAATATATAAGCGGACAAACCCTTTGCGAAATTTGGCGCAATTTTGGGGTTTGTCCGCTTTTTTTATTGCCCGGATATGACAAATTCGGCCTGCCTTGCCGGCTATACTGGGAGCAAGGGGGCGAGGGCGTGCAAGTGGTGTATGTGGATGTGTTGCTGGTGGTCAATTTTTTTATGACCCTTCTGCTGTTGCTGCTGACGGCAGCGCTGACCAAGCAGCCTCGGCGGACCGGTCGATTGTGCATAGCCGCGATGCTTGGGGCGGCGTATAGCCTGATCTTGTTGGCGCCGAAGCTGCCCACCTGGGTAGTGATGCTCTCTAAAATCGCCGTTGCGCTGGTACTTGTACTGGCAGCCTTTGGCTTTGGATCCGTTAAGAAATACCTGCGGTGCCTGCTGTGCTTCCTTGCTGCCAATTTTGTCCTGTTGGGCTTCATTGTAGGGGTGTGGTTGCTGTTTCGTCCGCGGCGTATTGTGGTCAAGAACAGCGCCGTCTATTTTGATCTACCCGCCCGCACGCTGTTGTTGCTGGCACTGGCGGCGTATGTGCTGGCGCTGCTGATCCTGCGACTGTATGAGAAGCACGCCGGGCGGCGTGCGCTCTTGGAGCTGACCGTAGATACCGGGGCGCGCCAAGTGCGTTGCTTTGCTCTGGCAGACAGCGGTAACCGGCTGCGAGAGCCATTCTCCGGCGCACCGGTGATCGTGGCTCGTCGCAGTTTGTTTCCGGATACGGAAACGCCTCGGGTGATCCCGTACCAAACGGTGGGTGGAGAGGGTATGCTCACTGCTTTTCGTCCCCATCGGGTAACGGTACATAGCGGCAAGCGGCGTGGCACAGTGGGGGAGGTGTATGTGGCACTAAGTGAGCATATCCAAAATGAGGACTACCAAGCGGTGGTCGATCCGAAAATTTTTTCCTGGGAGTGACAAGCATGTTTGCAAGAATTATGGACTGGTTGCGGCGACTGTTTCGCCGAGAATGCCATTATATCAATGGGCCGGAGACTCTGCCGCCCCCCTTGACCCGTGAGGAAGAAGAAACGGTGATGAACGAACTGCGGGCTGGGGACAACACCCATCGGGAGCTTTTGGTGGTGCGCAATCTGCGGCTGGTGGTGTACATTGCCAAGAAATTTGACAGCTGCCAAACCGCCACGGAGGATTTGGTGAGTATCGGCACCATTGGGCTGATGAAAGCGGTGCGCACCTTTGATCCCAATAAAAATATTAAACTGGCCACTTACGCCTCTCGCTGCATTGAAAATGAAATCCTCATGCACCTGCGCAAGGTGTTCAATATGAAAACTGAA
>SKEF01003531.1_pt1 | contig 10687 bp, 9 predicted proteins | sample 4826691 | NCBI WGS metagenome assembly SKEF01 (sample SAMN11008816, study PRJNA524170) | human gut metagenome | biome: Human fecal sample; material: Feces; isolation source: fecal sample from pouch patient p23, p27 | host: Homo sapiens | place: Israel: Tel-Aviv | collected 2016-08-24
AAACTATTGACAATGGTGGCCTCGCGAGTATAATTGCCTTATCAAATCGTTCAAAACATTTAACTAAATGACATGAACTGATTTGCCCGAACAAGATACGATAGTACAACACACATACACAAGATAAAAGGAGAAAATCACCATGACTTTTGAGGATATGAAGAAGATCGTCGTTGACACCCTGAACTGCGAGGAAGAGAAGGTCACGATGGAGGCCAGCCTGACCGAGGACCTCGAGGCCGACAGCCTGGACGCTGTGGAGCTGAACATGGCTCTGGAGGACGCTTTCGGCGTCTCCATCCCCGACGAGGAGCTGGCCAACATGAAGACCGTCGGCGACATCTTCAACTACCTGACTGCACACGCTGAGGCATAACGATGAACGACATCAGAGACCTGCTCCCGGGCCGGATGCGGGAGCGTACCTTCCAGCTCAAAGCCCGGCGGGACACCGGTGTGGCGTGGCATGAGCCGCAGTTTGTGGAATGCAAGCAGTGCGGCCGCCGTGCCACCCGCCAGATCTGGGCCAAGAGCCTCTTCGTCTGCCCCAACTGCGGCAATCACCAGCCCATCGGTGCGTACTACCGCCTGAGCCTTGTGCTGGACAGCGGCAGTTTCCGGGAGCTGGACGCAGAGCTGGCCCCGCAGGACGTGCTGGGTTTTCCCGGCTATCCCGAAAAGCTCAGCGCCCAGACCCAGAAGACGGGCCTCAGCGAGGCCGCTGTCGCGGCAGTGGGCCGCATCGGCGGCGTGTCGGTGGTGGCCGCCGTGCTGGACAGCCGCTTCTTTATGGGCAGCATGAGCACGGCCGTGGGCGAGAAGATCACCCGCGCCATCGAGTACGCGGCGGCGAAAAAACTGCCGCTGGTCATCTTTTCGGCCAGCGGCGGCGCCCGGATGCAGGAGGGCATTTTCAGCCTGATGCAGATGGCCAAGACCAGCGCCGCCATCGAGCGCTTTTCGGCCAAGGGCGGGCTGTACATCAGTGTGTTGACCCATCCCACCACCGGCGGCGTTACCGCCAGCTTTGCCAGCCTTGGCGACATCATGCTGGCCGAGCCGGGCGCACTCATCGGTTTTGCAGGCCCCCGCGTCATCGAGCAGACCATCGGCGAGCGCCTGCCCGAGGGCTTCCAGCGCAGCGAGTTCCAGCTGGAACACGGCTTTGTAGACAAGGTCGTACCCCGCAGTGAGCTCCGCGCCACCCTCATCCAGCTGCTGCAGCTCCACGCAGGCGGGAGGAAAACAGAATGATAAAAGAACTTCTGGAGCAGCTTGCTCCTTTGGACGCCCAGATCGCTGCCCTGCGTGGCGGCGCACAGGACGAGGAGAGCCAGATGGCCGCTATCACGGCCCACGCTTCCGAGCTGGCCGAACTGGCTGTGGAGGAAGATGAGATCCTCCGCTGCTGCGGCCCGCTGACCGCTGAGGATCGGGTCTTTCTGGCACGCCACCCGGAGCGCCCCCATATCGACGAGACCATCAATGCTCTGTTCACCGATTTCTTTGAGCAGTGCGGCGATCGTCAGTGCCGGGAAGACAGCGCCATTCTGGGCGGCATCGCCCGCTTCCACGGGATGCCTGTGACCGTCATCGGCCACCGCAAAGGTTCCACGCTGGAAGAGAACATGGCCTGCAACTTCGGTATGCCGGGACCGGAGGGCTATCGCAAGGCCCTCCGTCTCATGAAGCAGGCCGAAAAGTTTGGCCGTCCCATCATCACCTTCATCGACACGCCGGGCGCATACCCCGGCAAAGAGGCCGAAGAGCGGGGACAGGGCGAGGCGATTGCCCGAAACCTGATGGAGATGAGCGGTCTGACGGTTCCCGTCATCGCTGTTGTCACCGGCGAGGGCTCTTCCGGCGGCGCACTGGCACTGGGTGTGGCAAACCACATCCTCATGCTGGAAAATGCCGTCTACTCGGTGCTCAGTCCTGAGGGTTTCGCCAGCATCCTGTGGAAGGATTCCTCCCGCAGCGGCGAAGCCTGCGAGATCATGAAGCTGACCGCACAGGACCTCTACAAGGACGGCATCGTCGAGGAGATCATCCCGGAGCCTGTGGGCGGCGCACAGCGCAGCCACGCAGCCCTGTTTGCCGCCATGGATACGGCCCTGAAAAACCACCTCACCGCCCTCTGCAAGATGAGCGGCAAGGCACTGGCCGACCAGCGGTACAAAAAATTTCGTCAGATCGGAGAAGCGAAACGAGCATGAACGGTTTGCAGTTGATCGCCACCGGCGGAGCTCTGCCCGGCCGCACGGTCACCAATGAAGAGTTGAGCCGCACCGTGGACACCAGCGACGAGTGGATCACCACCCGCACCGGCATCCGCGCCCGCCACTGGTGTACGGAGGAAGAATCCGCCGCCACGCTGGCCATCGCGGCGGCAAAGCAGGCGCTGGAGCGCAGTGGTCTTTCGCCGCAGGATATTGCCTGCTGTGTCTGCGCTACCCTTTCGGCACCTGACGCCACCCCCAGTGTGGCCTGTCAGGTGCAGCGGGCGCTGAGTCTGCCCGAAAACCGCCCCGCGCTGGATGTCAACGCTGCCTGCTCGGGCTTCATCTACGGCACCGCCGTGGCCCGCGGCCTGATGGCGACGCTGGGTGGACGGTACGCCCTCGTGGTGGGCTGCGAAGCACTGTCCCGCCTGATGGACCAGACCGACCGCTCCACCTGTGTGCTCTTCGGCGACGGTGCGGGCGCAGCGATTTTTGAACTGTGCGACGCACCGTTTGCGATCACGCTGGGCGCACGGGGCGACGAGGCTATCCACGCAGGAGGCCCCTGCCGCACCGGCTCGGCCCCCATCAGCATGGACGGGCGTGCCGTCTTCCGCTTTGCGGTGGACGCGCTGCCCCGCTGTCTGCACGCGGTGCTGGACGAGACGCAGCTGGCGCTGGACGATGTGGACTGGGTGGTCTGCCATCAGGCCAACAGCCGCATCATCGATCACTGTGTGAAAGCGCTCCACGCCGATGCCGCAAAGTTCTACAAGAACATGGACCGCCACGGCAACACCAGCGCGGCCAGCATTCCGGTGGCCCTCAACGAGATGGCCGAAGCCGGTCTGCTCAAGGCCGGGCAGAAGGTATCCTGCATCGGCTTTGGCGGCGGATTGACCTGGGGCGGGATGCTGGTTACTTATAAAGCCTCTCCCTTTGGGAGAGGTGTCACCGAAGGTGACGGAGAGGGCAAGGGTGGTAAAGATAAAACCGCCGCACAGCGATAAGCAGACTCTTTGGAAAAGGGATACTATCAAGATGCTGACGTTTTTTGGTCAGCGGGCTTGCCCTCTCAGGCGCTGCGCGCCAGCTCTCCCAAAGGGAGAGCCTTTACGGAGAGGTTGGACGAAGGAAACGATATGAAATTACTCAACGAGATATTAGGCACGAAATACCCCATCATTCAGGGCGGAATGGCCAACATCGCCACCGGCGAGTTTGCCGCTGCCTGCTCCAACGCCGGTGCGCTGGGCCTTATCGGCGCAGGCGGCATGAACGCTGAGACGCTGCGGGAGAACATCCGCCGCTGCAAGGCGCTCACCGACAAGCCCTTTGGCGTCAACATCATGCTGATGCACCCCCAGGCCGACGAGTTTGCCAAAATCGTCGTGGAAGAGGGCGTCAAGGTCGTCACCACCGGCGCGGGCAACCCCGGCAAGTACATCCCCATGTGGAAGGAAGCCGGTATCAAGGTCATCCCCGTGGTGGCAGCGGCCGTTCTGGCCAAGCACCTTGCCCCTCTGGGCGTGGATGCCGTCATCGCCGAAGGCACCGAGAGCGGCGGCCATGTGGGCGAGATGACCACCATGGCCCTTGTCCCCCAGGTGGTGGACGCTGTAGATGTCCCTGTCATCGCGGCGGGCGGCATCGCCGATGGCCGCCAGCTGGCGGCAGCCTTCGCACTGGGTGCCTGCGGCGTTCAGGTGGGTACCTGCCTGCTGGTCAGTGAGGAATGCCCCGTCCACGAGAACTACAAGGCCGCGCTTCTGCGCGCCAAGGACAGCGACACCATCGTCACCGGCCGCATCGGCGGCACCCCCGTCCGTGTGCTGAAAAACCGGATGAGCCGCGAGTATGTCCGGCAGGAAAAGGCCGGTGCCGACAAGATGGAGCTGGAAAAATACACGCTGGGCAGTCTGCGGCGCGCCGTCTTTGAGGGCGATACCGCCACCGGCAGTCTGATGGCCGGTCAGGTGGCCGGTATGCTCCACGAGGTGCGGCCTGTGGCTGAGATCCTCGACGAGCTGTGGGAGAGCGGGAGGCAGCGGATGCATTCGCTGAGCGAGTTATGCTGACCCTCGCAGGCAAGCCGCTGACCGTGCCTGTCTTACAGGGCGGCATGGGCGTGGGCGTCTCCCTCGGCGGGCTGGCCGGGGCGGTCGCGGCCTGCGGCGGCATGGGGTGCATCTCCACCGCCGACACAGGCTACCGCGAACCCGACTTTGCCCGCGACCCTTGCGCAGCGAATCTCCGTGCACTGAAAAAAGAGATCGCCAAAGCGAAAGAGATCGCAGGCGGCGCGGGACTGGTGGCCATCAACGCGATGGTCGCCACCCAGAACTACGCCGACGCCGTCCGCACGGCTGTGGAGGCAGGCGTGGATGCCATCGTATCGGGTGCGGGCCTCCCGCTGGAGCTGCCCGGCCTGGTGGAAAAAGCTGATGTTGCGCTGGCACCCATCGTGTCCAGCGGACGTGCTGCAAAGCTCATCCTCCGCCGGTGGGCAAAAGCCTTCAACCGCACCGCCGACTTCGTGGTCATCGAGGGCTGCAAGGCCGGCGGACACCTGGGCTTTTCGGAAGAAGAGCTTCTGGCCGGAAAATGCCAGACCCTCGACGAGATCCTGCCCGAAGTGCTGGCCGAGGTGAAGCCTTTCGAGGCTCAGTTCGGCCACGACATCCCGGTCTTCGTGGCCGGAGGTGTCTACACGGGCAAGGACATCGCCCACTATACTAAGATGGGTGCTGCGGGCGCACAGCTCGCCACCCGCTTCATCCCCACCTACGAGTGCGATGCCAGCCAGACCTATAAAGATGTCCTGCTGGCGGCCAAGCCCGAAGATGTGCGCATCATCCACAGCCCTGTGGGAATGCCGGGCCGTGCGCTGGCCACTCCGCTGGTGCAGAAGCTTGAACAGGGTCTGCGCTTCCCGCCGAAGCACTGCGCCCGCTGTCTCAAAGCCTGTGAGCCGGCCAAGGTGCCTTACTGCATCACCCACGCCCTCATCGAGGCCGTGAAGGGCAATGTGGAAGAGGGACTCTTCTTCTGCGGGGCCAACGTGGGCCGTCTCGACCGGATGCGCAGTGTCCGGGAGCTGATGGATGAACTGATGGATGATTGGAGGAAACACCAATGAAGCTTGCCATTCTGTATGCCGGTCAGGGCTCTCAGCACCCCGGCATGGGCAAAGACCTTTACGAGAGATACCCCGCGTTCCGGGAGGCGTTCAACGCCGCAGACCTTGATTTTGATCTGGAGAGCGTCTGCTTCGACGACCCGGAAGGCGTTTTGAATCTGACTCAGTACACCCAGCCCTGCATGGTGGCCTTCGCCGCCGGTGTCACGGCTGTCCTGAAGGAAAACGGCGTCAAGGCCGACGATCTGGCCGGTCTGTCGCTGGGCGAATACTCTGCGCTGGAAGCCGCCGGTGTCTTCACGGCCAAGCAGGCTGTGGAGCTGGCTGCCTTCCGTGGCAAAGCCATGGCCGACGCCGCCAAGGGCATCGAGTGCGGCATGACCGCTGTGATGAACCTTGACCGCGATGCACTGGCAAAGTGCTGCGAAGAGGCATCCGTTCTGGGCTGTGTCCAGATCTGCAATTACAACTGCCCGGGCCAGCTGGTCATCGGCGGCGAAAAAGCCGCCGTGGAAAAGGCCGCTGAGCTGGCAAAAGCCGCAGGCGCACGCCGCTGCATCCCGCTGAAGGTCAGCGGTCCCTTCCACACCAAGCTGATGCACCCCGCCGGTGACGCGCTGGCAAAGCGCTTTACGTCTGAGCATTTCGGCGAGATGGAGACGCCTGTCCTCTTCAACTGCCTCGGCCACGAAAAGGCAGACAGCGACAGCATCCCCGCTCTGCTGGAAAAGCAGGTGCAGAGCAGCGTCTACATGGAAGATACCCTCCGCCGTCTGGGCGAGCTGGGCGTAACCGACATTCTCGAAGTCGGCCCGGGCAAGGCTCTGAGCGGCTTCGTAAAGAAGACACTGGGCGCAGACGTCCACTGCACCGCTGTTGAGACGGCAGAAGAGCTGGAAGCTTTCCTCACCAGCTGGAAGGAGGCACAGGCATGAGCGAAGAAAAGCTGACCCGTGCCGCCGTCGTCACCGGCGGAAGCCGGGGCATCGGCCGGGCTGTCTGTGTTGCGCTGGCAAAGCAGGGCTGCAATGTGGTGGTCAACTACTGCCACGGTGAGGCCGCTGCCGCCGAGACTGCCGCACTGTGCAAAGAGCTTGGCGTCGAGGCCGTCACCGTGCAGGCCGACGTCTCCACTGCCGAGGGCTGCAAGAAGCTGTTCGAAGAAGCAGTGAATGCCTTTGGCCGCGTGGATATTCTCGTCAACAACGCGGGCGTCACCCGCGACAACCTCATCCTCCGCCTTTCCGAGGAAGATTTTGACACCGTCCTGAACGCCAACCTCAAGGGTGCGTTCCTCTGCTGCAAGGAGGCCGCACGCCGGATGGTGCGCCAGCGCTATGGCCGCATCGTCAACCTGAGCAGCGTGGTGGGTCTGCGGGGCAACGCAGGCCAGACCAACTATTCCGCCAGCAAGGCGGGCCTCATCGGCCTGACCAAGAGCCTCGCCAAGGAGCTGGCCAGCCGGAACGTCACCGTCAACGCGGTGGCTCCCGGCTTCATCGCCACGGATATGACCGCTGCTCTGCCGGAGGCTGTCCGCACCGAGATGTGCAAGACCATCCCGGAAGGACGCGCCGGACAGCCGGAGGACGTGGCAAACGCGGTGGCTTTCTTCGCCGCCGAACAAAGCAGCTATCTCACCGGGCAGGTGCTCTGTGTGGACGGCGGCATGGCAATGTAAAAAGGAGCTTTTTCTATGGAAAAACGCAGAGTCGTCATCACCGGTCTTGGCACCGTGAACCCTCTTGGAAATAACACCGCCGACAGCTGGGCCGCAGCCCGCGCAGGCAAGTGCGGCATTGGCCCCATCACCCAGTTCGACGCCAGCGAGTTCAAGTGCAAGCTGGCAGGCGAGGTCAAGGGCTTCGACCCCGAGACCGTCGTGGATAAAAAGGAAGCCCGCAAGATGGCCCGCTTCACCCTGCTGGCGCTGGGCGCTGCCGCTGAGGCTATCCAGGACAGCGGCATCGACTGCGAAGCCGAGGCCGAGAACATCGGCGTCATCGTGTCCAGCGGCATCGGCGGTCTGCCCACCATCGAGGAGCAGCACAGCCGCGGCGAGGAAAAGGGCATGGAGAAGGTCAGCCCCTACTTCGTCCCCATGGCGATCGCCAACATGGCGGCAGCACAGATCGCCATCCGCTTCGGCCTCAAGGGGATGTGTACCTGCCCGGTGACGGCCTGCGCAGGCGGCACCAACGCTGTGGGCGATGCGTTCCACCGCATCCGCGACGGCTACGAGCCGGTCATGGTCTGCGGCGGTGCCGAGAGCTGCATCAGCCCGCTGGGCATCGGCGGCTTTACCAGCATGAAGGCTCTCTCCACTGCTACGGACCCTGATGCGGCCAGCCTGCCCTTCGACGCACGGCGCGGCGGCTTTGTGATGGGCGAGGGCAGCGGTGTGCTGGTGCTGGAAGAGCTGGAGCACGCCAAGGCCCGCGGCGCACACATCTATGCCGAAGTCGTGGGCTACGGCGCCAACTGCGACGCTTATCACTTCACAGCTCCCGCACCCGGCGGCGCAGGCGCCATCGGCTGCATGAAGCTGACCCTCAAGGACGGCGGCATCGCCCCCGAGCAGATCGACCACATCAACGCCCACGGCACCGGCACCCACATGAACGACAGCTGCGAGACTGCTGCCATCCACGCCGTCTTCGGCGACCACGCCAAGGACATCGCCGTCGTCAGCACCAAGAGCATGACCGGCCATCTGCTGGGCGGCGCAGGCGGCATCGAGGCCGTGTTCACCGCACTGGCCCTCCGCGACCAGTTCGCGCCCCCCACCATCCACTATGAGCAGCCCGACCCGGAGTGCGATCTGGATTATGTGCCGAATGTGGGCCGTGAGATGAAGATGGAGTACGCTCTGAGCAACAGCCTGGGCTTCGGCGGACACAACGCCTGCCTGGCCTTCAAGAAGTGGAAGGGCTGAGCGATGGCAGAACCCCGCACCGTGCGTGAAAACGCAAACAGCCTGACCAGCGAGGAGATCGCGGCCATCCTGCCCCACCGGTATCCCTTCGCCCTCGTGGACCGCATTCTGGATTACGAGCCGGGTCAGTGGGCCATTGGCCGCAAATGCGTCACCCGCAACGAAGAATTCTTCTGCGGCCACTTCCCGGGACAGCCGGTCATGCCCGGCGTCCTGATTCTCGAAGCGCTGGCCCAGACCGGTGCCGTCGCGGCCCTGAGCCTGCCTGAGAACAAGGGCAAGCTGGCCCTCTTCGGCGGCATCAAGAACGCCCGCTTCCGCAAGCAGGTCACCCCCGGCGATGTGCTCACCCTTCACTGTGAGCTGGTCGAGCAGCGCGGCCCGGTGGGCATCGGCAAAGCGTCCGCCTATGTGGACGGCAAGTGCGCCGCCACCGCAGAGCTGACCTTCGTATTAACGTAAAAAAGCAAAAAACAGAGAGGATAGTCATTCCTGAACTATCCCCTCTGTTTTTATGCTTGATGAATTTATTTGACTGTGAGCCGTTTCCAAAAGGCTCTCCCTCTGGGAGAGCTGGCGCGTAAGCGCCTGAGAGGGCAAGCCCGCTGCGAAAGGGACAGCGCGTTGCGATAGGCAGACTCTTTGTCGGAGGGATATTATCGCTGCGCTTATACTTGATCGTCAGCATCCTTGCCCTCTCCGTCACCTTCGGTGACACTGCCCGGGTTGCGGCTCCCAGCGTTTGCTTCGCTGCCGCTCGCATCCTGCTGGCCACTGCCCCAACAGCTCCTCCCTGTTTCCGCCGCTGGCGGCGGTCGTCGCCGTTGCTCCCAAAGGGAGAGGCTTAGGCGGCGGTCAACTTTTCGTCGCATACGTCACATCCAGCACTGGGCCGAAGGGGTCGAAGACGAGGCCCTCGATGCCGTTGGCCACCAGCAGCCGCTTTTGCTGGGTGAAGAGCGGTACGGCAACAGCTTGATCGAGGAGCTGGCGCTCACAGGCGGCCAGCAGAGAGCAGCGGGTGCTGCCGGTGGCTGTGGCGCTGGCCGAGAGCTGGGTGGTGTAAAGGGCGTCGCTGTAGCCGGTCAGCCCGCCGCCGGTGGGGGAGAACTGGGCCAGCGCGGTGTAGACACTGCCGCCCTCGGCCTGCACGGGGGCGAGGGCGATGGTGTAGCTGCCGTTTTCGAGCCGCTTCTGGAACTCTTCCGGCTCCACCTCTTCCACCGAGAAGAAGAGCGAAAACTCCTTCTGCCATGCGCTGTTGATGAGCTCGGCGGTGTCACTGAGGCCGCTGCCGGAGGGCAGCAGCAGGGAGACGCGGCCAAAGTCGGAGGGGGAGACGCCGCCGTCGCGGGCGGCGATGTAGAGTGCGCGGGGGTCGCCGAAGGCCGGGCGGACATCGCCCGCCGCCTGCCGGTAGTCGATGCCGTCCACAGTCAGGCCGTCGGGGATGAGGCCCTTTGCCTCCGCGAACAGCCCGCCGCCGGGGACTTCCACCGCCGAAGCGGCTGCACTGCCCAGTGCCTGCCGAAGCTCAGTGGAAGCAAAGATGGAGTCGCAGTTGAAGAGCAGCGCCCATGTGGTGTCGGAGTAGGACACGCTCTGCAGCGAGGTGGGGGTGCCGCTGTCGTCGAGGGCGGCGGTGCATTTTTCGTTATTGATGAGCTCTTCGGCGGACTGGCCGGAGCTCGTGGTGTTCTCCACGAGGCGCAGGCTGTCGATTTGGCTCCCCGAAGCCGCCCGGCGGAGGAAAAGGCCGCTGGACGTCCAGTTATAAAGGTAAAAGTGTCCGCTGGAAAGGGTGGAGGCGCTGGTCAGACCGTAGGTGCCTCGGGTGCTGTCAAAAAACGCTTCGTCGCAGGGCATCGCGCCGGGCAGCGTCAGCTTGGAGAGGAACGTCTCGTCGGGCGAGGAGAGTCGGAACACCAGTTTCAGCGGCTCCGCAGCGGTGACGCCCAGCGCGCTGGCGGGCTTCTGACCGGCCAGAACGGCGGCGCTGTTCTCGAGGGCAGAGAACTCCACGGCGTAGGGGGAGTTGGTGCCGGGGAGGAACATCCGCTGGAACGCGAAGACGAAATCCTCGGCGGTGATGGCGTAGTCGGCGGGATCTCCCTTCGAGGCGGTATAGGTCAGACCGTCCTTCAGATAGAATGTATAGGTGAGCCGGTCGGCAGATACCTCCCACCGCTCACACAATTCCGGCGCGAGGCTGCCGTCCGGTGTGCGGCGGACGAGGCCGCTGTAGAGGTTCTCGCAGGCGATGATGTCCGAGGCGCTGGACGCCACCTGCGGGTCGAGGTTCGCGGGGATGGAGTCCACGAACCAGGTAAAGCTGTTGGAGCCGGAGCCGCAGGCGGTCAGGCTCAGAACAAAAAACGCAGCCAGCAGGGC